>Ga0256879_1000214_pt1 | contig 12801 bp, 11 predicted proteins | sample MC6MC0437MT_FD_186346 | JGI IMG/M metagenome (GOLD analysis project Ga0256879, IMG submission 186346) | Metatranscriptome of enriched soil aggregate microbial communities from Iowa State University, Ames, United States - MC6-MC0437-MT... | ecosystem: Environmental > Terrestrial > Soil >... | reverse complement strand
AGCTTAGTATAAAATTTAAAACTTTATGGTATGGAATTTGTGAATGGGGCTGTGAATTGTAACTAAGGATAATTTGTACATTATTGGATTCTTATATTAATGATATATTTATCATTCATGAGTAAATCTTAAGTATTATCTTTGGAAAATTTAATAAATGTGCTATATAAGCCTATGAGAAAATTCTTTTATTTAATTGCTGCCGTGCTGTTTTTAAGCTCTTGCGGCGTGAAATATAAATCAGTGCCTTATTTCACTGATTTACCAGTAGATTCAACTATTCAGGAGCAGATTCGAAACCAAACAATTTTGAAAATTCAAAAAAATGATATTTTAGCTCTTACTGTAAATAGTTTAAATCCTGAAGCTTCCGCCATATTTAATATGGGAACTACTAGTTCAGTTCAGGGCAGTACCACAGCTAATATTAATCCTACTAATACTGCAAATGGTTTTATGGTTGATGAAAAGGGGACTATTCAATTACCATTAGTGGGTTCTGTTAAAATCGAAGGGTTAACTACTACAGAGGCTCGGGAATTGATTCAAAGTAAATTGATAAATTATCTAAAGGAGCCTGTGGTTAGTCTCAGACTGATTAATTTTAGGGTATCCGTGTTAGGAGATGTAGCAAGACCTGGAGTTTATCCTGTAAATAATGAGCGGGTTAACGTTTCAGAAGCATTAAGCATGGCAGGTGATTTAAGTATAACTGCGGTTCGTAATAATGTATTATTGGTTAGGGAAACGGATGGTAAAAGACAATATATTCGTTTAAACATGCAAAGTAAAGAATTATTCAATTCGCCTTATTATTATCTTCAGAATAATGACGTATTGTATATTCAGCCGGGTAATGCAAAATATGCTAGCGTGGATTCTAGTTACAGGAATGTAAGTATCATCTTATCCGCACTTTCAGTAATAGCTTTAATTATTAGCCGATTATAATACTGGATTAAATTTTATGAGTAAAGAAATAGGTTTGGAAAATTTAGACAAACAGACAACCGAGCAGGAAAATATAAATGTCGGTGAAATTATAGGAAAGTACCTTTATCATTGGCCAGTATTTGTTTTAGGCATATCTTTTGCCTTAATAATAGCCTTTTTATATCTACGCTATACACAGCCTGTTTATGAAATTAGCAGTACTTTGTTAATTAAGGATGAAAAAAAAGGAATGTCGTCTGACGACATTTTAAGTCAATTGGATCTTGTAGGGGGATCGAAAGTTGTAGAAAATGAGATTGAGATACTGCAGTCAAAAACATTGATGTCTACAGTAGTAAAAAGATTAAATTTAAATGTTAATTTGAGTGGAGAAGGCAGAGTAGTAAATAGAGATATTTACGAAAATCGACCCGTCAATTTTCAAACATTTGAAATTCGAGAAGCTTTTCTTGGTAAACAATTTAATCTTTCTTTTCCAAATAATGCACAGTATATCTTAGAAGATGTAAATACAGGCAAGAAAATAAAAGGATTACTGAACCAATATCAGCGCAATTATTTAGGGACGTACAAAATTGATGCGACACCTTATTTTGCTAAGCAACAAAACCAATCTTTCTCACTCACTATTAATGATCCAGTAAAAGTAGTTAATGATTGTTTGAAAAACTTAACCGTCGTAGTCGCGACGAAGCAGTCAACCGTATTAAGGTTGACTTATCAGACACCAATTGTTAAACGAGGAAAGGATATTTTAAATACCTTGATACAGGTCTATAATGAGGCATCTTTGTCTGATAAGAATAGAACAACTCAAAGTACCATAGATTTTATAGATGAACGATTGGCGCTGATAACAGGTGAACTAGTTGAAGTTGAGAAAGATGTTGAGGGCTTTAAGAGTAGCCAGGGCCTAACTGACATTAGTAGTGAAGCTTCTTTATATTTAGAAAACGTCAAAGCTAATGACGCAAAATTAAATGAAGTTAATCTAAGATTGGGCGTAATTAAAGATGTTCAAAGATATGTGAATTCTGAAAGTCCTCAGGAGAAGTTGCCGAGCACTATGGGGATAGATGACCCTGTTTTACTTAGTCAAATTAATCAATTGAGCGAATTACAGCTGAAAAAAATCAACCTTCTAGCTACAACACAGCCCGGCAACCCTATGTTTGAGTCTATTAATCAACAAATTGAGGCCACGAGAGCAGGTATTAAATCAAATGTAAAGAATATTCAATCTTCTCTAGAAAGTACACTTAAGGGACTTACCTCGTATAATACACAATATGAAGGTTCTATTAAACGGATTCCAGGTCAGGAACGGAAGTTTATAAGCATTAAGCGACAACAAAGTATTAAAGAAAGTTTGTATCTGTATCTTTTACAGAAAAAGGAAGAGGCAGCACTATCTTATGCATCAGCAGTTGCCGATAGTAGGGTTGTTGATTCAGCTTTTTCTAGTACAAATCCTATTAAGCCTAAAAAACCACTCACTTATCTAGGAGCTATTATATTTGGGCTAATGTTACCTATTGGGTATGTCTATTGTAAGGAATTAATTAATAACAAGATTATCTCAAAATCAGACATATCAAAAATAACAAATACTCCAATACTTGGAGATCTTGTTTATGAGGAAGGTAATGAAGCTATAGTAGTAAGTGCTAATAGCCGTAAAGCTATTGCTGAGCAGTTTAGAGCGATACGGACTAATTTGCAATTTGTTCAAGGTAAAAGAAAGGAGCAACAAGGCTTTGTTACTTTGTTCACATCTAGTATGTCAGGTGAAGGGAAAAGTTTTGTTGGAAGTAACATTGCCACTGCTATAGCTCTTAGCGGTAGGAAAACAATTTTACTAGAGTTAGACTTGCGCAAGCCAAAAGTAAGTAAATACTTAAACTTGAATAATCGAACAGGGTTAAGCAATTATTTAATTGGTAAGGCGAGTTTAACAGAGATCATTCAGCCTTCTGGTGTTACCCCAAATCTTATGGTAATTGGATCAGGTCCAGTCCCTCCAAATCCATCCGAGTTATTGATCGGTAAGGAAATAGAGGACTTAATGGAATATTTAAGAGCTAATTTTGATGAGATTATTATTGACACCCCCCCAATTGGTTTAGTTACCGATGCTCAAATCCTGGCACGTCTAGTTGATGCCAGTGTTTATATTGTTAGGCATGGCGTAACTTTTAAAAGACAAATATCGCAATTAGAAGATTTATACAACTCTAATAAATTTCCAAAGTTGAACGTGATTCTTAATGGAGTTCAGTTAGGAGGAAGTTACGGCTACGGCTATGGCTATGGATATGGTTACGGTTATTATTCTGACGATGTGAAGCAAAATAAAAAAGGATTTTCAGGGATCTTAAAAGATTTTTTCAAACGATTCTAGAAACATAAATTTAAAAATGAGTAGAAACACTAAAACAATTTTAATTACTGGTGGAGCTGGATTTATCGGTTCTAACTTATGCGAGTATTTTTTAAATAAGGGATATAGAGTTCGTGTTCTTGATAATTTTTCCACTGGCCATCGACATAATATCGATCAATTTTTAAAGGGTGATAATTTTGAGCTTATTGAGGGAGATATTCGCAATCTTGAGGATTGTGTAAGAGCGTCGGAAGGAGTGAATTATATTTTGCATCAAGCAGCTTTAGGATCAGTTCCTCGGTCAATTAATGACCCCATTACTTCAAATGACGTTAATGTGTCCGGATTTTTAAATATGTTAGTTGCCGCTAGAGATTCTAATGTTAAACGATTTGTTTATGCTGCAAGCTCGTCAACTTATGGCGATTCTAAAGCCTTGCCTAAGATTGAAGATAAAATTGGCAGACCTTTATCTCCCTATGCAATAACTAAATATGTTAATGAATTGTATGCTGATATTTTCAGTAAGACCTATGGTTTAGAAACAATTGGGTTAAGATACTTCAATGTTTTTGGCCGTAAACAAGATCCAAATGGAGCTTATGCAGCTGTTATTCCTAAGTTTACCATGCAATTCATGAACCATGAAAGTCCAGTTATCAACGGGGCGGGTGATTACTCTCGAGATTTTACTTATATAGACAATGTAATTCAAATGAATGAATTAGCGATGACCACTGAAAATTCAGAAGCAATTAATACTGTTTATAATACGGCAGTTGGGGACCGTACCACATTAAATCAATTGGTAGAATATTTAAAAGAATTTTTAACTGAATACGATCCGAAAATTGCAAATGTTGAAGTGACACATGGTCCAAATAGGGCAGGGGATATTCCTCATTCTTTAGCAAGTGTTGAGAAAGCTGAGAGACTCTTGGGTTATAAGCCTTCTCATGTAATTAAAGAGGGTCTTAAAGAAGCCGTTCAGTGGTATTGGAATAATTTAAAATAAAAACATTTAAGATATATGTCATCTCTAGAAAAGACAAGAATCGCAGTTATTGGCCTTGGTTATGTAGGTTTACCATTAGCGCGCTTATTTGCAACTAAATATGCTGTTATAGGCTTTGATATTAATCAAGAAAGAATTGAGGCTTTAAACTCAGGTACAGATTCAACGCTGGAGGTTTCCGATGAAGTATTGAAGTCGGTTTTAGTTGATAAACTATCTGATTCGAACGGGCTTTATTGCTCTTCAAGTTTGGAGGATATTAAAGACTGCAATGTGTACGTGATAACTGTTCCTACACCTGTTGATAAGAATAATCGTCCAGATTTAACTCCTTTATATAAATCAAGCGAGACAGTTGGCAAAGTATTGTCGAAAGGTGACATTGTCATTTATGAATCAACGGTTTATCCTGGAGTAACGGAAGAGGAATGCGTTCCTGTTCTAGAAAAAATTTCAGGGTTGAAGTTTAACGTGGATTTTTTTGCAGGATACTCGCCAGAGCGTATAAATCCGGGTGATAAGGAGCATACAGTAGAGAAAATTTTGAAGGTGACATCTGGTTCTACACCAGAAATTGGCCAGAAAGTCGATTTATTATATAAATCTGTTATAATTGCAGGTACCCATTTAGCGCCATCGATTAGAGTTGCAGAAGCCGCAAAAGTGATCGAGAATTCTCAACGAGATATTAATATTGCCTTTGTTAATGAATTAGCAAAGATATTTAATAGAATGGGAATTGATACTCATGAAGTTTTAGAAGCAGCGGGGACCAAATGGAATTTCTTACCTTTTAAACCAGGATTAGTCGGTGGACATTGTATAGGTGTTGATCCGTATTATTTAGCACAAAAGGCCCAGGAGCATGGGTACCACCCCGAAATTATTCTAGCTGGTCGTCGATTAAACGATGGAATGGGTGAATACGTTGCTCATGAAATTGTTAAATTGATGGTAAAGAAGGATATACAAGTTAAAAATGCTAGTGTACTCATTTTAGGCGTTACTTTTAAAGAGAATTGTCCAGACGTACGTAATACGAAGGTGATCGATGTGTTAAATATTTTGAGAGAATATGATGTCAACATTACCATTTATGATCCTTGGGCAGCACCTGAACAGGTTAAACATGAATATGGATGGGAATCAGTTAATATAATTGATGGTCTAGGCAATTTTGATGTTGTAGTATTAGCTGTTAATCATAAAGAATTTGAATCACTGGATTTAAATTCCATCAGTAAAAAAAATAGAGTTATTTATGATGTGAAGGGTACATTAGGGAAAAACCTTGTTGATGCTAGATTATAATGAAAAAAAATGTCACAACTACGAAGCTTTTTAAAATTTAGGATTATCCATCATTATCGTGCTTTTTTGGCAAAAAAAAGGCTTGGTTTTTTAGGTGAACGAGTTTATATAGATAAAAATGTAGAGCTTTTAAGATTTCCAAAAAATATTTCGATTAAAGATGATGTTGTAATTAAAGAAGGTGCAAAGATTTGTAGCTGCAATCCGGAGGCAGTCGTAAGGATTGGAGAAAGAACAACAATCGGATATAATACCTTTATCTTCTCTTCTAATAGTATTGTAATTGGAGATGATTGTCTAATCGCTCCGTTTGTATATATTGTCGATAGTAATCATACGATAAATAGGGATAGTTTAATAAATATGCAACCTAATGAAACGAGCCCCATTATAATAGGTAATGATGTATGGATTGCGAGTAATGTTACTATTTTAAAAGGAGTCACTATCGGAAGTGGAGCCGTTATAGCTGCGAATTCAGTTGTTAATAGGGATGTTCTGCCTTATGAGATTTATGGAGGTAGTCCCGCTAAAAAAATTGGGGAAAGGAGTTAAATGAGACTTAATAATGACAAAAGTATTGGTGTTGTAATCCTTTCTAGGTATAATTCGACAAGGCTTCCAGGTAAGGCTCTTAAAACCATAAATGGGAAAGAAATTTTATCATATATCATTGAAAGATTAGAGCAAAAAGTCAGTAAACATAATATTATCATAGCTACATCAAATGAATCCACGGATGATCCTATTGTTGAATACGCAAATAGAAATGGAATTAATGTTTATAGAGGATCTTTAAACAATGTTGCTACTAGGTTTTATGAAGCTGGTTATTCTATGGGGTGGGATTATGCTGTAAGAATAAATGGAGATAATCTTTTTTTAGATGTTGATGTTTTTGAAGAGATGATTGCAGTAGCTAAATCTGAAAATGTTGATTTTTTGACCAATGTAGAAAAAAGAACTTTTCCGAAAGGAATGAGCGTTGAGATTGTCAGGCTAAGTTTTTATAAAGATTTCTTGATTGAAATTTCCACAAAACCAGAGTATTATGAACATGTAACTTCTTTCTTTTATTCAAGCAAACCTATTGGAAAATACTACTATCACTATAATAAAACTTTACCAGAAGCGGGTGGAATTCAATTAGCGTTGGACACAATTGAAGACTTTAAGCGATCGGAATTTATAATAAATCAATTCGCCGACGCACACTGGAATTACAATCTTAAGGAAATTTTTGAAATAATTAAAAAATATGAAAAGTCTTAAACCTCTAGAAGGAAAACATGGCCCGTTACTGATAGCAGAGATAGGTGGGAATCATGAAGGTGATTTTGAATATGCAAAAGAGCTTACTAAATTAGCAATAGACACAGATGTCGATTATGTTAAGTTTCAGATTTATACTGGGAATACCCTTGTTTCGTCAAAGGAAAGTCCTGATAGAAACAAACATTTTAAAAAGTTCGAACTATCCCAAGACCAACACATTTATTTAGCAAAAATGGTTACTGAGGCAGGCATACGTTATACCTCTTCGGTATGGGATCTTGCTTCTATGGCATGGATTGATGAATTCATTCCATTTTATAAAATTGGTAGTGGAGATCTAACGGCATATCCTGTACTGAAAAAGACTGCGGAAAAAGGAAAACCCATGGTTATTTCCACTGGATTATCCACTGAACAAGAAGTTTTGGATTCAATAAATTATGTGCAAAGTATTAATCCTATTTATAAAGACAAGGATATGCTAGGCATCTTACAATGTACTAGTATGTACCCCATAAACCCCAGTGATGCCAATTTAAACGTCATGACTAAATTGAAATCTTTGAGTAATTTAACTGTTGGATATTCAGATCATACAGAAGGAAGTAAAGCATTATTTTATGCGGTAGCTATGGGAGCAGAAATACTTGAATTTCATTTCACAGATTCAAGAGAAGGGAAGGTATTTAGGGATCATAAAGTGTCTTTAACTCCAGGGGAAGTAAAGGAATTAATTAGCGAAATAAAGTTAATTAAAGAATATCAAGGAAGTAGCATAAAACAGCCAACAAAAATTGAAATTGAGAATGGACATGAAAGTTCTTTTAGAAGAGCCGTTTATCCATCGAGAGAGATTAAAAAAGGAGAGATCATTACAGAAGAGAATTTAACTGTTTTAAGGCCAAATCATGGAATTGATGCTAGAGATTACTCAAAACTGATAGGATTAAAGGCGAAAAAAGATCTAGAAATCCATCAAAAGTTAACCATGGATGATTTTTTAAAATGAATCGACTAACGCAGTATTTACTTAGGCATTTTAGACCCCGATTTTATGGTTTCCTCACTAAAATCTTTTATTCCAGTAAAGAAATTAGTTTCGGAACCAATTTAAAAACAGATAGCATTCCAAAAATAATAATTGATAAGGGATGTAAGTTGAAATTTGGCAACAATGTCGAATTAAGAAGAAGTGTTGAAATAAGGGTGCATAACAGTGCAGAAATAATAATTGAGAACAATGTTAGAATTGATAGAGGTGTTAGATTGTTAGCAGCTAATAATGCTATCATTACCATTAGTAATGGTGTGAGAATAGGATTATACACAGTCTTAAATGGAGGTGACTCGATATATATTGGTGAAAAGTCGTTAGTTTCTGGATTTGTTTATTTGCAAACCAGTATGCATGGATATAAGAATAAAGATTTATTGGTCCAAGACCAAGGCTATGAACATGCGCCAATTATTCTTGAAAAAGGTACTTGGTTAGGAACGCACGTTGTTGTATTGCCAGGTGTAATAATTATGGAAGGTGCGGTTGTAGGTAGTAATGCCGTTGTAACAAAAAATGTTAATCAATTTGAGGTTGTAGCTGGAATTCCGGCGAAGCCTCTCAAAAAAAGAGAATAGAAATGGAAAATAATAATCCCTTAATAAGTGTATACATAACTAACTATAATTATGGAAGATTTATCAAACAATCTATTGATAGTTTACTGACACAATCTCTTCAGAATTTTGAACTATTTATAATTGATGATGGATCAACTGATAATTCTAAAGAGATCATAGAACAGTACAGTAACCTTAAAAATGTAAGTATAATTTATCAGCAAAATAAGGGGCTTAACATTACTAATAATATTGCATTAAGGGTTTCCAGAGGTAAGTATATTATGCGCTTAGATGCCGATGACTTCCTGGAATCAACTGCTCTTATGGAAATGAGTAATATTCTAGAAATGGACAAAAATCTGGGATTAGTGTTTCCAGATTATTTCTTAGTGGACTCAGAAAATCATCCAATAGGGGAAGTTAAAAGGTTCAATTTTAAAAATGAGGTATCTCTATTGGATCAACCTGCACATGGCGCATGTACAATGATCCGTCGTGATTTTCTAGTAAATTTAGGTGGTTACGATGAAAGCTACTCTTGTCAGGATGGATATGAATTATGGATCAAATTTATAGCACATTACAAAGTAACAAATATTAATAAACCACTTTTTTCGTATAGACAACACGGAAATAACTTGACCACTAATGAGGATAGGATTTTAGAAACAAGAAGTAAGATTAAAGAGAATTTTATTAATAATAAAAACTTAAATACACCTAAGACATTAGCTGTAATAGCAATAAGAAATACCTATATAAATGGAGAAAATCTTCCTCTTATAGAATTTGAAGGCTATTCGTTTTTAGAAAGGTTAATCAGAGAAGCCAATAATGCGGCGAAAGTGGATCATATAGTTGTTACCTCTGATAGTGTGGAAATTAAGGAGTACTTTGAAAGGGGAGTCTTAGCATCATATAGGGATAAATGTTCATTTATTGAAAGGCCATCTCAATTTGCTCGGATTAATGAATCGCTTTCCAGTACAATTAATTACGTCTTAGAGAGTGATGTACTAAAAGATAAAAATTTTGAGGCTATAATGACATTAGCAATTGAATATCCGTATATAACATCTGATGTTATAAATGATGCAATAAATACATTGACGATTTTTGATGCTAATTCTTTAATGAGCGTAAGACCTGATAATAATGTTTTTTACAGACACGATGGGACAGGATTAAAGTCAATCCTTAATCAAGAGAAATATACTAAACTAGAAAGAGAAGCTATATACAAAGGAGTTGGAGGGATCGTATTAAGCAGGGTTGACTCTTTCTTAGAAACGGGAAAAATGCTAAACGGGAAGATTGGTCATATTGTAGTAGGTGTAAAAAATGCCATTTCTATACAGAGTGGACATGATTTAACTTTGTTAATGCGAAATAAGCTTACACTTTAATATTATTTATGATTCCCTACTATGGCAAATAAAATAGGACAAATCTTATTTAAGCTCAAGAATTTTTCGTTATTAAAACATGCGGGTCTATATATGTTTTTTAACATTATAGATAAGGCTATGCCTTTTTTGGTTATGCCCATAATAGCAAGGCATATAAGTGTTAATGATATGGGATTATATACATTATTTCAAGCTATTTATGGATTTGTACTTCCTCTATTGACACTTCAGGCTGATTCTGGGATTATGATAAACCATTATCACATGGCAAAGGAAGAATTTAAGAAATATTTTTCTAGCGGTTTATGTGTTTTTGTTCTCTCATTCTTGTCAGTTTGCCTAATAACGTTCTTATTCGCTTCAGTCATTGAGAAGTATTTAGATTTTGATATTGTTTTTCTCTACTTAACATATATAACCGGGTTCTTTTATTTTTTTAATAGAGTTAATTTAAACATATGGCAAAAGGAAAAAGAGCCTGTTAAATATGGGGTGTTTATTGTGCTTTTAAGCGTTTTTAAGAACCTGTTAATGCTCTATTTTGTTTTTTACCACCCCGAATATTCTTGGAAAGGAATTGTTATATCACAGGGTATCGCTCAGTTTATTTTCTTTTTATATAGTTTTTATTTCCTTTTTGTTAGAGGATTAATAAATCTTAATGTAGAAAAGAAATACATGAAGGATGTCTTTAAAATTGGAGGCCCAATTACTGTTTATCAGTTAGGTGTATGGTCAAGTGACGTTGGAGCAAGAATAATTATCAGTATATTAATTGGGGCCTCTGCAGCAGCTCACTATGGTATTGCATCTACCTTTGGTATGTTGATGCTAATTGTTCAAAACTCATTTCATGTTGCAATAGTCCCTTTTTTATATGAAAAAATGAAAGGAATAGAGGCAAAGGAGAATAATTTTGTGGATAAACTACAGATAGTTAAACTAAATTATTTATATATTTTAATACTAATAGGTATTTCTTTAGTGATTAGCTTATTGGGTTATTTTACAGTTAGTTATATATTTGGGGTTAACTATGTAGAGGCAAAGTCATTCATTTTTTGGATAGTTTTGGGCGCGGCTCTTGGCGGTATTTATAAAATAAATATAGAGTATATGTTTTTTAACAAGAAGACAAATGGTGTGGCCTTAATAACTATTATTACAGGAGTTCTAAACCTTCTCTTATGCATTTTATTTATAAAGATGAATGGTGGAAAACCTATTGGTGCAGCTTATGCATTAGTAATCAGTCGTGTGATAACATTTATTTTATGTTGGATGTTAAGTAACAAGGTCTATCCTCTGCCTTGGTTCAATTTTAGAATATTCAAAAGTTTCAGCAAGAGTAAAGAATTAGATTACTAATTTCACAAATATGACAAGGAGTAATGCTAATACGTTTTTAATCTTTTTATTTTTTAGTCATGGGCTGTTATATTTTTTTAGGCCTGAGGATTTGCATAACCTCGATAGCCCGATAAAATGGATCAAGTACCTTATCGTATTTGTTGCAATAGTAGTTAATATAAAATCTATTAAAAGAAATAGGTTTTATGAATTTGTTGTTTTTAGTGTTTTAACTATTTTGTTGTTAATTTTTAGCCATAGTTTTAGTTATCTGGGGGGTGATCTGTTGCTTTCTAGATTGCTCTCTTACTTAGCTCCATTTAGTGTGATGCTAATCTCAGACCAAATTGATAAACTGAATTTAAAGAAAACGGCCATTTATGTTTGTATTATAGCGATTGTGGCTGCCTTTTATGAATATTATTTTAACAGGGGAATGTTTAAGATATATGATTACTCCACGAGAGGTGGATTCATCAGAGCCGTTTCAATCTTTATCAATCCTAACAATGCTTCATTATTTTTAACTTTTGCAATTATCTATTTAAATGAAGTTATAGTGGTTCGCAACTATAAGGAATTCCTTTTGAAATGGTCATTATTATTTTTAAATCTTTTCGTTATCATCTTAACAAGTTCTAAGACACCCTTTTTCTTGTTGGCTATATATTTTATTTTAGTATTCCTGAGGAGTTCTTATCTAGATAAAAAAACAACGAAATTGTTTAGGTATTTTATAATTTCCTGTTTTTTTGTCACGCCAATAGCATTCTTTATAGTGTTAAATATGAATTTTGGCTCTGTTGGAGAACTTAGAGAGTGGGATATGGCGACTGGAGAAATTCGCTATAATGAAACCGTTGATTATTTTCATAGACTGGATGCAGACTTTCTGACACCTAACTACTACTCATTGGACATAACATACGATATTTCATTCTTACAACTTTGGAGTGATTTTAGTTTCCTTGGCTTATTATTGTTTGTTATTTTTTTGGTTATAAAATATTTCAAAAAAGTGAAGCGATCTAGCTATATAATTAAGTTGGCGCTCTTTTTACTCATTTTAAGTAGTTTCTCAGTTCAGATATATTTTATTTGGCCATCTGCTTATATTTTTTGGTATTTAATCTACTCAAATCGTGGTGTTAAATTGAAAGTCAATAAGAATTTTAACCCTAAACCTATTTAAAAATGTCAAATGAACTAAGATCGCATTACATTGACAGTATTAAAAATGAATATTATAATAGTGACAGATCAAATAGAATTATTGATGTAAAAAGTAAGGTGGGCTTTAATTTGCCAAAACCTTACCATTTATTGCCTTATGTAAAAAAATATCCAAAAATAATTAAAATCATATTTAAACTCTTATTTACATTCTGGGTAGTTTTAAATCCTATTTTTTCATTATATAAAGTTTGTTATACTCTAATAGTATCCTTGTTTACAAGATCTATTAAGGTTCTGGAGGTTAATCGGTT
>Ga0256879_1000190_pt1 | contig 13185 bp, 10 predicted proteins | sample MC6MC0437MT_FD_186346 | JGI IMG/M metagenome (GOLD analysis project Ga0256879, IMG submission 186346) | Metatranscriptome of enriched soil aggregate microbial communities from Iowa State University, Ames, United States - MC6-MC0437-MT... | ecosystem: Environmental > Terrestrial > Soil >... | reverse complement strand
GTCGCCTAGATATGAAACGCCGGACCTGCCGACAACGCCGCCGAGCTCACCCTGACGCGGAACGCAATGAGCAGGCTGGCGAGGAGCATCACCGCCGCGGCAACAGCAAGGACTGCGACGATGCCGCCCAGTCCGAACACCAGGCCGCCCAAGGCGGCGCCCGCGGCGATGGACGACTGCACGGCAGCGACCACCATCCCGCCCGCACTCTCCGCCTGGTCGGGCACCGCACGTGCGACCCAGCTCGACCACGCCACCGGCACGCCACCGAAGGCCAGACCCCAGAGCGCGACCAGGATCGACAGCCCACCAGTGCCCACCGGCAACAGGAGCATGCCCAGAGCAGCTACGCCAACCACGGCAGGCATGATCACCAACGTGACCTTCAAACTGCGCTCCATGAGCCAGCCGGCCAGCAATGTGCCCACAAAGTTCGCCACACCGAATCCGAGCAGAATCAGCGCCAGGCCATCAGCGCTCATCTGGCCCAGACTCTCCAACGTCGGGCGGATATAGGTAAAGAGCGAGTACTGACCGGTGTGCGCCAGAACGCAGCCCAACATTCCGAGCGCAACGCCCGGCCGGCGCAGGAGCGCCACCACCGACTCGGGGACTGCCACCTTGCGCGGCGCCATGCGGGGCAGCGTGAACCACTGGAACGCAAACGTGAGTGCACCTACCGCCGTCGCCGCCCAGAAGGCGCTGCGCCAACCCAGCAGGCCTCCCAGGTAACTCCCCAAAGGAACGGAGACCACCGTGCCGACCGCAATCCCGCTGAAGATGATGGACAGCGCGCGAGGCACGCGCTGTGCCGGCACCAACCGCATCGCCACCGCCGCTGCCATGCTCCAGAAACCGCCCAGCGCAATGCCCAGAAGCACGCGCATCACCAGCAGGACCCCCATGCTGGATGACAACGCCACCAAGGCGTTGGAGAGGATCATCAGAGCCGTGAAACCCAGCAGCACCCGCCGCCTGTCCATCGAAAGGGTCAGCCGCGGCACAAGCAGGCCAGCGAACAGCGCCACAACCGCAGTGACCGTCACCGCTTGCCCGGCCAGCGCCTCCGACACCCCGAGGTCCGCCGCCATCGGCGTCAACAGACTCGCAGGCAGATATTCCGCCGTGAGCAGCCCGAAGACCCCCATGGCCAGCGAAAACACCGCCACCCATGCCGATGAAGAAGGCTCCCCGCTCCCCCTGTCCACAGCATCAGGCGTGTTCGCGGCATCAACTACGTTATTGCTCATCACAGATCCCAGTCCATTCGTGCAGCCGAGAGTCTAGGGAGCCGAGTCAGGATGATCTATGATTGCCCGACCTATATTTTTGATCGAAACCCCTGGCCATCTCAATGAGTCACGCTCCACCCCAGCCCGCCGACCTGATCACCCCGCTGTTGACCGGCATGCGGCTGCATGGCGTTCAATACCGGCGCATTCAGACCGGGCCGAGCTTTGGGCTTGGATTTCCGCCGAAGCCAGGCCATGCCTATTTCCACTACCTGGCCGTAGGCACTGCGATTCTTCGCGGCGCGGATGGCAGCCAACACCGGTTGTCCGCCGGGGATGTCGTGCTTGTTCCACGCGGAGACGAACACGCGCTGCTGTCTGGCGCCGACCACCCCGTCCAGTGCCTGGAAACGATAGACGCCGCCCCGCTGGGTGACGCAGTGAGCGGGATAGACACGTGCCCGAGCACACATGCCGTGCCAAGCGCCGTGCTCTTCCACGGCTGCATGGTGTTCGATCTGGGTGGCATGCAAGGGTTGAGCAAGGTGATGCCGGCGGTGATGTTGGCCGATGGCAACGCCACTGCGTTCCCAGGGCTGCTGCCGATGGTCGACGCGATGAAGCGCGAAGTGTGCTCTGGACGTATTGGATACGCAGCAATCCTTGCCCGGTTGGCGGATGCAGTGGCTGCCATGATCGTCCGTGACTGGGTCGAGCGCGGTTGCGACGGCGCGTCGGGCCTGGTCATGGCCATGCGCGATCCTCGTCTATCGCTGGCGTTGCTTGCGCTGCACAGCGACCCTGGGCGTGACTGGACCGTCGAGGCACTGGCTGCGGAATCGAACATGTCACGGTCGGTCTTTGCAGACCGGTTCCAGACCGTCATGGGAACCGCCCCCCTGCGGTACGTGACCGAGCTGCGGATGCAATTGGCCAGTCAATGGCTGAGCCACCAGAACCTGCCCATCGAGGGGGTGGCAGAGCGCCTCGGCTACGCGTCGCAGGCAGCGTTCAGTCGGGCTTACAAGCGTGTCATGGGGTACTCTCCTGGTGCGACTCGGCGGGGGCGTGTCTTGGCCTCTCCGTAGGAGGCAGTTTGGGGTCAGTCGCTCAAGCCGTCTGAGCGTCGTCAATGGGCTGCAGTTGCTTACTTATCGCATCGAAGCGCCGACGTCCCCCAGGCCTGAGTAGCAGTAGGGCCTGGAGTCCAGCGCTGATGTTATCTGTCCTGGTTGCCAACTGCGCGACATACTCATCAGGTGTCAGCATGCCAAGCCACAATCAGGCGGTCCTCGACACTCCGAGTGTGCATGCGCGCTCTGTTCGGGCGAACCGAATTCTGCTGACAGTCTTCCTCGCCTAAGGCGCTTTGAAGATCTACTTGAGCTGCCATTCGAGCTGAGTTCGCGCCATTGAGATGACGTCTAAAAATGAAGTGCCTACGACGTCCGGCTCCAAGTTATTCGTGGGAAAGGTGCCCCGATCTCCTCCAACAACGAAGACACGGATGCGCCTGGATGTGAAAGGACCGAAGTGATGCCTGTAGCCAATGGCCTGCTGGTAGTCAGAGACAGTCAACGCATGCGCGGGTCGCTTGAACTCGATGAGCAGATACTCTCCCGCAAAGTTCTGCTTCAGCATCAGATCTGGCCTATCAATAGCGTTAGTACCTGTGTACTTTTGTTCTAAGTACTCTTCCACCATTCGACGCAGCGTCTTGTTGGACGAAAACAATGCGAACTCCGGACCAAATACCCAAAGATTGTTCTCCAGCGCCCTATGAATGGTGGCTTCTAGCGTACTCTTGTCCAAGGACAAGTCTTCAAGCGCATCAAGAACAGCCGATCGAACACGAGCCTGGTCAACTAGATGAGCCATATCCGCCAGACCAAAGTCGTTGAGTGATTCTGCGACCTTTGCGACATCGGCGATTGAGGACTTTGCGATGTGCTCGAGCAGAAGCCGATAATCACTGCTTTCCAAGGCATCCAGCAGAACCGAGACCATGGGAGCAACCTTCTCATGATGCTCGCCGGAATATCGATTGAGCACCTTCATGATCGCCTTATCAGCAAATTCACGCTTGTACTCAGGAAGCTCGGCCATCCTCTTGTTGAACTGCTGCTGCAGTCGAGCCCGCGCCAAGCTCATGTCCCTCTTGAAGCGGGCCTGATAGCTCTCATGGAGAGCATCCCTCACACGTTCCTGCACCAAAGCCCATATGGGGTCACCGGCGACAAGGGACTCCCAGCTCGCAACATTTGGGTCCACAATGCCTTCCAGGTCAATTTCACCGTAGAGCTTCTTCAGCAACTTAGGGGAGATATCGCCACGTTGGTCGAGCCCAAACAGTGACGGCCGCCCCACGATACGCGAGCCCACGCGAATCTGAATGCCTGGACTCTTCATGCCGGTTTTTCGCTCGCTCAGAGCGAATCGTACTTTCAGCTGGGTGTTGCCTGGACCACTGACTGCTACTTCCTCAAAATGGCCTTGAACATCGTCGACGTCCAATGGTTTGCCGTTGATCTCAATGACCATGTCTTGGCGCCGTCCGTAGGCCTGAATCAGTAAGTGCCTAAGTTCAACGGCGTCGGGATAGGCGCCCCCTTGCCTAAGCTGAGAGAGCGTGATGGTTGTGCCCTGCACATGCTCATCCTCCACAGACACGGTGTAGGGAATCTCCAGTTCATCGATGCCGTCAACATCCTTAAGCTGCTCTAGGGTGAAGCTGAGCCTCACTCGCTGCCCGCTCACTGCTGTGTCAACACGCATCTCGGTGGCGGCCATCAGGCCAGAGAACTTGCCGATGCCCTTGCTGCCCTTGACCTTCCGCTTAAATCGAATGGAACTTTCGCCGGAGCGCCGCCGTCTGTCAGCCGCGATCTGCAGATAGTGGGTACGGATCTGTTCAACGGTCATGCCGTTCCCATTGTCCGAGACGACGATGGGATTACCCGAGAGAGGCTCCGGGATATCCACAAGTACCCTCGTGGCATCAGCGTCCCAGGCGTTGTCGACCAGCTCGATCAATGCCCTCTCTGTCGATGAGTACTCATTGCTAAGCAAGGCGGCAATGCGAGAGTTGACGCCAAAGTTGAGCTTATCCATTCCCAAGAACTCCGTTCAAAGTGAAGCACGACGCTGAGTAGCAGACAAAGGTAAGTAGGAGAGGTGGTACCACAGAGCGCTATCGGCTCAAACGACGTGAGCATGAGAAAACCCTCCAAGGAAATATTGGTGCAAGCCGTGCGCAGAAGCCGCACCACGGCAAACGCGCACAGCGCTGACTGTTATTCGCTCTTTGGCCTTCTCGCAGGCGCCACCACAATCCTGGCGCAGGCTTCCACCCGCGGTGGCAGGTACTCGGCCAAAAATAGGCGCTCCGAAAAAGCCCGAGAACTTTCCCATGAATATCTCGCGGCAGCAGCGGGTGTGCACAGGGCGTACGTTGGCATGATCAGGCTTGGCGAGAAGAACGTTACGATCTACAACATTGAGAGGAACGCTCAAAGCCCCCCCAAGGAAACCCCTGGAATAAGCAGGCTGCTTACGACACCAAATGGCGCAAGCGCAAGTCTTTAGCTGCTCCAAGGTCGCTCCCCTGTCCTTCCTAACACCCGCCTGCTTAGAGCAGCCCAGGCGGCCCTCCAACGAACTCCATCACCACAGATCATCCCCATCGACTAACAGTTTCAACGCCAAGTGTTGAGAGTCAAGTCGCGCCGTCAGTCACCCAGTTCCCGATGAACCTTGATCCCAGCGAGCCAAGGACGACGAGCCCGAAAAGGGAGGCTCCCTGTTCTCCTGGGCGCAAGTCCGCTGCCGAAAGGACAAGTGCGTTCCCAATTGCAATCAACAAAAGCAGGCCGCCATTTGCTGCCCAACCCACCTTTGTGTGCCAGCCAATTCGCGTAGCAATCACCACCACTATCCCGAAGGCGTTCATGACCCAGCACACCATCTTGAGCGTCTCGGCAACCTGTTCCATTCCCGTCATTCCATTCCCCTCCAGTTCCTGAAGCTCAATCTAGCCTTGTCCCGAGGCAACCTCTATCCCGTGATCGGCAAGCCCCTATTCTGACCAGAGCCACAAGCCTACTCCAAAGAAAAGGGGCGTGAAACGTATATCTACCGCCACGATAGAGCCAATTGCGACAGACAGGAGAGAACAAACCTCCGGCCATGGACGCCGACATTAAAGTATTTGATTCAAGCAACCTACTGATATTCCCGAAAAGCGCCGACCTCCGCCTTTGATGGCGAACCCTATCCCTCAAAAATCAGGAGTAGGAGTGTGCGCTCAGGAGCTCTCCATCACTGGGCATCGCCTGACTGCTTAGCTAAGCGTGAGCAAGCATTGTTTGGTGATCCTCAGTTCTGTGTTGTCACGCAGTGTGGGGAGCAAGGAGGTTTGCCAAGCGGCGACAGGACTGCAGCAGCGCCGGCTCAGCCACGGGCGTCGCGCGCAATTACTACTCTGAGGACAGTATGCCGCCGCCATCCGCTCACGCCTTGTTGGTTGACGTCGCAACGAATTAACATCGCACAGTCATTGAAGGAAGCGGCTTCGCTTCTGCAGGCTCAATCAGTGCGGGGCATCAAGGAATGATTCGAAAAGCGTCTTCTGGAGGTAGTGAATGAACATTGCGATCACCGGCCCTGAGAAATTTGCACTCCAGGACATGATCTGCGTTGAGGCGGCCTTGGCTCTAGGCCGGAGCGGTGCTTGCTCGCTGGTGCCTGAGCCCGAGGCGGGAGAGGACGCGCGTGTTGTTTGGCCAGACGGCACTCCCTGTACCCTTGAAGTACAGGTGAAGGGAAGCTCTGAAGCGCTCACAGTGTCAAAGCTTGTAGAGCACTTGGCCCACTATCCCGCTAGAAAAGACTCCCCATCACTGCTACGGCGGCTGATGGACGAGAGCGAATTGCACGCCGCGTTCGTACTGAGCGCCAGAGTCTGCGACGATTTGCAGGAGCTCCTGGCGCCTCAGAACCGATTGGGCAGGCCACAGGCCATACATGCGAGTCGGCGATTAGCTAAAGTAGTTCGTCAGGAGGTTACCGATCAGTCAACTTCAATTCTGCGGAAGGCAACAGATCCGCAGGAAACGTTGACCGCTCTTGAACTAGGGCGCGCCAGAGAGCAGGCCGATATCGCACTTCGCAGCGAGGAGCACTTCCTACGAGCCATCGGGAAAGTAATTCTGGTCGAGCGCGAGACAGCAGAGTCTGTGGAGATCAGGCTGCACAGAATCCTCCAGGAAGAACGATTCGACACGCCCTCTATCCGCGGGATCATCGCCCGACTTACAGACGTCATCGCTCAGGCGAAGAGAAGTCAAAAGGATGTTATCCCCGATTTCCTGAAGCTGCTTAGCGTACACGCCCCGGCACAACTTCAGCCCGCGAGCTATGTTGATCGCGGGATTGAGGGCGCGCTACTGCAAGTGCTAAGGGATAAGCATTCCTTGCTTCTAGCCGGCCCTCCCCGTGCAGGAAAGACCTGGACATCGCTCACAATCGGATCCTTGCTCCAGACAGATGGGGTGGCGGTCAGAATCGGAAGCAACATTGACGAGGCCGAGCGCTACCTTACAGACCCAGTGGATGGCCACCGAGCATACATCCTTGACGATCCTCTCGGATCTCGTGAGCCCATCGAGGGCGCGAACGCCGCAATGGGAGATCTCGCACGATTGTCTGCTCGTCTTCGAGCCGGGCGCTATCTGATAGTCGCCCAGACGGAAAATGTGATCCTACAGGTCCGGGGGACAAGCGACTTAGCCAGCTGTCGGGTAGGCTCGCAATCTTGGACCTCGCTCGCTGGTCTTCCCACCTCTGTGGCAACTGAAATATGGAGATCCGCGGCTGAAGCACAGGGTCTGTCACAAGCAGAGATTGCCAATGTGAAAAGTATTATCGAGCAAAGCCGTCAGCTCTGCGATCCAGGAGCGATTGCATACCTAGCGCAGACTTGGAGCGAACTTCCAAATGCTCCGACCGATGCAGAAATCCTTGTGCAGTCCCGTAGAGATGCGATCGATTTTGCGCGATCTCTATCTGAAAAACTCCCTGGCGCGCGAGATGTACTGATCGCAGCGGCAATAGGAACTGAGATCCAGCGACCGATTGGTGGACTGGATCTGGCGTACATGATCAGCTCAAGCGAAGAGCGCCCTGGTTTCGAGGAAGAGTTCACGTCGATAATGCTGGGGACTGATTGGGCGCCCTCCCCTCCCCCCTCCTATGAGGGTTCCTGCGAGCTATCACAGGAAGTGAAGACGGCACTTACCCTACTCCAAAGACGCCGCGTTCTTTGGGCTGAGGAACACAACTTCAACTTCACACATCCCTATCTCCGTGCGGGCGCCCAGGCACTGGTTGTGCCGGACATCCCGCAGGACCGAATATCACTCCTTGAGCAGCTCCAGAAGGCGCTAGGCTGTGCCTCTCCAGTGACATCGCTTGCGGCAGCGCAGAACCTCCGCTGGATGCGGCCAGCCTTCCAAGACCACCATGCGATTGGTCTGTTTGAGCTTGCCAAGCTCGGCACTAGGTCAAAATTTCCAGCAACAAGGGATAGCTGCTTTGCGTTTCTTGTTCAGTTTGTCGATGAGCTACCCGAAAAGCTGCGCGACGAACTGCCTTGGATCGCGGAGGATATGGTCTTTAGTCTGGAGCAGATCGATGTAAATTCCGGCATCGGGTTCATTTCGAACAAATACAATATCTTCGAATCTCCACCCACCCTCGAGTCCGTCCAACCCTACCTCGACGCGATCGAGAGTGGTAGCTCCGTTGCTCTAGACCTTGCTTTGTCCAAGTGGATCCTTCAAGCGCTGGCGGCTGAGCCCCAGCGACTGACACTGGCAGTCGCCGAGCGATTGCTTCGAGCTGACGAGGCGACGATTCGAGCATTTGCTGCCAAGTGCTGGATCTCGGTAAACCGCGAAGACGACGAAGAAGCCCTCGAACTGATAGTTCGCGATCGTACTCCGGTAATGAGTGCATGCTTGCTGAAAGCTATTGCTGACTCATGGACCACAATTGAGCACTCCCGCCGCGATAGAGTTCTCTCTATCATTGAAGATCAGCTGAGGGTTCCGGTCTGCGCAAGCGTACTTTATGCCCGCCTTGTGCTCTTCAACCGCGTGGAAGAGTTCGGAAAATCTCCACCATGGGAGCTCTTCGCTAGACTCCTTCCAAGGGCACTGGCCTGCATGCCCCACACCATCGCGCTTCGTGATGGCCGACTCAACGCAGCAGTGGACCAGGCGCTCAAGGAGCTCACCTCTTCCAAGATGGCCGATACGCTAGAAGCTTGGGTCAACAGAACTATTCGAAGGGTAGGTTCTTTCACGCTCGACGAATTCGAGCTCAGCATTGCGGAACCGCTGCTTAAACTTGCTGCCACTGAGCGCCGATACAGGTTGATCTCCTCTCTATTAGCCGCTAGCGACACAGGGCTGCGGATTGTCACGATCTCTAGACTGATAGAGAGCTGGACGGAGCTCCCTCTGCGCGAGGCCGTTCTCGTGCTGTCATCATTGCGCTCAAAAGAGCAGGACGCGCTGTGGCTTCGAGCAGTTGCATTGACCACTCACGGCGCCCCAGCTCCGGTGCTTAGGTGGTGCATTGGCCAAAGTTCCATTCTTCCTTTGGATGCAACCGAAGTAGAGAATCTACTTGGTGAAGAGCTGTTCTCAGCATGCATCTATGTTCATTGTGGTTGGCCGCAGCCACTATGGTGGTACGGCACACACCATCGAAGCGAGAAGTGGGCAGATCTCGTGCTTGAAGTTGCCGCCACGCCGGATCATGAACTTCATTCTCTAGCACTGATTGAAGTCCTAAGCCACCAAGTGGGCGCAGCGTCTCAACTACTGAGCAACCTCCCTCAAGAGTCTCTGTTTGATACGTATCTGGCTATGCTTCGGTTCCAATCTGGCACCAATGCAAACTGGTCGCCCGGTCTCTGGAAAATTCTGGTCACCCGTCTGCTTGTCGATAGAGATATTGAGGATCTGGTGGCGGCCATTGATCCGGTCATCGAGGGGCTCATAGAGGACGTCTATGATATTAAACTTTGGCTCGCGGACTGCCCACTTGCCGCACCGACCGTCAAGTTGGTTGAGAACGACCTGAGGGCGTTGAAGGTGATTGATGTTTTGGACGTCACGCTCAGCGCGATTGATGCCGATAGAGGAGAGGTAGCTACTGAGAAGCTTCGAGCAGCGGACATGCTACGTGAGAGCATATTTGAAAGCTTTGTAGCCGCCGTAGAAACGTGCAATCCGCGCCTACACCGAACATGGGCGCACCTTAAGACGATCTTCTCTCGCAGCGGTTGTCCTGAGGAGATGTTGTCGCGCATCGAGGAAGGCAGACTGCGAGCATTCGAGAAGCACCAACTCGTTCGAGAAGCACAGGTTGTTTTTCCAGCGAAACCGGCTCTTACTGGCTGGCGCGACGCAGAAGCTTCTGGCTAACAGAACCCTCAAAGCCACAAGGCGGAAATCGGTCACTGACGCAGCTGTCACTTTGAACAGCTGCGTTACACGAAGGAGGAAGACGCGCAAGTGGGCCTGCGCCACGCTATTAGCCCCGCTTTCTCGACTTATTCTCGCAATCCGAGTGGCTTGAACAACCAGGAAGAGCGCTGATCACCACACGCATCGGCTCATGCGCTGGCGGCCGCCTTGCTTGGCGCCATTAGGCCAGAGCATCCAGGACGAATGAGACGGACACCGAGGGCGAGAGCACTCACATAAGGGATGTTGTGTAATGCCAATCATCCACGCACCCGAGCCTCCGCAAACCACTGGAGCTCCATGAGCAAGGGTTCCAGATCTGTCGATGTAAAGCCAAGCAGTGGTGGCATACCAGCTGGCATACCAAAATCGCAGCCGACCTGTTTCTTATATAAAAATCAATGACATATCAATTCAATTGGCGGAGAGAGTGGGATTCGAACCCACGGAAGGAATGACCCTTCGCCGGTTTTCAAGACCGGTGCCTTAAACCGCTCGGCCATCTCTCCGTATCGGTAACGCTTTACGCGCCCGCGTGCGCGGGTCATTGCAACCCGGGCAACCGGTCGGGGCAGCGTCCCCGTCCGGCATGGCTCCCCGGCATGGGCCGGGGGTCGCATTCTCGCATTTCAGGTGGGATTTGCCCACCCGCCGGCTGTCGGGCTCAGCCCGCATCCACCGCCAGCGCACCCAAGGCACTGGCCTTGATCTTCTCTTTGGCCCGCTCGCACGCGCCGCCGCAATCCAGGCGCGAAGCCTCCAGCTGCGGCGGCAGGTGTTCGGCCAGGAAGTCGATGAACACGCGCACCGCCGGCAGCAGGCCGCGGCGGGAGGCGAAGACGGCATGGCAGATGCCCTGCGGCAGCGACCAGTCCGGCAGCACCACTTCCAGCTCGCCATTGCGCACGGCGTCGGCGCAGACCGTTTCCGGCAGCATGGTGATGCCGAAGCCGTCCTTGACCATGCTCTGCAGCAGCGGGAAGTCGAAGCCGGCCACGCGCGGCTGCAGGTCCACGCGGCGGACCGCGCCTTCCGGGCCGTGGAGTTCCCAGCGCTGGCGGGCTTCGTCTTCGCTGATGCTCAAGGTCACGTGATTGGTCAGCTCGTCCGGATCTTTCGGGCGGCCAGCGCGATCCAGGTACTTCGGGCTGGCGACCAGCAGTTCCTGCACCTGGCCGAAGCTGCGCATCACCAGGCTGCCATCGTCATCCAGGCGCGAGCGCACGCGCAGGGCGACGTCGTAGCCTTCGTTGATGATGTCCACGCGGCGGTTGCTGATGTTCAGCTGCAGCCGCACCTTGGGGTACTGCGCCAGGAAGATCGGCAGCAGCTTGGGCAGCTGCATCTGCGCGAGCGAGACCGGCACGCTGGCGCGCACCAGGCCGCGTGGCTCGGCGCTGAGGCGGTCGACCACCTCGCGCGCGGCCTGGGCCTCGGCCAGCATGGTCTGCGCGTGGCGATGCACGCTGGTGCCGACGTCGGTCACCGCGAAGCGGCGCGTGGAGCGCTGCAGCAGGCGTACGCCCAGGTCGGTTTCCAGCTGGCTGATACGGCGGCTCAGGCGGGATTTGGGGATGCCGAGCGCGCGTTCTGCTGCGGCGAAGCCACCATGATCGACCACCATGGCGAAGTAGTAGAGGTCGTTGAGGTCTTGCATACCGAAGTTCCAGATATAGAACAATACGTGGTATTCAACCACCTTTATTCCAAACAGGCAACAACCTAACCTGATCTCCGTCGGCGGCGCCTTGCCCCGCCCCTCCCCAGATAACAGGTGATTGCCATGAAGCTTCTTCACATCGACGCCAGCGTGCTTGGCGACAACTCGGTTTCCCGCCAGCTCTCCGCCGCCGTGGTCCAGCAGTGGCGCGACCAGGTGCCGGGCCTGGAAGTGAGCTACCGCGACCTCGACGCCCAGCCGGTCCCGCACCTGCGCAGCTCGTCGCTGGCCCAGTCCGACCCGGCCGAAGTGGCCGACGCCGAGCAGGTGCTGGCGCAGTTCCTGGCCGCCGACGTGGTGGTCATCGGCTCCCCAATGTACAACTTCAGCGTCGCCTCCACCCTCAAGGCGTGGATCGACCGCCTGGCGGTGGCCGGCCGCACCTTCAAGTACACCGAGAATGGCCCGGTGGGCTTGGCCGGCGGCAAGCGCGTGATCGTGGCCAGCAGCCGCGGCGGCCTGCACACCGGCGCACCGACCGACTTCCAGGACCCCTACCTGCGCCAGGTCTTCGCCTTCTTCGGCATCGACAACGTCGAGTTCGTGCGCGCCGAGGGCATCGCCTATTCGCCGCAGCACCGGACCGATGCGATTGCGCAGGCGCTGGCCGCGCTGCCGCAGCCGGCTGAACTCGCCGCGGCCTGAGCCGGGCGACCCACACCGTTCCCTCCCCCTCGTCGTGACGGTGTGGGTGTGGCAGAGATGGCCCCTCCCGGGGCCATCTTTTTTGGACGCGGCTCGGCCTTACTGCAGTTCGCAGTCGCGCGTCATCGGTGATCCCAGGATCATGCCGTTGCCCGTGCAGGCCGCGAGCACAGTGTCGCCTTTGCCGAGCGCGCCGGCCTCTTCCCTGGAGAGGCCGGAGATCATCACCTGGTCGACGCTTCCGGCCTTCAGCTGCACCTGCGGCTTATCCATCAGATCTGTCTGGATGCTGGCAACTTCGCCGGTGATCAGCAGCCGCTTGCCTTTGTAGAGGACGTCGGCGGCGACCTCATTGGCCTCGTAGTCCCGATGGAGCTGGCGTGCCGTGATTTCGACAGGCGCGGCAGGCACGACAGGCGCGATGGTGATGTCCTGCTGGCGGCCCTTGTCCGCGTTGGCCTGGGCATCGAGGGCCGGCTGACAGATCGCGCTGACGGTGCCGGCGAACACCACGACGCCCACGAGGTAGACCAGTGGGGAGGCGACGAGGGACAGCAGGAGCTGGGCGATGCCTTTGCCGGCGCCGCCCTTGGCCATCGCCACGACCGCCAGGATGAAGGCCACCAGATTGAGCGGCCAGCCGAGGAAGAGCCCGAGCCCCGGAAACGGGATCAGGAAGCACAGCCAGGCGATGCCCAGCATCAGCCATGCGGCGATGCCGGCGGGATTGGAGGATGGGAGGGGTGCAGCCGCTGTAGTCACCGTGCGTCCTGTGGAAGTAGATGTCAGTGCCCAGCCTGTCCACTGTGTGCCGGAGAAAATGGGCATCGATCACACCACCACGTGCGGGCCGTATGGGTCCCCACCGGATGCTCCATCCGCGAAACCCCGTGCCTGCCGTCTCTGCGGCCCTCCACGCCGAGTGCCGCCCACTCGGCTACCAACCTCTCCTACATTTCATCACGGCGGTTTCTGACCTGTCTCTCTTCCTCATTGGAAGCCGCATCGCTGACGCAATCAACGCTGCAGCGTCGCGGCGATGGCCGCTAAGCTG
>Ga0256879_1000182_pt1 | contig 13480 bp, 8 predicted proteins | sample MC6MC0437MT_FD_186346 | JGI IMG/M metagenome (GOLD analysis project Ga0256879, IMG submission 186346) | Metatranscriptome of enriched soil aggregate microbial communities from Iowa State University, Ames, United States - MC6-MC0437-MT... | ecosystem: Environmental > Terrestrial > Soil >... | reverse complement strand
GCTGGTTCAAGGTTTTAACTTTGATTACTTCACCAGTACTTATAGTACCGAATCCAAAGAATTATATTGCTATTGTTACGAAATGGGATATCAGATTATTGACGTTTCCGAAATAGTACTGATTGAAAAGTGATCGTTATCTTTTTATCACTTTAAAAGTTTTGAGAGATTTATTCGAAGCCTTATCAAAAAGGCTGATCAGGTAAATTCCCTTTGTCAAGTTTTCTGCATTTATCTCGTGAATATCACTGCCAATCATTAAATGTTTGGTTAATAGTATCTGGCCATAAACATTGCTAATTGTCAATTCAGTATGAAATGTTTTGCCGGAACTGTTTTTAACATAAAACTTGTTGATGATTGGATTGGGATATAAAGTTATTCCGTTTTCTTCAGAAAGAGTACCAGGATCCTTAATGGAAGAAGGTTCCAGAGTTAGCATAAAACGATTGCCCCAGCTTTCTGTTATCTTTTCATCCATAGAAAAGCAGTAATTACTTTTTGAGATAGATATTTCCCGCGATACATTCAGATACTTGTCAGTAAGAGTGATTGATGTGGTGGGAGAAAAGGTTTCCAGACCCTGAAAATTTAAGCAATACGACCCGGTGTCCCATCCCTTTGTAAACAACTGTATTTCTTTCTTTTCCGTTACGGTTGTTCTTTCATCAAAGGAAAGTTTAGTTCCATTTATCACGCCGGCTATGCTTACATAACCTTCTCCAATTTTCATTGCATCTCTGTCATTTACATCATCTAAGCCGTTTTTTACAAATGAAACCATATATTGTTGCTCAAATGTATCCCTCTTAAGCTGTATGCTTAATTGAGAGCCCCGGTCATCAATTTCTTGAACATTATAAGGCAATCTGGCCTCGAGTCTTTTTAGAGAGGCTGAATTCTCTCTGGCGGCTAGTAGTTTGGGGAGCGGAGTATCATTGCCTGTATATTTAGAAGTTTCTTCGAACGTTAGCGATCCCGAAGTGTTCCCATCAAGAACTTTTACAAAAAAGCCCGCTCCCGAAGGTATTACTGTCGATGAGGCATTGCTGACAACATAAGCATTGTTCAGCGGATCAAATAGCCAGACAAAAGAACTCAAATTCGTTTTTTGTAAACTCCCCCATTGTATAGCCGCAGGGTAGGGGTTCCCCAGAAGATTAAAACCCTCTCCAACCTCATTCGCATTTTTATTAGATAGCGCTATAGTTAAATCTCCTGTATAAATCATTCCAGAATGAGTTATAACATATCCTTCAGGATTAGAAAAGGGTGCAGTTTGTATTTGATTAACATAGGAATTCGGGACTTCCCTGTACCCCCTCGAAAATACATAAACACCATTCCCAAAAGGAATGCTTGCATTGATGTTTGGAATAGCTGTGTATTTCTGCGAAAGTGTACCAGGTAATGATTGGTCATGAGTGTAAATTGTTCCTCCATTTAAAGGAGATGGGTCGAAACCATTTGCTGATCCTCCTTTGCCGGTAATGTACATGCTGTTTTTAAAAGCATTTACACCATAATACTTCATTCCCCCACCAATATTGGTATAAATGGGTGATGACAGTAACCGCCAGCCCCTTGCAGTAGCGGGGCTAGGGTAATCTCCCGAAATGTAGGTTTGTACATTTACATTGCCATTAATCCCTGCTGCATTTAAATTTAATACAGGTAGTAAAGTTGCACTACCCTCTAAATTCGATAGTAAAGTTAAATAGCCATTCGCATTTAACAGACCTTTGTTGAGTTCAACAAAACCACTGATCTGTATGGGAGCCTCAAGAGTTAATACATTGCCTCCTGCGATTTGTTTGTTTTCTAACCGATGCACCCTGGCTATGCCTGTTCCAGAGTATTTTTGTGTTGTAGCGTCTCCCGAAAAGACCAATGTACCCTTAGTTTGACTCAAAGAAATGCTGCCGTTATTAACCACATCAGAAGCAAAACAAAGTATTGCCTCATTGGCTAGTTTAATTGAAGCTGCCGAGGCTATTTTGGCTATACAGCCAACATTTACGACACTATTAATATTTAAGCCTGCATTCTGCTCAAGAATTAGCGACTGTAACTTTATGTTCGTATTATCTGGAATGGCAGTTGCCTTTCCAGAACTAATAATAACACTCGCATTGTCGCCAGGTACAACTCCATTACTCCAATTTGAAGCAACATTCCACAAATTACTTTTAGAACCAGTAAATATTGCGAATCCTGCAGATGAATATTCTTCCGGTCCTATTGAATAAAATGCTGCCGGATTATTTTGATTCGCATATTCGGTTGAGAGCCATGTAGTCGGTCTAGCTACTTTTTGTATCCTTACTTCGTCAATTATACCATCAAAATATTGATCGTTATTTTTTGATGAGCCAATTTTAATAGCTCCTCCAGCTCCTAGTCTTGCACTGGCGGGGGCTTTGGATTGAGCTACAGCCCCATTAATAAGCATCGAGCATTGACCATTTGTTGATAATCCGGTTACATAATACCATACATTAGGTGTAAGTGAAGTGAGGCTTTTTAGTGTAAATACAATAGTATTGCCTATAAATAAATCCATTACAAGTTCCCCCGAACTGCTTACCGAAATTATATACCCATTTGAAGCTGTTCCAAGAGACATTTTGTTGGTTATAATGACCTGCTCCCTTCCGATTGCATTTAATTTAATCCATGCAGAGACCGTTATCTCCGGATTAGTTGCTTCAACATCAGAGCTAAGCGATTCAGATAAGCCATTCAGCCTGACTCCTTTATTCACCTTAGCAGGTACATAGTGGTTCGAAGTGATGCCAGAGCTTCCAATTAAATTCTGTTCAGGAACATTGGATTGGACATTTTTACTTTCTGCTGGAAGATTGTCCTGATTCATATGCCAAACCCTTGTATAATCCGCAGACCAGGTACTTAAATTTTTAGGACTATAAGGCTCATGAATCAATGTAGATCCATAGTATAAATATACAGAAGTAGGCAATGAAGCTGTTCCCCATGCAGATAAAGAAGGAATTTTAACCCAACATGTTATTTTGCCACTTTCGGGGTTATACGCCTCTAGTTGAAAGGAAAGAGGTCCTGTCGGATCTGTTGATAGTGCAAATGAAATATCCTTACCTTCGATGTTTTGTATTTTATTCCCGCAATACCCACTAATATGTTTCAAGTCATCATCTTCAAGCACTATTAATACCGGGAAATCTACAAGATCCTTATAAGAAGAAAGAACGGCAACAGCTACCTTGCTTTTGTCAATTGTGATCTTCTTCCTGTAATTATAGCCATTCATCCAAGTTTGTGCCGAAGCTGGTACAGCCAGAAAGAGAGATAAAATGCATGTAAATGCCAGCCTTAATAAAATGTTGTACATATGCCTCCACGTAAATTTTCGCAAAGATGCCGCGCATAAAGACCAATAGTCGGTGATTAACCGGATATATCCGGTTAATCAAAAAAAAAGTTTGTCAATGGTAAATAATCTATATAGACTTGGCCCTATATGAGAAAATACGCATTTATAATCTTGCTAATTATTTTAAACGGCAGTGCTATGGCCAAAGCGGATGATCCGGGCCTTCCGGGAGATGATCCCGACGTACCACTTGATGGGGGATTAAGTTTACTGCTTGCCGCAGGAGCTGTCTATGGTCTAAAAAAGATAAGGCAGCCTAAACCATGATGCCTTCTTTTCTTAAGATGTAGTTGTAAATACCCTCAATAGGTTTTTGATATATCTTACCAACTTTTACCTGATTCTCAATGCAAACCTCTCTTAAAATATCCTGATAGTAAAATGCAATAGAGCCTACAAAGTGAGTATCAAGGCTTTTATAATTAGGATAATCCTTAATATTGGAATCTACAAATTCCTGGAAACCCTCACGTAAAATATTGATGATAAAAGGATGATCAGGATGAGAAGCCATAAAACGACTTATCGAGGCCAGGTAGATATTTGGTGCTGGTTTTTGATAAAGATTGGTAATAACAGATTCCTTGTCAATTTGATAAGTATCGGCAAATTCAACAGCAAGATCAGCAGGCATCTGATGATACAGATAGCTTGTGATCAGTTTGCGACCAAAATAGGTGCCTGAACCCTCATCACCAAGAGCATAACCCAAGCCATGTGCTCCGTTATGAACCTCTTTGCCATCGTAATAAGAAATATTAGAACCAGTACCCAAAATACAAGTCAGTCCTTTTTTATCACCACAAGTGGCATATGCCGAACCAATTAAATCATGCTCAACTGACACATAAGCCTTGGTAAAGAAAGAAGAAATCCCGTTAGAGATCACCTCAATTTTATCAGGCGACGAGCATCCTGCACCAAAGAAATAGATTTCTTTAACCTTATCAGCGTAAGGGGCAATTTCTTTCTTCTTTGAAAACAATTTGAAAATATCATGTGCATTTAAGAAATAAGGGTTTATTCCTTGCGTACTAAAGTTGATTTTTTCATTGGGGCTGTAACCCATCCAATCGGTCTTAGAAGAACCACTGTCTGCTACTAGAATCATGCGATAAAAATACTAATCTTATTGGATATTTAAAGTGCCACTTATCTCTTTTAAACTGATTTCTGTAAGTTTTGCCTGATATTGAGCATCTAAAAACCTGGTGATTGCATTTATAGAGTTTCTTTGGGCCTCTCTAAGTTCCAAAGGGGCAATGCTTCCTAACCTGTACTTTGCTAAAGTGATGTCTAGATTTTGCTTGGCAATGTCAACATTTTTAGTCTCAACCTTTAACAAATCCAGGCTTGTTTTATAATTCTCGAAAGCAGTTAGCAGCTGGGCGTTAATGGTTTGCTTGGTTTTTTCAAGCTCCACTTCCGATGAATTGATCTGCACCTTAGCATTTCTTTCATTCTGACGCTGTAAAAAACCATTAAAGATATTCATGCTTGCCGTTAAGCCATAAGAGATGCCCTGGCCCCTAAATTTCTGGTTAAACCCAGTAGGGTTGGCACTTCTCGAAAATGCATAACCACCATTTACACCAACTACCGGATAACGCTGTCCCTTTACCTCTTTTAAACTAAGTTCAGCCACCTTTTTATTAATAAAAGCATTCTGTAGATCAGGATTCAACTGTAACGTTTGCTCCTGCAACAGCGTATAATTCAGTTTGTAATCAATGTCCATATCCTCTTCCGCAGTAAATTTAGTATCAATAGCTCTGGCCATAACCTGATTCAACGTAATCATAGATGTTTGTAACAGGTTTTTTTGCTGTAAATAAGCAGATGTATCCGTGTTGTAATCAACCTGAGCAGCTAAAACATCAAGTTTAGAACCCTTACCCAGCTGCAGTTTATTGTCAGCAATGGTTAATCTAAATCTCGAAATATCCAATGCACTGTCATTGGCAACAACAAGCTGTTGCTGTTTTACCACTGCATAATATGAATTAATTACATCAGCAATTGTAGTTAATATAACGGCTTTTGCATTTACCTCACCCTGTTTTTGCAACTCCTTTAATTTATCATAAGTAGCAAACATCTTAAACCCATCAAAAATCGTCCAATCAAGTGCAACGCCATAGTTCATGCTTGTATTCCTTACGCCATCTGCAACTCTCTCGGCACCGGTAGAAGTGGTTTGTACCGTATTTTGTCTGCTCCCGTCAGTTGCAAAACTTCCGGTAACCCCAGGCAAAAACCCGGCATTACCAATATTGGTATTATTCTTTGCAATCTGCAAATCATTGTTAACCAGTTTTATGTCGTAATTATTTTGCAGAGCGATGGTAATTGCCTGTTGAAGCGTTAGTTTCTCTTGGGCCGATGCTTTTTGTACAAAGGCTGCAAGAAGTATGATCAAAATAAAATTAAGCTTTTTCATGTTTCTCTTTGTAAATGGCCACTTATACATTTTCCGTTTTCAACGCAGCTATTAAAGACTCTTTTAGTTCCGAATTTTCCTTATGCTCTTTAGACCAGAACGAATAAATAGCAGGGATAACAAACAGCGTAAGGATCAGCGCGAATATAGTACCACCAACAATCACAATACCCATACCCATCCTGCTTTTTGCAGCAGCACCTAATGCCATTGCAATAGGAAGCGCACCAATGGCAATGGCCAAACTGGTCATCAAAATAGGTCTTAACCTCGATACCGAAGCCTCTCTAATTGCATCATGAACGCTCTTGCCCTTTTCTTTAAGCTGATTGGCAAATTCAACAATCAAAATACCATTCTTAGTTACCAGTCCGATCAGCATTATGGTACCAATCTGGCTAAATATATTCCAGCTTTGGCCAAACAACCAGAGGGATAAAAATGCACCGGCTACAGCCATCGGTACCGTTAATATAATGATAATAGGATCTTTAAAACTTTCGAACTGTGCCGCAAGAATTAGGTAAACCAACAATAACGCAAGGCCAAAGGCAAAAGAAGTATTAGATGAACTCTCTCTAAAATCTCTCGATTCACCGCCTAAATCTGTAGAAAACGTTTCGTCGAGTATTTTAGCCGATATCCTGTCCATTGCATCCAGACCTTCTCCAATACTTTTGCCCGGAGCCAAACCCGCCGAAACAGTTGCTGCGGTAAAGCGGTTATTTCGGAATAGCTGTGGCGGACTGCTCTCTTCTTTACTCGAAACCAGGTTGTCAATCTGAATCAACTCACCTTTATCGTTTCTAACATATACAGAACTAAGATCAAGCGGATCTTTTCTGTCGCCAACCTCAAACTGACCAATAACCTGATACTGCTTTCCGTTCATAAAGAAGTAAGAAAAGCGCTGACCGCTTAAGCCCAATTGCAAAGCAGAACCAATATCTGCAACAGAAACCCCCAGGTTTTTAGCCTTAGCCCTATCAATAGTTAAGTCAATTTCAGGCTTATTAAATTTAAGGTTCACATCGGAAGTTGTAAAAGTAGGATCCTTAGCCACCTCATCCATAAACAAAGGCACTTTTTCTCTTAACTTTTCAAAGTTCTGAGCCTGTATAATATAATTGATAGGCAAACCACCCCTACGACCAACCGAAATAGTAGGCTGTTGCGTTACAACCACTTTCCCTTCAGTATATTTTCTGGTAATCTTGGTTAAAGCATTAGTAATATCAGCCTGAGAACGCTGCCTTTCTCCCGGGTCACTTAAGCCCATTCTTACGAACCCGCTATTTGTAGATGCTGAACCACCAAAGCCTGGCGAGGTAACCGTAATGGCCACTTTCTTTTCAGGCACAGAATCCTGAACCATTTGGGAAACCTTACCCACAAAATCATCAGTATAGGCAAAAGAAGAGCCTTCAGGCAAGGTAAGGTTCATGTTAATCGCGCTTCTGTCGTCATAAGGAGCGGTTTCTTTAGGCAATATCTTCCAAAACAAAACAATAAGACCCAAACAAACCAAAATGATAGGAATTGCCAACCACCTTCTGTCCAAAAACTTGTTTAGTTTTTCTTCGTACCAATCATTCATGGCCACAAAGTATGGCTCCGTCATGTCGTAGAATTTGGATTTTTTGTGCCCGCTTTTTTTCATCAGGTAAGCATTTAGCATCGGTGTTAAAGTAAGCGATACAAATGCCGATATGAGCACGGCGGCCCCAATTACCACCCCAAACTCCCTAAACAGCCGGCCTACAAAGCCCTGCAAAAATATAACCGGTAAAAACACCGCTGCCAGAGTTACTGAAATTGAAATAACGGCAAAAAAGATTTCGTTAGAGCCTTTAATTGCGGCTTCAAAAGGAGAGTAGCCCTCTTCCACCTTTTTAAAGATGTTTTCTGTTACCACAATACCATCATCAACCACCAAGCCCGTTGCCAGTACAATTGCCAGCAGCGACAATACATTAATAGAGAACCCAAAAATGTACATGATAAAAAACGTAAACACCAGCGATACCGGAATATCTATGAGTGGTCTCATTGCAATTGCCCAATCCCTAAAGAACAGGTAAATGATCAGAATAACCAGAATCAGCGACAAGATAATCGTTTCCGCAACCTCAGTAACAGAGCTCTGGATAAACCTGGTCGTATCCAGCGAAACATTAAGCTTTATATCCTGTGGAATATCTTTTTGCAGCTGCTCAAACCGCTTGTAAAACTCTTTAGAAATATCAAGGTAGTTAGCTCCCGGCTGCGGAACCAAGCCAACAGCAACCATTGGCTTTCCAGATTCCCTTAAAACAGTTTCTTCGTTTTCAGAACCCAGAACCGCGTAGCCAACATCTTTTAACTGCACTACATTGTCCGAATCATTTTTCAGAATCAGGTTGTTAAATTCATCTTCATCAGTTAACTTACCTAAGGTTTTTATTACCAGTTCCGTACTTGCACCCGTAATTTTACCAGATGGCAGCTCTACATTTTCCCTGTCTAAAGCAGTAACAATATCTTGCGATGTTAAGCCATAAGCAGCCAGTTTATTAGGGTCTATACGAATACGCATGGCATATTTCCTTTGCCCCTGTATCTGTATACTACTAACCCCGGTTATGGTTTGCAGCCTATCAGAAATCACGTTTTCAGCATAATCACTTAGCTGCATTACATTCCGCTTATCACTTTGTACGGTCATCGTAATTACCGCGTCAGAGTTCGCATCAGCCTTACTTACAACCGGATTGCCATCAATATCTTTAGGCAAACTCCTTGCCGCCTGCGAAACCTTATCGCGCACATCATTGGCTGCATCGTCTATATTTTTATCCAGATTAAACTCTATGGTAATATTACTACTACCCTGATTACTTGAAGAAGAAATATTCCTGATCCCGTCAATCCCATTAATAGATTTCTCAAGCGGTTCAGTGATCTGCGATTCAATAATATCAGAGTTGGCACCCGGATAAGAAGTCCGCACAGAAACCACCGTAGGGTCAATATTCGGGAACTCCCTAACTCCTAAAAAGTTATAGCCGATAACCCCAAACAAAAGGATCATCAGGTTCATTACAATGGCCAAAACCGGCCTTTTTATACTCGTGGTTGAAATACTCATCCTGCCGCTCTTAGTTTTTAGTAACTGTTACATGTACCGGCGTCCCTGTTTTAAGAGCCATGGCACCTGTGGTTAAAACTGTATCTCCAACTTTTAGTCCCGAAGTAATCACGATAGCTTTTGCCGTACGCGTACCCGCCTCAACAGAAATCTGCTGTGCCTGTCCGCCCTTACTTACAAAAACCGTTTTCCCATCAAGCACAGGAATTATAGCCTCATTAGGAATTAAAATAGCATCGTTTAAAGTGGTAAGCGCCAGTTTAATCCTTGCAAAAGCGCCAGGCAGCAACTCGTTATTCGGGTTAGCCGCCAATGCTTTAATCTGTAATGTTCTTGTTTGTGAATTTATTCCCGGTTCAATAGCAAATACCTTCCCGATGTAAGACTTTGCAGATCCATCAGTTCTAAAAGAGATTTCAGAGTGTAATTTGATCTGGCCTACATACTTTTCAGGAACTGCGAAGTTTATTTTAATAGGGTCTATACTAAGCAGGTTTGCAATAACGCTGGCAGGGGTAATATACTCGCCAACCGAAATAGAGCGCAACCCAATTTTCCCGCTAAAAGGGGCATATATAGATGTTTTTGCCAATTGTGCACGGACCAATTGCGTTTGCGATTTAAGCGATTGCAAATCTGCAAGCGAGGTATCATACTCTTCCTGACTAATTGCCCCCTTTTGCAAAAGCTGTTTTGCCCGGGCTTCGTTAGTAGCCGATAATCGTTCTTTAGTAAGTGCGTCTTGTAACTGAGCCTGTATATCCCTGTCGTTAATTTTTACCAGCAGCGTACCTTTACTTACGTTAGTACCTTCCTTAAAATTAATTGCGGTAACCAATCCAGATACCTCACTTTTTAAAGTAACAGCCTCGTTGGCCTCAACAGCTCCTGTTATTTCAAGATCATTGTTAAAAGCAGCAGCATTTACTACTACGCCATTCACATTCATTGTTGGCGCGCCGCCTTTACCACCCTTGCCTCCGCCTTTTCCGCCACCTGAATTTTCGATTGCCTTATTGGCCGAAATCCTGTAATAAATAAAATAAAGAAACCCTAAAACAATTAGGGCATAAACGATATACTTGAGCTTCATATTGGCTGTGTTGACTTTGTTAGCGTACAAAAATATTCAAATATGGCTCCTCACAACGCTTGTATTAAGGATGTTACAGCCCCATTAACGTAATATTTTACTTACGAGCATATTAAACGGTAGGTAAAATATACACTATTTTAAGCACTTTTATCTAAGTTTGGCACAGCAAAAAACAACTAACTTATATTAATAAAGAATTTTTGATGAAAACATCATTAGCAGGATTAATCGTATTACTATCAATAAGTATGACAGCTAAGTCGCAGGTAAAGATTGGGTTCGAGGTAAATTTCACTGAACCACAGGCACATTACGTTGAAATGGAAATGAACATTTCAGGATTAACTAAGGATTATGTAGACGTTAAAATGCCTGTATGGGCACCGGGATCATACTTGGTTCGCGAGTTTGCAAAAAATGTAGAAGGCTTTTCGGCCACTGCAAACAATAAACCTGTTAAGTTCGAGAAAGTAAGAAAAAACGCCTGGAGAATTTACTCGGCTAAAGCAAAAAACGTAAAAATCAAATACCGTGTGTATGCTTTTGAAATATCTGTGCGTACGTCTTTTGTTGATGAAAGTCATGCTTTTTTATCAAGCACCGGAATATTTATGTATCCTGATGGCATGTTAAACCTGCCAAGTACCGTTAAAGTGAATCCTTTTAAAGGTTGGGAAAAGGTATCTACAGGCTTAGAGCCGGTAAGTGGAAAACAGTTTACTTATACAGCATCGAACTTCGATATTTTGTTCGATAGCCCTATTGAAGTAGGTAATCAGGATGTTTTTGAATTCACTGCATCTGGTGTTAAACACGAGGTGGCTATGTATGGAGGTGGTAATTACGACAAGGAAAAGCTACAGGTTGATATGGTTAAAGTTGTTGAACAGGGAACCGCTATTTATGGCGAGAACCCAAACAAACACTATACTTTTATTGTACACAACCGCTCTGTTGGAGGTGGTGGTCTGGAGCATTTAAACTCTACCGTACTTGGCGCATCAAGAGATAAATATGCTGATCCAAAAGGGTACAAAGATTTTTTAAATCTTGTTGCACACGAGTATTATCACCTTTGGAACGTAAAACGCCTTCGTCCGGTAGCCCTGGGTCCATTTGATTACGACAATGAAAATTACACCACAAACCTTTGGGTTGCCGAAGGTTTTACATCGTACTACGAGAATAAACTAACGCATCGTGCTGGCTTTTTTACTGTTGATGAGACTGCACAGGCGCTAGCAACAGCTATTGCCAATGTAGTAAACACACCGGGCGCAAAAGTTCAGTCGGCCGCCGAAGCGAGTTACGATGCATGGATTAAAGCATATCGTCCTAATGAAAACTCTAACAACGCCACCATTTCTTATTACAGCAAAGGCGAGGTTGTAGGTATGCTTATGGACATCGAAATTGCCCATGCTACTAAAGGAGCCAAGAGTTTGGATGATGTAATGAAAAGCATGTACCATGAGTACTATAAAAAATTAGGCAGAGGTTATACTGATGCTGAATTTAAGGCTATGGTAGAGAAAATTAGTGGCATTAGCTTTACTGATTTCTGGGCCAGATATGTAAATGGAACGGATGCTATTGAGTACAAAAAATACTTTGGCTATGCGGGTATTAGTGTTGTAGACGAAAATGAAGGTAAAAGTATTCCGTATTTAGGTGTGGCGTCTAAAAAAGTGGAGGGTGATATTATTGTATCGGCTGTTTCGCGTAATTCTGCTGCCTGGGATGGTGGCTTAAATGTGAACGATCAGATTGTAACTGTTGATGGCGTGCCTGTTGAGGTTGCTATCGAGAAAATGCCGGTAGTTACCAGTAAAAGTGTTGGTGATGTGATTACGGTAACCATTAGAAGAGATGGTTTGGTAAGGGATATTAAACTTACTTTAAAGGCTAATCCGAATGTTAAATTGGCAACTACGGTTAATGAGAACGCAAGTGAGGGAGAAAAGGCTGTGAGGAATCGTTGGCTTTTGGGAAAGAAAGGTTAAAAAATACTTACTATTCAGAGTCTGGAATAAATGCGCTGAAAAAGCGCAATGATTCCTAGGCCTCTTCTTAGCAAGCATTTTTTAAGGGAATTGGGCGCATAGTATGGAGCACATCCCCGTCATCTCGACGACAGGAGAGATCTCTTGATTATGTGAATCGCTTCGTCTTTTGGTCGAGAGATTCCTGTTAATTATATATAAAAACAAGGGCTGCGAATTCATATTCGCAGCCCTTGCTGTTTTTCAATACTGAAGATGTGTAGTTTTATCTAGAACGCGTAACGTAATGAAATACCGAAACGCGCTGCGGTAAATTCTGTTCCTTGATTAAGGGTAAACATTGGGCGCCAGTCAAATGCAAAATCAATTGGTGCATTTGGGATTTTAAAATCTAAACCAGCAGTAGGTCTAAGTTGAACTGCAGTTGAATGTTTTCCAAACAAGAAATTCGGACCAACACCTAAGTACCAGTCTAATCCTCTTGCACCTGCAATTGGAGCCTGGTATTGGAATTCTGCACCTAAACCAACAACGTTTCCGTCAAAAAAGATAAGGTTGGCATCAACTGCACCGTTTCTAGAGAAGAAGTGTTTTACGTTAAAACCAACACCGGTTGAACCGTCGCCAGCGTCAATACGCATACCTAGGGCAGTTTTATAACTTTGAGCATTAGCCACATTTGATGTTAATGCTAGCAATGCAGTGCAACAAAATAGAGTAAAGATTAATTTTTTCATAATGTCTGTTTTTAACTTTTTATTAGATGAAAGCATGATAACAACTATTGTGCCACGGCATGACATTCAGATTATAAATACTGGTTTTCAGCGAGGTAGTATTGCGAAAAGGCAATTTAATAGCCGTTATCTGAATGGGAGGTGTAGTGTATCTCTTACAGATTTTCTATTTCCTCGATAGCGAGACCTGTAATTTCAGTTATCTCGTCAATTGACATGGCTTTAGCTTTGAGTTTTATAGCTATTTCTAGGCGACCCTTTTTATCTGCGTAGCGAATACCGGCATTCCAGTCAGATTTTGCTTTCACATCCGAGTGGTACAATTCACGTTCTTCTTTAGTCATTTTACTCATTTCAGCAATTTTAAATATTTTCTGAAATACTCTTTTGTCCAGAAAATCAGGAATCTTATCTAAACGGCTTAGGTTCTTTAAAAGATAAAACCACTTATCCAGATCCGTTACCAGTTCGCTTTCCTTTTTATCAAAGTTAGGTAATTCTAAAAACTTATAACCCATGCCTTTGTAAAAAACCTTTCCACTGTCTTTGTTTACCAGAGCAATGTTATGTAGGTAATTGTTGTTGATGTTGTTGAACTGGAACTCCATAATACCAATCAGGTAAACTTCTTTAAGAGGAACGTCCCAGTTGGAAGTACCTCTGGG
>Ga0256879_1000181_pt1 | contig 13603 bp, 9 predicted proteins | sample MC6MC0437MT_FD_186346 | JGI IMG/M metagenome (GOLD analysis project Ga0256879, IMG submission 186346) | Metatranscriptome of enriched soil aggregate microbial communities from Iowa State University, Ames, United States - MC6-MC0437-MT... | ecosystem: Environmental > Terrestrial > Soil >... | reverse complement strand
CAGCATTTTTTTTTTTTTTTATCCTTTTTAGCTTAAACGTGTAAGCAAATTCAAATTTCAGTTATTTGACTACACAATTTCAAGAGAAAAGCGTAATAAGCAGCCGAGGCACATCGCAATTTAAAATTATGAGAAAGCTTTTATTACTAATCATCGCAACCATCTTCGTTCTACCGGCAGTTGCGCAAAAACCCCAGAAATTTGATGGCCTTGATATGAATCTTGGTAATCTGTCCCGGTTATCTGACGCAAAAACCAGGTCTATTAGTCCGGAGAATTTCACCGGCGAAAAAGGTAAAGGCGGAATGGCTGACCCCGTAAAAAGTAAAGGACAGCGTAATGTGGCCAATGCAGCAAACGAAGCGCGCGATCTGGGAATTGGCTGGAAAGTGAATCCTTTTATAATTGTCAAAAGCGGAGAAACCGTAACCATCGCGGAGATGGAAGGTCCGGGTGCCATACAGCAGATCTGGATGACCCCGACAGGAAACTGGCAGTTCTCTATTTTGCGTTTTTACTGGGACGATGAAAAAGAACCTTCTATTGAAGCTCCTGTAGGTGCATTCTTTGGAATGGGATGGGGAGAATATGCTCCATTAAACTCCCTGCCTGTAAGTGTTAACCCGGGAAGTGCCTTTAACTGTTACTGGAAAATGCCTTTCAGAAAGAAATGCAAAATCACTCTTGAGAATATAAATCCAAAAGATGACATGAGGTTATATTATCAGGTAAATTACACGCTTACCCCGGTTGCCGATGATGAAGCTTATTTTCATGCACAATACAGAAGATCCAACCCTAACACTACCTCTGTGCATACGATCATTGATGGGGTAAAAGGCAAAGGACAGTTTGTTGGTCTGTACATGGGACTTGGTGTTAACAATAATGGATGGTGGGGTGAAGGAGAGATTAAGTTCTTTTTAGATGGTGATAAAGAATATCCTACTATAGCCGGGACAGGAACCGAAGATTATTTCTGCGGATCTTATAATTTCGACAGAGGGGGCAAATATATAGAATACAGTACTCCGTATGCCGGTTTACATCAGGTAATCAGGCCAGATGGAACCTATAAGGCGCAGCAAAGATTTGGAATGTACAGGTGGCACATCATGGATCCGGTAAGGTTTGATAAAGATCTTAAGGTAACCATTCAGGATCTGGGATGGAGAGACGGCGGCAGGTATCTGGCACAGAAATCAGATATTATGACTGTTGCTTATTGGTACCAGACAGAACCGCATGGTAACTTCCCTAAATTCCCTTCCAGAGATGAACTCGAAGTAAATTAATCCTGACACTTTAAAATTCAGAACATGAAATTACTGAAAATTCCATCACTATTGCTGGCAGGAATGATGATCATCTCTTGTCAGTCGACCACAAAAAAACAAGATGATATGAAGGCTTTTGAAAAGGGCACTTTTGGCTATGATTTAAACTTTTTGAATGAAAATGACAGTATAGTTGTTTTAAAAAATGATGACGGAAGCGCTCAGCTTGCTTTATCGCCCAAATATCAGGCAAAGGTATTTACTTCAACTGCCGAAGGGCTCACAGGCAAAAGCTTTGGCTGGGTTAATTATAAAGCCTTTGGCAAACCCCTAGACCCGCATATGAATGCTTATGGTGGCGAAGATCGCCTATGGCTTGGTCCTGAGGGCGGTAAGTTTTCCTTGTACTTTAAGCCTGGTGACTCAATGGTGTTTGAAAACTGGCATACTCCTGCCGGAATTGACAGTGAAAGCTGGACTTTGGTAAAATCTGATGGAAAAAGTGCATTGCTGAATAAAGAAATGGAGCTGCAGAACTATGCGGGTACCCATCTTAAGATAAAGCTGGAAAGAGATGTACAGATTCTGGAAAAAGATAACATCGAGAAAGTTTTAAACATTAGTTTGGCGGGCAAAGTGAGTTCTGTTGCCTTTAAAACACAAAATACCATCACCAATAACGGTACTAATGAATGGACAGAGAAAACAGGTGCCCCTTGTATCTGGAGTTTAGACATGTTTAGTCCCTCGCCTAAAACAGTAATTGTTATTCCTTATATCGAAAGTGCTGCTGGCAAAGTAGCGACCACAGATTATTTTGGAGAGATTGCTAAAGACCGCATCACTTATAAGAATGGAATTCTGTTGTTCAAAGCCGATGGTAAATCACGCGGCAAGCTCGGTATTCCTCCCGGAAGGGTTAAAAATGTGGCGGGTAGTTATGCAGCCGATCAGAATGTACTTACCATCACCATGTTTGACACCAACAACAAGGCAAAATACTTAAACCAGGAATGGACACCGGATAAAGATCCTTTTACCGGCGATGCCATGAATGCCTATAATGATGGACCTTTAGCTGATGGTTCGCAAATGGGACCTTTTTACGAATTAGAAAGTGTATCACCACCTACATTCCTCAAACCAGGAGAAAAGCATACCCACATGCATAGTGTGTTTCACTTTACTGGAGAGAAGACCGCTTTAAACGAAATTGCAGTAAAGGTTCTTGGTGTATCTCTTGAGGAGATAGCAGGAGCATTTAAAGATTAAAATCATATACTGGGATAGCTGGTGTGCGCTTAAATACCTCACCGGCTTTATCCCAGGTTTAACCAAATAAAGATCAGAATATGAACAAATACCCTAAGGTAGGCATTCGACCTATAATAGATGGCCGTTTGGGAGGCATTCGTGAGTCCCTGGAGGATACCACAATGAATATGGCCAAGGCAGTAGCAGCATTATTTAAGCAAGAATTGAAGTATCCTGATGGCAGCCCTGTGGAATGTATCATCGCAGATTCCTGTATTGGTGGAGTTAAAGAAGCAGCAGCATGTGCAGAAAAATTCAGGGATAATAATGTAGGAGTATCATTGTCAGTTACCCCATGCTGGTGTTATGGCTCAGAAACTATGGATATGGATCCGCTATTGCCAAAGGCAATATGGGGATTTAACGGTACCGAAAGACCTGGTGCAGTATATTTGGCAGCAACATTAGCGGGCCACAATCAGAAGGGTTTGCCAGCATTTGGGATTTACGGAACAGATGTGCAGGATCTGGGAGACGCTGTGATTCCTGCCGATGTTAAAGAAAAGCTAATTCGTTTTGCCAAAAGTGGTTTGGCTGTTGCGATAATGAAAGGCAAATCGTATCTGGCAATAGGTTCAGTTTCTATGGGAATTGCAGGTTCAATTGTGGATGCTGATTTCTTTCAGGAGTATTTGGGCATGCGCAATGAATATGTAGATTCCTCTGAAGTTTTAAGGCGTATACAGCAGAATATATTTGATCAGAAAGAATACCAGAAGGCTTTGGAATGGACCAGGAAATACTGCCGTGAAGGAGAAGATTTCAACCGGTCTGAGAAAGTGAAATCCAGAGAAGAAAAAGACAAAGACTGGGAATTTGTAATTAAGATGACCCTTGTTATTCGCGATCTGATGATCGGAAATGATGCACTGGTTAAAATCGGGTATGCAGAAGAAGCCCAGGGGCATAATGCAATTGTTTCTGGCTTCCAGGGACAACGTCAGTGGACGGATTTCTTGCCTAACGGGGATTTTGCAGAAGCCATACTGAATTCTTCTTTCGATTGGAATGGAATAAGAGCACCTTATATGGTTGCAACGGAAAATGATGCACTAAATGGCGTTTCTATGCTATTTAATTATCTTTTGACCAATACTGCACAAATATTTGCTGATGTGCGCACCTATTGGAGCCCGGAGGCAGTCCAGCGGGTGTCTGGCTGGAAACCCAGTAACCGCGCAGAGGCCGGATTTATTCACCTGATAAACTCAGGCTCGGCAACCCTGGACGGCACTGCAAGACAAACAACAGATGGCAAGCCGGTGATGAAGCCCTTCTGGAACATTGATGAGCAGGAGGCCGAGGAATGTCTGAAGGCGACCACCTGGTATCCTGCTAATCTTGACTATTTTCGTGGCGGGGGATATTCTTCCAATTTTCTAACCAAAGGGGAGATGCCGGTAACCATGTGCCGGCTCAATCTGGTTAAGGGTCTTGGCCCGGTACTTCAGATTGCCGAAGGCTGGACGGTGGATTTGCCTGAAAATGTACATAAGACGCTGGATGAGCGTACTGACCGTACATGGCCGACAACCTGGTTTGTTCCGCGTTTAACTGGAAGCGGTGCTTTTAAAGACGTCTACTCAGTGATGGCAAACTGGGGTGCAAATCATGGAGCGATAAGTTATGGGCATATCGGAGCCGATCTGATCACCCTTGCCTCAATGCTCAGAATTCCGGTAAACATGCATAATGTTACCTCAAGCGATATATTTCGCCCTTCAGCATGGTCTTCATTTGGAATGGATTCCGAAGGCTCGGATTACAGGGCATGCCAAGTTTACGGATCATTATACAGTTAAGCACCTATCTGATGAATAAAAAATCAACTTCACTGTTCAGAACAGAAACCGGCAAGAGCTATCTCATGCCCTTTATTTTCATATGCAGCTTATTCCTTTTGTGGGGCTTTGCACATGGTTTGCTGGATGTGCTGGATAAGCATTTTCAGAATATATTGCATGTATCAAAAGCACAATCTGGCTTCATACAATTTTCATTGTACATCGGTTATCTGGCCATGGCTGTACCGGCCGGGCTGTTTATGAAACGATTCGGTTATCAAAAAGGAATTATCCTGGGGCTGATTTTATTTGCCATTGGCGCCTTTTTGTTTTACCCGGCAGCCAAACTACAGGCGTTTATTCCATTTCTGCTTGCCTTATTTGTACTGGCATGCGGACTGGCTTGTCTGGAAACTGCAGCCAATCCTTACTCTACTATTCTTGGCCCAAAAGAGTATGCTGCCAGACGGATCAATATTTCTCAGTCTTTTAACGGCTTAGGTTGGATATTGGGCCCTTTAATGGGTGGCTTGTTCATCTTTGGAACAGAGCATACACCCGGGGTGGATAAATTCGATTCCATGGTTAAGCCATACATGATGGTTGGTGGAATCGTTGTGGTTGTTGCACTGGTTTTCATGCTCATCAAGCTTCCGGAAGTGAAAGAAGCCAGTGACACTGAAACAGCCGAAGATCCGCCGATGCGTAATCTATTGAAGCACCCGGCTTTCGTATTGGCTGTAATTGCGCAGTTTCTTTATGTAGCTGCCCAAACCGGTGTTAATTCTTTTTTTATCAACTATGTAACAGAGACCATTCCCAATGTAACAGGACCTGTTCAGGATATAATGCAGCACCTGGGATGGTTTGGAGAGGTATTTACCCCAAAAAATCCTGAGCAGGCAGCATCTCTTATTCTTGCAATCGGCGGCATGGGTCTTTTCTGGATAGGGCGCTTATCAGGCTCATATATGATGAAATACCTCTCACCACAGAAGCTGCTGGGAATATATGCGCTGGTTAATACCGTACTGGTATTTATAGTATTGTTAGAAATAGGATGGTTTTCGGTAGTAGCCCTGTTTTTCACCTATTTCTTTATGTCCATCATGTTCCCGACAATCTTTGCTTTAGGTATCTATGATTTGGGACCGCTAACCAAAAAAGGAGCTTCCTTTTTGGTCATGGCAGTTGCCGGCGGGGCATTTTGTCCGCCAATAATGGGCCTGATAGGAGACCATTTCGGGATGTCGATCGCCTTTGTGATACCCATGGTATGTTTCGCATTTATTGCCTGGTATGCTATAAAAGGAATAGGGAAAAAGATTGACGCAAAAAATATTTCATTGCAGCACCATTAAACAGCGTTAAATGACAAATCATGATTATTGTATAGGAGTTGATTTTGGAACAGATTCTGTCAGATCCATTATTGTTAATGCACATACTGGTGATGAAGTGGCCTCCTCATGGTTTATCTACCCAAGATGGAATCAGGGGCTTTACTGCAACGCCGGTCAGAATCAATTCCGGCAACATCCGCAGGATTATATTGATGGGATTGTCCATACCATAAAAGCGTGTTTGAGCCAGAGCGGAACATTTGTAGCCGCAAACATCAGGGCAATATCTATAGCTACCACCGGATCTACCCCTGTAGCGGTAAATGATAAGGGAATTCCGCTGGCATTGTTACCTGAATTTGAATCTGATGCTGATGCGATGTTTGTTCTTTGGAAAGACCATACCGCAGTTGCAGAAGCTGCCCAGATTAATGCACACGCAAGCAAACATAGCCCTGATTACACCTTATATTCCGGAGGTATTTACTCCTCAGAATGGTTCTGGTCGAAGCTATTGCATATCCTGCGGAAAAATGAACGCATCAGAAATGCGGCTTATACCTGGGTGGAGCATTGTGACTGGATGCCGTTTCTGTTAACCGGTGGTAAAAAAGCGACCGAAATAAAGCGAAGCGTATGCGCCGCCGGCCATAAAGGTTTATGGGCCAGGGAGCATGGCGGTTTTCCTCCAGATCATTTTTTCTCTTCGCTGGATCCCCTGCTTACAGGATATTCAGCTACTTTAGGTAATGAAGTTTATACCTCAGATAAAGCAGCCGGCACATTAAGCACCCACTGGGCTCAACGACTTGGTTTAAGTACAGATGTGCTAGTGGGTATTGGCGCATTCGATGCACATATGGGAGCCGTAGGGGGGCAAATAGAGCCCTATTACCTGAGCAAAGTGATTGGCACTTCAACCTGTGATATGCTGGTTGCGCCAAAGCAAGATATAAAGCAAACTGTAGTTAAGGGAATTTGCGGACAGGTTGAGGGCTCTATTATTCCGGGAATGATAGGAATGGAGGCTGGACAGTCGGCCTTTGGGGACGCATATGCCTGGTTTAAAAATCTTTTATCATGGCCATTACAGCATTTAGCTTCGGGTTCAGCTGGAATGGATGCAGCAAATTCGAAAGCAATCTCGGAGCATATCTCTCAGCAGCTATTGGCTGAGTTGGAGAAAAGTGCGGCGGCACTGGAATTTAATGACCAGAGCGAACTGTCAGTGGATTGGTTTAACGGTCGCAGAACGCCCGATGCCAATCAGTTACTGAAAGGTGCGGTAACGGGAATAAACCTGGGTAGCGATGCGCCTTCCTTGTACCGATCAATTGTAGAGGCTACCTGTTTCGGTTCAAAAAGTATATCCAACAGGTTTAAAGCTGAGGGCATTGCCATAAAAGGGTTAATAGGTGTGGGCGGTATCGCAAAGAAATCACCATTTGTAATGCAGACGCTCGCAGATGTCATGAATATGCCTATCCGTGTCCACCAGTCTGAGCAGACTTGTGCGCTGGGAGCGGTCATGTTTGCCGCAACCGTTGCAGGTATCTATTCCAATGTGAATGATGCAATGAATGCGATAGGTAAAGGATTTGATAAAACTTATTATCCTGATGACAGGCTGGCGCATTTGTATGAATTGAGATACCAGAAATATGAAAGATTAGGAAAGTATCTGGAAACAACTATTTAATTATAACCATCACTAATTATTGATACTGATGAAAAATAATGACAACAGACGTTCATTTATTAAGAAGATAACCATCGGCGGTATTGGCCTCACTGCAATACCATCGGTAATGATGGCCGAAACCCGAAGCGATCATCCGGAGAAGGAAAATGAGACCTTACAGGCAGCGTTAAAGCAGGGCCAAAAGAATATCAAAAGAGCTTATAATACCAGCTATGAAAACGAAAACCTTAGAAGAGTAGCATTTCCTATTGGTGGTTTGGGGTCGGGAATGTTCTGTCTGGAAGGCAGCGGAGCCATCTCCCATATGTCCATCCGCAACAGACCTGAAATATTTCACGAACCCAATATGTTTGCCGCCATTGCCGTGAAAGGTAAACAGACCACAGCACGTGTGCTGGAAGGGCCAATTCAGGAGTGGAAGATGTTCGGTCAGCGTGGTACGGGTAATGGGGCTAGTGGGAGTAATTACGGACTGCCAAGATTTAACAGTGCTGTATTTACCGACCGCTTTCCATTTGCAACAATTGATCTTGAAGAAAAGGACATACCGTTAAAAACGCAGATTCTGGGATGGAGTCCGTTTATTCCAACCGACCAGGACAACTCCAGTTTACCAGCAGGTGCCTTGGAATATAAATTCACAAACAATACTTCAGAGGCTATTGAAGCAGTCTTTTCTTATAATGCAAGAAATTTTGTGTTACAGGGCGGTCAGAAAGGAGCCATTAAAAAGCTATCAGACGGATTCATTCTGTCACAGGAAGGAACAGCTGAAAAACCGCATTTGAAAACAGACTTTGCTATTTTTACCAATGAACCTGCAACTGTGGATTACTGCTGGTTCAGAGGTGGATGGTTTGACCCTTTGACCATGGTTTGGAATACCATCAAAGAGGGCAAGGTAAAAGCTCAGGAACCCGATTCAGATGCACCTGGCGCTTCGTTATTTGTTCCGTTTAAATTAAACGCAGGAGAACAGAAAACCATCCGGCTGATGATGGCCTGGTATGTTCCGGATTCAGATCTTCATATCGGAGATGTGGTGGTTGATCCAAAAAAGGCTGAATCTGCGGATTGCTGCCTAACACCATCTGCCATTGGTTTGGAACAGAAGTCAACCTATAATGATCGAAACTTCAAACCCTGGTACAGCAGTAAATTCAATGGGATTGAACAAACAGCAGCTTACTGGAAGGACAATTATGAACAATTGCAAAGCAAGTCAGCAACATTTCGTGATGCTTTTTACTCGAGTACTTTACCTCCTGAAGTTATCGAAGCGGTTGCGGCAAACCTTACCATCCTTAAATCGCCAACAGTATTAAGACAATATGATGGTCGTCTGTGGAGCTGGGAAGGCTGCGGAGATGATGGCGGGTGCTGTCATGGTAGCTGTACCCACGTATGGAATTACGCACAGGCAATTCCTCATCTTTTTCCATCCCTGGAAAGGAGTTTGAGAACTACAGAGTTCTGTGAAAATCAAAACTTTGAAGGGCATCAGCAGTTTAGAGCAAATATGCCTATAAGTCCGGCTAAACATGATTTTCATGCTGCCGCTGATGGTCAGCTTGGGGGCATCATGAAGGTATACAGAGAGTGGAGAATCAGTGGTGATGCGGCATGGTTAAAAAAAATGTACCCAATGGTAAAAACCAGCATGGATTATTCAATTAATACCTGGGATCCAAGAAACAAGGGAATTGTTGAAGAGCCACATCATAATACCTATGATATTGAGTTCTGGGGACCTGACGGGATGTGTACGAGTTTTTACCTGGGAGCCCTGAATGCAATCATTAAGATGGGACAGTTTCTTAAAAAAGATGTATCAAAATATAAGACACTTTACACTGCCGGCAAAAAGTTCATGGAAAGTGAATTGTATAATGGAGAATATTTCAATCAAAAAATACAGTGGACAGGATTAAATGCGCCAAATCCGGTAAATGAAAAATCTTTTGCTACTCAGTATACTGCTGAAGCATTAGAAATATTAAAGAAAGAGGGACCAAAATACCAGTATGGAACCGGTTGCTTATCTGATGGAATTCTTGGCGGATGGATTTCCAGAATGTGCGGACTTGAAGAACCGTTGGATGTTGAAAAGACCAAAAGTCATTTGTTGGCTGTTCACAAATACAATCTGAAGGCAGATTTGGCTGACCACGTAAACCCTCAGCGTCCATCATATGCTGCAGGACATGAAGGCGGCCTTTTGCTATGCTCATGGCCCAAAGGCGGAATGTTGTCTCTGCCCTTTGTTTACAGCAATGAAGTGTGGACAGGAATTGAGTATCAGGTAGCATCCCATCTGATGCTTATGGGGCAGGTGAATGAAGGACTGGATATTGTAAAAGCTTGTCGTGACCGGTATGATGGGCGGGTGCGTAATCCTTTTAATGAATACGAATGCGGGCACTGGTACGCCAGGGCAATGTCTAGCTACGGAATGATACAGGGGCTTACCGGGGTTCGCTATGATGCGGTAGAGAAAGCCTTGCATGTAGATTCCAAAGTAGGGGATTTTACCAGCTTCCTGTCGACAAACACAGGTTTCGGGACAGTAAGTTTTAAAGACAATAAGGCATCACTTAAAGTCGCTTACGGTAAAATACCTGTAAAAAAAGTCCTGATAGCAGGTAAAGAAACACGATTGTCGTAGTTGTAAAGTATGTAAATTAAAATAGAAACGATGAAATTATATCTGATCGGAGGTTTTCTGGGTAGTGGTAAAACAACCGCTATCCAAAATGCATGCGCCTGGTTAATGAAAGAAAAAGTGAACGTTGGCGTAATCACTAACGACCAGGGGGTTCAGCTGGTGGACACCAGATTCATGCGCAATGCAAATATTCCTGTAATGGAAGTTACAGATGGTTGTTTTTGTTGTAATTATGATAAAGTAGACAGCCTGATTGAGATGCTGAAAGAAACCCATCATGCTGAAATTGTATTTGCCGAATCGGTAGGGTCCTGTACAGATATGATTGCCACTGTGGTAAAACCACTGCAGAAATTTCGCAAGGATATAGAAACCGTCATCTCTGTTTTTGTTGATGCAAATGTGCTGCCGACAATGCTCCTGGCTGCACCGTTATTTGTGGATAGTGTAACTTATATTTATAAGAAGCAAATTGAAGAGGCGGACATCCTTATTGTCAATAAGATCGACTGCTTGAGCGAAGATGAATTAAACAAGATGGAGCGTTTGGTAAAAGGTAAGTTTCCTGAAAAAACAATTCTGTTTCAAAATTCGCTCGATCAACAAAGCATAAACCAGTGGTTAATTACACTGGAAAATTTTAAAGCAGGCAGCAGAAGCGTTTTGGATATTGACTATGACACTTATGGTGCCGGTGAAGCAGAACTTGCCTGGCTTGATATTGAATTGGAATTGTTTGCTGATCAAAGTAGTGCCTTTGAGGCAGGCCTTGCCCTTGCACAGGAAATTCATAGGGAAATAACCCAGCAGAAATTGCCGATAGGTCATTTAAAATTCTTCTTTGACGATGGGGTCCAACAAAAGAAGATAAGCTTTACCGCGGGAAGCCAAAACTCAATAACTGAGGTTGCAAAATCGTCTTCTTCAAAGGTAGATATACTGATCAATGCAAGAGTACAAACTGAGCCAGAACATCTCCAGGCGCTGGTGTTCAATACGATCAGCAAAATTGAAGCAAGCTCAGGGTATAAATTTATCACTAAAGGTATTTCCTCATTTAAACCGGGCTACCCAAGACCAACTCATAGGATGATCTGAAAATCTATCAAAATAATAAAATGGAGAATCAACTGAGAAAATATACTGCTGAATTTATAAGCACATTTATAATGGTTTTCTGTGGCACGGGAGCAATCATCATTAACCAGGAATCCGCAGGAGCAGTTACCCATATGGGTATCGCAATTACCTTTGGTTTGGTTGTGATGAGTATGATTTATGCTTTTGGAAGTATTTCGGGTGCGCATATGAATCCGGCGGTGAGCATTGCCCTTACCGTATCAGGAAAGCATCCGCTAAAAGATTTACTGCCTTTTGTTTTAAGTCAGCTGGCAGGGGCGGTCGCAGCAAGTTGTACGCTGCAAGCCCTTTTTCCAGCTAACGATACACTCGGGTCAACATTACCTGCAGGCTCTGCTTTTCAATCTTTCATACTTGAGTTTTTTCTGACATTTTTCTTAATGCTTGTAATCCTGAGTGCAGGAAGAAAAAGTAAAAAGCAGGGCAGCTTTGCCGGGATAGTAATTGGAGGGGTGGTTGGTCTGGAAGCGATGTTTGCAGGTCCAATTTGCGGGGCATCAATGAATCCGGCCAGATCATTGGCGCCGGCAGTTATTTCCGGGCATACCGAACATCTCTGGGTGTATCTTAGTGCGACGGTTTTTGGTGCGATCATGGCTGTTTTAGTCGGTAAATTTTTATTAGCTGAAACCTTTGTTCCGCAGAAGCATACTGAAGCCCGAAAATCAAGAATTACTGCTTATGAAAATTGAGGAAAAAACTGTGGTATCTATTAGATATAGGATGGAAAATAGTAAAGGGGAGGTGCTGGAAGATATTCTCGATGGGTTGCCAATCAACTATCTACATGGTCATGGAACCATTTTCCCTGCCCTGGAGGCTGAGCTCAAAGGTCTAAATGAAGGGGAAGAAAAACAGATTTTGTTGTCAAATCAAACCGGGTATCAGGATTTAGATGATGAGTTCCATATCTGGGTTGTTGTTGACAAGGTTCGCTTTGCCAGCGAAGAAGAGCTTGAAAAAGGGCTGAATCCAGTGTTACCAGACGGTTATTGTGGCCCGGAAGGCTGCTGTTAGAAAGGATTTGAAAAATGAAAAGAGTTGAAAAAATAGCATTTGTATTGGTTCTGCTGAGCATGCTTTTGTATAAGGATGCAATAAGTAAGGATAAAAACATGGAAGTTTGGCTGGAAAGCTCGCTGAAACGGATCTTTCCGCAATCACCGGGAAAAGTTAATGATCATCTTGACCTGATGGTAGCCAGAAACAGTAAAGTATCCTTTCAGGTTGGGTTTCACAGCAACATGAAAGACAGGGTAGAGATTGCCTGTAATGTTGAAACCGGAGCCGTTAATCATGAAGTTCGTTATGTTGGCCTGGTTCCCTTTCAAAACTTTAATACCGATGTAGGTGAGCAGGAGCTCGATGGCATTGGTTTCTTACCGGGAATGTTGCCAGATCCACTATACCCGCTTAGCCGTGTAGATGCCAATCCCTACGCAAGTCGTTCATTTTGGATTACCCTGAGGATCCCGGAAAATATAGCGCCGGGTATTCACTCCTGTAAAGTAAAAGTAAGCTGGAATGAGGGAAAAGTTAAGATGGAGAAAACGCTTTCGGTTGATTTAAATATTAGCAAGCTCATTGTTCAGCCCCGTAAAAACTTTCATGTAACCCATTGGTGGCGAGGTGAGGCAACCTGGGCTCAGTATAAAACTGAAATGTATGATCAGAAGTGGTGGCAGCTCACCAAAGCACAGATGAAGAATTTAATTGATCATGGAAATGATGTAGCCTTTATTCAAAATTTGTTTGAGCTTAAAACTGTATTCAAAAAGCCTTGTCAGATGCTGATTATCAATGAAACCAGTCCCGGAAAATATAGTTTTGACTGGTCGCGCATCAAGCGGTTCTTGGATATGACTAAGGAATTAGGCTATAAAAAATTTGAATGGGGTCATCTTTTTCTGTACTGGGGCGTTGAAAATGCAATGCATGTTTACACGCAAAAAGGTGATAAATATGAGTTGCTTTGGGACCAGAACCTTTCTGCAACATCTCCGGTTTATCTGAATTTTTTAAAGCAATACCTGCCTGAGTTTCACCGCTTCCTTAAGCAGCAAAACGTATTAGAGGATTCCTACTTTCATTTGTCGGACGAGCCGGGATCCGAGCATATACAAAATTACAAGAGGGCCAGAAAAATACTACAGGAACTGGCTCCATGGATGAAAGTGATGGATGCATTAAGTGATGTGAGGTATGGCAGAGAAAAATTAACTGATATACCAATTCCAATCATCAGCTCGGCCGGAGATTACCTTAAAGAGAACATTCCTCATTGGGTGTATTACTGCACAGGTCCCAGAGATCAGTGGCTTAACCGGTTCTACGACACCCCACTTGCTAAAATCAGGATGTCGGGATTTTTATTTTAT
>Ga0256879_1000167_pt1 | contig 13991 bp, 9 predicted proteins | sample MC6MC0437MT_FD_186346 | JGI IMG/M metagenome (GOLD analysis project Ga0256879, IMG submission 186346) | Metatranscriptome of enriched soil aggregate microbial communities from Iowa State University, Ames, United States - MC6-MC0437-MT... | ecosystem: Environmental > Terrestrial > Soil >... | reverse complement strand
TGCCGCAGCGTGCCGTTGGCTGAGATCGCTCAGCACGGTCATGTACTGACGCCCGGGCGCTATGTGGGTGCAGCAGAGGTCGAGGACGATGACGAAGCCTACGCGGAGAAGATGCAAAAGTTGACCGAAAAGTTGGGCGAGCAACTAGCCAAGGGGGCAGAGCTTGACGCGTTGATTCGGCAGAAGTTGGGAGGGCTGGGCTATGAGCTCTGAATGGCGAACAGTGGAGATTGCGTCACTATGTGAGGGCATATTTGATGGGCCGCACGCAACGCCAAAGAAAACGGCTCAGGGACCGATATTTCTCGGAATCTCTTCGCTTGAACGTGGCCGTCTAAACCTAACGAACACAGAGCACCTGTCGGAAGACGACTTTAGTAAGTGGACTAAACGTGTCGTTCCTCGTGAGGGAGACATCGTATTCTCTTATGAAACACGGCTGGGCGAAGTCGCAATAATTCCTGCGGACCTTCGTTGCTGTCTAGGTCGTCGTATGGCGTTAATGCGAATTGACCGCACAAAAGCCTTGCCTGAATATGTGCTTTATGCCTACATGGCCCCGGCGTTTCAGGCCGTAATAAAAACCAGAACAGTTCATGGAAGCACAGTCGACAGAATTCCATTAACAGAGTTCGGTAGTTTTCCGATTTCTGTTCCCAGTTTGCGGACGCAGCGAGAAATAACCGAAATTCTAGGCGCGCTCGACGACCGCATTACCCTCCTACGCGAAACGAACAAAACCCTCGAAGCCATCGCTCAAACTATCTTCAAATCATGGTTCGTGGACTATGAGCCGGTGCGCTCCAAAATGGAAGGCCGCCAGCCTGAAGGGATGGATGAGGAGACAGCGGCGCTTTTTTCTGATTCACTTGAAGAGTCTGAGTTAGGGTTGGTGCCAAACGGGTGGCACTGGGGCAGCCTAGATGATCTCTCGACGCTGAACCCTGAATCGTGGACGGCGAAAAAACATCCAGAAATACTAAAGTATGTTGACCTTTCAAACACAAAAGAAAACATAATATCCGGAGCATCTATGTTGTCCTTTGAGGCCGCTCCTAGCCGAGCTAGGCGCGTACTTCGCAAAGGCGATAGTATTGTAGGAACGGTTCGCCCAGGCAATAAGTCATATGCCTTCATTACCTCTGACTTCGAGAATCTGACGGGCAGCACTGGATTTGCAGTATTGAGACCGAAAAATCTCGAGTTGGCGGAGTTCATATATATTTCGGCAACGCGAGAGTCGGTCATCGAACACCTCACTCATATCGCAGATGGTGGGGCGTATCCTGCTATACGTCCTGAGGCGGTTGCCAAAGTTAGAGTAGTTATCCCCTCCGACAAGGCATTAGAAAAGTTCCACCAAATTGTTTCACCTCTATTTGAGTCAATCGCGAACAACCAATCGAGAATGGAAGTCCTGACATCTATGCGTGACACTCTGCTTCCCCGGCTTATCTCCGGCCAGATCCGCCTTCCGGAAGCCCAAGAACGAGCAGAGAACGCGTTGTCATGACCGAAGACCAACTCGAACAGGAAACCTTGGGCTGGCTTGCTGAAGTAGGCTACGCCGTTCTCAGCGGCCCTGATATTGCCCATGATGGTCCAGACCCACAGCGCACTGGCTACGGCCAAGTCATTCTCCCCCAGCGCCTGAGGGCCGCCATCGACCGCCTGAATCCGCACGTTCCAGCCTCCGCGCGTGATGATGCGTTCAAGCAAGTCGAAAACCTAGGCACTCCTGTTCAGTTGGTCGCCAACCGCCTGTTTCATAAACTGCTAACCAACGGCGTGAACGTCCAGTATCAAAACGATGGCGAAACCCGTGGCGACTTCGTGCGGCTGGTGGATTGGGCGAACCCGCAAAACAACGAATTCTGGGCGGTCAGCCAGTTCACCATCAAAGGCCCGCACCATACGCGACGACCAGACATCATTCTGTTCATCAATGGCTTGCCGCTAGTGCTGATTGAGCTGAAGAACAGTGTCAACGAGAATGCCGACATCTGGAAGGCCTACGATCAGATTCAGACATACAAGGCACAGATTCCAGACGTCTTCGAGTACAACGATATTCTGGTCGTGTCCGACGGTAGCGAAGCTCGCTATGGGTCACTGTCCGGCAACGCCGAGCGCTTCATGCAATGGCGCACGATTGATGGCGTAGCGCTTGACCCCTTGGGGCAGTTCAACGAGCTCGAGACGCTCGTCCGCGGTCTGCTCGCGCCCGCTTACTTGCTCGACTATCTGCGCTACTTCGTGCTGTTTGAAGACGACGGTTCCCTCATCAAGAAGATTGCCGGCTACCACCAGTACCACGCCGTGCGACTGGCCATCCAGCACGTGGTTGAGGCATCGCAGCTACATACCGGCTCCAGCCAACGCGGCAAAGGCGGCGTGGTCTGGCACACCCAGGGCAGCGGCAAGAGCATCACCATGACCTGCTTTGCCGCCCGCGTGATGCAGGAGCCGGCCATGCAAAACCCCACGATTGTGGTCATCACCGACCGCAATGACTTGGACGGCCAGTTGTTTGGGGTATTCAGCCTGTCGCAAGACCTCCTGCGGGAACAGCCCGTAAAGGCCGAAACCCGTCAGGACCTACGTAGGTTGCTGACCAATCGTCCTTCAGGCGGCATCGTCTTCGCTACCATCCAGAAGTTCATGCCTGGAGAAGATGAGGACACCTTCCCGGTCCTGTCGGACCGCGGCAATATCGTTGTGATTGCGGACGAAGCCCACCGCACGCAGTACGGTTTCGAAGCCAAGCTCAAGACTCGCAAAATAAAATCCTTCAGCACCAACGAATACGGTCAGTTGGCTGCGAACGATGATTTGGGTGTTGATGTGACCACCTCGCTGGCGGTCGCAGAACCCACGGTCACCTATCAGGCGGGATACGCCCAACACCTGCGGGATGCCCTGCCCAACGCCACCTTTGTGGCCTTCACTGGCACACCCGTCAGCAGCACCGACCGCGATACGCGCGCCGTGTTCGGCGATTACATCCATGTCTACGACATGCAGCAGGCCAAAGAAGATGGCGCCACTGTGGCCATCTACTACGAGTCGCGCCTGGCCAAGCTCAAATTGAAAGAGGCCGATCTGGAGTCGCTAGATGAAGAGGTCGACGAACTCGCCGAAGACGAAGAAGAGCAGACTCAGGCTCGCCTGAAATCGAGATGGGCAGCCCTGGAGAAAGTCGTAGGCGCCGAGCCGCGCATTGCCAGCGTGGCTGCTGACCTCGTCGAGCACTTTGAAGAGCGCAACAAAGCGCAGGATGGCAAAGCCATGGTGGTCGCGATGAGCCGCGACATCTGCGTGCATCTGTATAACGAAATCATCAAACTGCGCCCTGACTGGCACGACGAAGACCCCGAAAAAGGCGCTATCAAGGTCATCATGACGGGCAGCGCGAGCGATAAAGCCTTGCTGCGCCCGCACATCTACAGCGGTCAGATCAAGAAACGGCTAGAGAAGCGCTTTAAAGAGCCCAAAGACCCACTGCGGCTAGTCATCGTGCGCGACATGTGGCTGACAGGCTTTGACGCGCCGTGCGTGCACACCATGTACATCGACAAGCCCATGAAGGGCCACAACCTCATGCAGGCCATTGCCCGCGTGAACCGTGTCTTCCGGGACAAGCAAGGCGGACTGGTGGTCGACTACATCGGCATTGGCAATGAGCTCAAGGCCGCCATGAAGGAGTACACCGCCAGCAAGGGCCGGGGCAAACCCACGGTCGATGCCCACGAAGCCTTCGCCGTATTGCTGGAGAAGCTCGACGTCCTGCGCGGCATGATGCACGGCTTCGACTACTCGGGCTTCAAGACTGGCGGCCACAAGCTCCTAGCGGGTGCCGCGAACCACATCCTGTCGTTGCGCCCGCCCGCGGGCGACAAGGACGCCAAGCTGGACGGCAAGAAGCGATTCGCCGACAACACGCTGGCCCTGAGCAAAGCTTTCTCCCTGTGCTGCACCCTGGATGAGGCCAAGACACTACGCGACGAAGTGGCATTCATGCAGGCAGTCAAGGTCATCCTGACCAAGCGCGACATCAGTACGCAGAAGAAAACCGACGAGCAGCGAGAAGCCGCCATCCGTCAGATCATCAATCAGGCCGTGGTCAGTGAAAGCGTGGTCGACATCTTCGACGCGGTGGGTCTGGAGAAGCCCAACATCGGCCTCTTGGATGACGAGTTTCTTGCCCAGGTTCGCAACCTGCCCGAGCGCAACCTGGCCGTCGAGCTGCTGGAACGCCTGCTGGAAGGAGAAATCAAAAGCAAGTTCGCCAGCAACCTGGTGCAGCAAAACAAGTTCTCCGACATGCTCGGCAATGTCATCAAGCGCTACCAGAATCGCAGCATCGAGACGGCTCAGGTGATGGAGGAACTGGTCGACATGGCCAAGAAGTTCCGTGAAGCCGCGAAGCGCGGGGAAGAGCTGGGGCTAACTGACGACGAGATCCGCTTCTATGACGCTCTGGCCAACAACGAATCGGCTGTGCGCGAGTTGACCGACGAGACGTTAAAGAAAATCGCGCACGAACTGACAGAGAACCTGCGCAAGAACATCACGGTTGACTGGTCCAAACGCGAAAGCGTGCGGGCTAGTCTGAGGCTCATGGTCAAGCGCATATTGCGCAAGTACAAGTACCCGCCCGACATGGCGGATTCTGCCGTGGAACTGATTCTGATGCAGGCTGAAAGGTTGGGAGAGGAATGGGTTGCTTGATTTGACATGCCGTCGCATTGGACCGAGCCTTCGCGCAGCCAAGGGGTAACAGGAAAACCATGAGGGGCGGGTCGACAGCAGTCGTATTTGAAAGGTCATTGCCGACCGGAAGCGAGCCCGCGAACAGTCAGTTCGCCCGTCCGATCGCTCAGGAGCGGATCTGGTTCTCCACCCAGTTGGTGTCAATCGGTGCATCCGTCGTCAAGGTAGCGTGTCAGTGCCTCCCAGCGCTTGAGGCCGCAGTCGATGGCACGCGGTGCCGGAGAATTCCGGCACCGCTCTAGCAATGCGCAATCAGCCACGGATGCAATGTTTCTGTGATTGGCTTGGCCCGCTCCTGCCGTCTCTGACGCGTTCATCCGCAGGCAACTCGACGACGTCCCGTTCGATGCCGTAAAGCGCACCGAACAACTCCAACGCATTGACGGCGATCTGGCTCGGGTTGCTGACGAGCAGATGATGGAACTTGCGCCGGGCGTGCGCCATGCAACCCAATTCCGGACACTATCGGAGACAACGCACGCGCTAAATGTGTCTTCGCCTGCCACTCACGGATAGGGCTCAATACCAGGGCGATCAGAAAAAACTCTCCAAAATTGAATAAAGCTAAGCGCGACCAAAACGAGTGTTTTGCCTTCTTGAGCCTGTAAGCCGTAATTTCCTATTGCCTTTAGGGTGTGGATTCAGGCTGTTGCCATTCGCTATAGAGCAAGCGTTCGACATCTAGCATGGTTACTGGATAACGTTCCAGCAGATGAGCCAAGTGAGTCTGGTCCAAAAGCTCCACCGAGTTGAGGGCCGCGTTCTGCTTTGCTTGCCGGTTGAAGAACTGGTTGGTAAGGCAAACTTTCTCGAACTCAACGCCGGGATGTCGACGGCGATAGAAAGCTTCCCCTGTCACTACCTCTTTGACAGCATCCCAGTTAAGTGCCGCACCCTGGGTGCCGCTGGTCTTAACCTGAAGCAGTTGTCCTTTTTGGCCTGCCAGCACGACAACGTCAACACCGTTGTCGCCTGTGGCCGGCGTGCGATAGCAGCTATAACCACGTTTCGTCCACAAAACGGTCGCCAAACACTCGAAGAGCTGCCATTCCATGCAGAGCGCCATTTCCAGCGTGACCCGCTCGTCAATGTTGGCGGCCTCTGCGGCAGGAACAACGTCGGCGAGGTTGAAGTCCGCCGGACCGATATCGCCTGAGCCGTTAAGCATGTCCTCTGCCAGACCTCGCTTGTATGTCAACAGAAGGTCGAGCTTGACGTCGAACGTCATGAAATCGTTCGCCTGGACTACAGGGTAGTAGACGTAGACATCTTTCTTCTGGCCAATGCGATAGGCGCGGTCAGTTGCCTGGTCTTCTTTGGCAGGATTCCAGGTGCGCGTGTAGTGGACAACATGGTTCGCCGCCTGAATGTTCACCCCGAAGCCGACGGCCACTGGTGAAAGAATGAGAACTCCAAATCCTTCCATAGCCTGGAAGGCCTTGATGCGCTTCTGTCGACTCGATGAGTGGCCTGCGGAAGCGCTGGTGTCCCCATTGATGATATCTGGCTTGAAGGCCAGCTCCTCTTCAATGTAGTGCTGCAACAATCGCTGGATTTCACGAAATTCGCAGAAGACAATAACCTTTTCCCCCGCCTTCTTGATGACTTTCAGTTGACCCAAAAGCCAGTCCAGTTTTGGCGCCTTTTCGCGATACAACTTAACAGACTCCGCTTTAAACACATTCAGTCCATGCGGGCGAGGGTCTGTACATACAAGGCGAAGATAGTGCAGCAGACCTAGATGGTTTTTAAACGGTGTTATCTCATTGGGGTCGCCGCGCTTCTTGAAACTCTCAATGGCCTTAGCGTACAAATTCCGCTGCACGTTCGACATTGGGAGCCGCCGGCAATCGTCCACAATGACTTTCCTCTTCAGGTCAGCAGCCGCCACATCAGCTTTCATTCGACGCAGAATTTGCGGGGCGATGCGCCCCCGGAGTTCCTCCACTCTCGCCTTTTCCTCGTCGGTCTTCGCCTCGATTGGTTTTCTGTATCGCTGTCCGAAGTCATTCAGAGCACCAAGAAGCCCGGGTTGCACGTAGTCGAAAAGGCACCACATATCTGCAAGTGTGTTCTCGACTGGAGTTCCGGTGCATGCGATCTTGAAGGCAACATTCTGCTTTTTTGCTGCGCGCGTCACCATTGCTGCGGGATTCTTGATGCGTTGGGCTTCGTCGCACACCATCAGCGACCACCGCTGGGCTGCAAACGAAAATTCCAAATCGCGCAAGGTCTCGTACGTGGTTAGCACGACCTTTGCGCTACCAATCCAGCCCGGCCTGAGGAATTTGACAAGGCCGTCGTCCGTTTGTAGCCGCTGGTCAATCTGAGCTCGCGGAACTCGCAGCGACTTCAACGCATCGCCATACGCAGTGAGTAACGGTAGCGTGCCCTCCTCGAAGAACTTCCGAGCCTCTTCGGCCCAGTTCTCGAGCAGTGATACAGGCGCAACGACCAGCATTGGCTCAATATTCGGATCTCGCTCGAGCAAATATGCCATCAAAGCCAATAGCTGGAAGGTTTTCCCCAATCCCATGTCATCAGCAAGCACCGCTCCTCTCACCTGGTAGTCCGTCTGTAGGCTGTAAAGGTGCTGCATCCATGCCAATCCTTCCCGCTGATGGTTCATCATCGAATACTGGGAGCGGATGGAGCGTGGCATCCTAGGCTCAGCCGGGAATGACGCCAGAGCATCCTTTCGAAGCTCTTCGTACTCCAGCCCCTCGATGTTCGCGCGCAGTATCAATTGCTTTTTCGGCTGGTGGGGGGTATTCCTGGCTGAGCTGTATCGCTTCCCCGGATCGAAGCTCCCTGAGTCAAGGTCTTTGAAGACGTCTTTGAATGTGTCGACGATGACTGCCGCCTCATCAAGAGTCACGTCGTCGGGCAGCCAAGACACCGTCACAGTGGGCTCGCCTGCCGCCTGCGCCGCCTTCATCGACTTCTCCAGCATTTCGACTGCCGCTTTGCTGGTTGGAATGGCGACTGGTTCCGTCGCGCCAGATGGCTGGTAGACAATCACCGGCAGCACGTTCTCGGGAAACCAGCCGTCGCCCTCATCTTTCTTCGCGATATAAGGAGAGTGGTAAGGCTTCTCGACTCCGATACCCTCAATGCGAAAACTATACCCGCTCAAGTCGTGGACTTGCGCGTATGACACGAGCGCAGGCGGCGTTCGCCGGCGCTCTAGCGCCGACCTAAGCGCGTCAAGATGCCTTTGAGAGTCGCCCTGCACCTCGAAGTCATAGCCCTGCCAAGCAATCAACTGGTATCCAAGGGTCAAGGCCTTCTGAAGGACACGCACGAATGACTCCAGCGCGCCATCGTCCAGCCAATGCGTCTCGGACGAAGCAAGCCCGCTCAAGCTTGCTGTTTCGACGAGCAAGCCAACCTTTAGCGGATAGCCAGCAGCATCAAACTCGACGACCGGTGTAAAGCGCTCATACATCAGACCGGCCGCCTCGCGAGCCTCCTCAAACTGCGATTCGACAATGACATCAACGGCGTCGTCACCCAAGGTTGCGTACGGGTTGAGGAGGAATGCCTGAGCTCGGGTTCCCGCCACCCGTCGTCCAATCAGCCGCTTTACTTCGCGCAGGACCGTTTGCACCTTCGGTGTCACAAGCACCTGCACAATGCCTTCTTCGGTAACGATGTCGTAGCGATCCTTCACCTCGTGATGAAGGTCGAATGCCCGAAGCCAATCCGCCGGCGCTCCCTCGAACCCCGGTTCGATTTCCACGACATGGTCATCACCCACATCGTTAGACCGTCGTAGCCCAATTTCCAGCTTCTCGGGAGTGAGAACAACCGAACGATGAAGGAAGTCATCAAGCAGGGCTCCTGCCTGTACTGCCAGTTTCCGGATTCGCCCCCAAGCTTGCCGGTGGGCCAGGTCGTTACGTTCCTCTGGCGGTCGACGGGCGAAGGCAACAACCTCTTTGAAGAGCGACCATTGCAGCGGACGCATGAGTTCGGTACGTTCGTCGTTGGTCATAAGCGGACCCGCGAGCTCACAGTCGAACGCTGCGCCCCTCTCCTGACGCCAGGACGCGACAGCAATAGAGAAGGTCTCGTCCGTCAAAGAACCGGTACTGCGCAGCGCGGGTGTAGCCCGAGTCAGCGGTGGAAGTGACAGAACTTCCGGCAGCGATGCATATGCCGATTGGTTCATTGCCGTGTAAAGAGCATCCCACCCCAGCAGGTACCCATCCTCAGTCTCGACGGAAAAGCCATCGTCCGCCAGTTGGGTCAAGTAACCTTCGACCTCTGGTGACTGAAGGCGAGCACCATCGTCGTCTTTCCCTCGCAAGAACACGATGCCGGATGAGGACCAGCGTCGCACCCAGCTCGCCGCATTCGGACTCCCTGCCCTCCTGAACAACTGAAACATGTCTCTCCCTTATTTCCACCAACCCTTTCCGGGCTTGTGCTGAAAGCCCCACCGTGTCAGCAGACTTGCAACATAGTGATCGCTCGCATCAGCCCGAACCCACAGGCTTCCCCCTTGCGATGTTTTGTCATCCACCCGCAAGTCCTCACGGACGGCGAGCTTATTCAACTCAAAGCGGGAGTACGACGGCAAGGGCTTTGAATCGGCACGCCAAGCGCTATCGGACGATGAGCGCTCATAACTTTGCCTTGAGAAGGCGTCCGCTCGCCGTCTGATTGCCTGGTGCGTCTGGGACGCCGCCGCTCCAGGTTCAAGTTGAAATTCCTGGCGCAGTTTGGCTTCAAATTTGTGTTCCCACCTGCTCCAGCCGTTCGTGCCGTCGTGGTGGGTAAGCCAAAGAATGCTCCGTTCCTTCTGCTTCAGCGAATTGTGGTCGTACTTGGACAATCGCAGTGGTTCAATAGTGTTAAACGGTATGGTCGTTCGCGCGTCGTAGCCGTACAGAGCGTTGCCCAAACCACTGAATTCGACAGCGACCAGATCTCCCATCGTCATGATGAAGGCGTTATTGGTTCCAGAGGCATCTAGATGGCGAATGAGCCCAGTCATCTTCTTGCGGAGCGCGACAAAATCTCGGTCGCTTGCGCTCCGTGCCGTAGAACCGAGCGCGAACTCGATGTGGTCGATGGCCTTAACGTACCGTTTCCAGAATTCCATGCGCCGCCGGTCGCCCATGCCATCTTCGGCAAGCTTGGTGAAGAATGTTTCGATGAACTCTAACTTGAGCCAGTCTCCGACCATTGTGCGAGCCTCTGGCACGACACCTCCCCAACGAGTTTCGTTGGATGGAAGCCATGGATTTCCCCACCAAAGCACGGAAAAATCTCGAAGCTGCTGATGAAGGTGCTGGCCGGGCACCTTTGCATACCTGTCGAGCAGCATGACAAGGCCACGGTCTCGCAGCACGTCATTGCTGCCAAGCAACTCCAGCATCCGAGGCAACAACGCCTTGAACTGACCATCACCGAGTTTCGTAGCACCGCGAATCTGAGCAAGGACTAGCTCACGTAGGAACCAGGAGGCCTTAGCGATGCCCAATTCTTCGCAAAGGTGGTCGATGGCGCCGGCGTCGCCCTGCAGCAGCGCCTCCACGTATGGGTCGCATGGGCTTTCGCCAAAAAGCTGCTTGTTACCAATCGCCGTCGCCACCCAGTCAGGGTTGACGTTCTTGTCATGGATGCGACCGTTATGGTCCCTTAGGTATTCGCGAAGGCTCTTCCAGTTCTGGCGGCCTGCGGCAGGTGCCGCATCTCCAAGTGCGTCATAGGTAAAGTAGCTCTTCATCAACCCTTGGTAGCAGCGCCGAAATGCGTTCGGGCGCGCCGACCATCCATCAACGCCATCAAGAACTGCCTTAAAGCGCGGACGATCTTCCAGCACACATAGACCGTTGGGAATATGAGGAATGCATAGACCCGCGGATAGCAAGTATGCATCGCGGAAGGAAGTCACTTCCACGTTCTGCCAGAACCGCCGGACCGTTTCCAGCAGTAGGTCGTCGGAGGGCTCGCGTCCGGCGCCACTACCTAAACTTCCGCGCATCCTCGCAAGCACCACGTCGATTTCCGTAGAAACGACCATGAGCCGCTGTCCTTCCTGGGTCCCCGGGCGCAGCACCGAAGCAAGATGTTCCAACGGATTCATCGCAGCGCACACTCGCCAAAGTTGCCGGACTGTGGCGGAGCGTCCGGTCGACGCTCCTCAATGCCCAGGAACTCCATCCGCATCTCGACTCGACGACTCTCTTCATCGGTATCCTTAGCCGCGTTGAAAGAGTAGCCCCCGACTAGGAATAGGCTCCGCACGTCTTCCTTCTGCTGATCCGAGAGTATGTTCGCTCCACCAGTGGCGAACATCGTGCAAAGTACGCGCTGGCTGCGTTGAAGGCTCAAATTTAGATTGCTCAGGTATGAACCGGTCTTGTCGGTGTAGCCCTCGACAACGACTCGCTTAAGAACGCGTTTACCTAGGTCGTCGTTGGCCAGTGCGAGGATTTCCGGCACGAACTGTCGTAGCACGCTGTCTTGGTCCGCCGTGAGGTTGGATTTTCCGAAGGCGAATCGAGCTCGTTCACCAAAGTCGATGACCCTCCTCTCTTTGTCGACCTTTATGCCGTCGTATCGCCTCGCGGCCTCGGTAAAGCGCTCAAGGATAAGCTCGATGTCCTTGCGATGCTGCGCCTCCCTCTTCTCGCGCTCGGTCACGTTCTTAGTCACAGCAAGCAATGCAACTCCCATGACGACAAGGAACAAGACCATGAGCGCCGTCATTAGGTCCGCAAAGGAAATCCAAAACGGCTTCTCCGCTTCGTCTCGCCCCCCACGCTTGATAACCAACTTCGCGCCAATCATTGGCTACACCCGCGCGGGCTTCAGGTTACCCATAGCGGCGAGCGTCACCTCCAGTTCCTGGACTCCGGACGAAAGCAGCCCGACCGCCGTACTTAGCTTGTTGTGAAACTCGGTGTTCGCCTTGTCCAGAGTCCTGCGGACTTCAGTGGCAAAGGTGGTGTGCGCTTCCCCCAGCACGTTGCTGACACCCGCGAGATACTCGTCAGCCTGTTTTTGAGCCGTCCCAAGACGCGCGGCGGAGCTTTCGATGCGGGCGAGCACATCGCCCGTCATTGAGGCCTCTCTCCGCGCCAGTTCGACCGTTGCACGCAACTCGGTCACTAGCTGGCTCACCGCATCACGCTGGCTCCGATAGTCTCGAAGCAGGTCCTGCAGAGCGGTAGCCCCGCTGGTAAGCGCGCCCGACGTCTCCGAGAACTTGGCCGCAACATTGGCAGCTTGGTCCATCACGTTCGTCACTCGCTCGCCTGCGTTGGCAAAGTTTCGAGAGGCGATGCCAAGCTGCTCGGTGCCTGCGTTCAACTTCTCGACCGTCAAGCTGGTTGATTGCGTCAGGACCGATACGCTTTGCGCCATCTGAGCGGATGCGGCGCTCATCTCCTTGATGGCCACGTCTACCGACCCAGACATTCCGCTGACGACTTCCTTGGCGCGTTCGGTCATTGATTGCTCGCGCGCCTGGTTGCTTTCAAAGACCTTCGATTGCGACTCGCTCAGCTTGGACAGCATGCGAGCGACCTCAGTGCCAATAGTCTCAAGCGTCGCTTGAAGTTTGGAGTTCGTCTCCGACTGCGACGAAGCCACCAGTTGCCTAATTTGCTCGATGAATGCGGCGGACTGGGCGTTCATCGCCTCTTGGCGAGCTTCCATTTTCTCGATAGATTGGGCCATCCGCTCGGCCATAGCATCTGTCGAGCGGCGGCTCGACTCTTCAATATTTGCGACCAATGTCTGAAGAGTGCTTACTGCCTCTTGAATGCTTCTGGCGGTCTGCTGGTTGAGGTCACTGAGCCCGGAAATCTGTCCGCCGAACAGGTCATTCAACCTTTGGCTGAAGCTGGCCATGACATCCTGCAGCATGCGCGCGGCTGTAGCGCTCTGGTCGCCACTGGCAGCCTTGACCGTACCGGCGATTTCCTGCAGCGGTCCCTGCAAGCTTTGCTGGATACTCTCTGCGATGGTCGTCCCGAGCGCCTTGCTGTCCTCGCGACTGGCCTCGAGTTGCTCCCTCGCCGCCCGCGAAAATTGGTCGGCGAGATTTAGCTGGGACTCCTTGGACGCATTGATTTGTGCGGTGGTGAGTTCACCGAGCAGTTCGGCCAAGTCTTTGACGAGTGCGTCCTTCAGAATCTTCGATTGACTTGCCGAGTCCTCCGAGGCTCGAACAAGGCGCGACAGGTACTCCTCACCCGCCCCGGAGTCGAACCGGGCGTCGATGGCATGAGCAATTTCCTCGGTCCGTCGATACAGCGACGCGAGCAACAGTTTTTCGATGAATGTGACCAGCATCGCCGCGCCGATGGCGGAGGCAGATACCAAGAACGCCTCGCCGACCAAATGCATCAGTGACTGAAGACTGCTCCGCACGGTGGATGCGTCATCGCTCACTTGAAATACGCGAAGGCCCTCGATAAGGCCGCTGAATGTTCCGATGATGCCAATGCCAGTGAATAGTCCCGGCAGGTGCTTGAAGAACTCTGTTCGTAGACGACTGTCCACCACGAACTGACTGTTGAAATACAACTCGGCTGGTACCGTCGCGCGCACTGCCACTACTGCCAGCTGTCCGTCGCGGTCCTCATACTGGGTGTGAAGCGAGTCCTGATACTCTTTCCACAAGTGCGCTAGACGCTTATCTCTTGAGAACGCACCCTTGAAGTCTGATACGAAGCTCTTGCCCTCAAACTTCTTGATTCGCCGTTGAATGGCCCTCAAGCGACACCAATGGAAAAAACCTGGGCCCAAGAAGAGCGCGAGGAAAATCAGGACGAGGCCGGCAAGGACCGCTCCTGTCGCAAGCAGGGGAGTCGGCGCCGTGGCAAGAATAGATTGAACATTCACTTGGTGCAGCCCTCCGCCGGCAAAGTCGTTTTGGTCTTGTGATGCGCGGCTTCAATACTGTGCGTTTCACAGTAGGCGAAGAGGAGCATTTCCAGCATGTTTGTCTGAGAACGTCGCTCCCGTGCTGCCGCCGCTTCTAACAAATTCTTGAAATGGGGCGACACTCGGAAACTAATGGAAACGCTCTTGCTTTCCAACATGGGGCAGGCTCTTTTGCGCTGTATAGAGGTCTACCATACTTGTTTCTACAGGTTTCTAAAAGTTCATATTACTAACCGTTGCGCCTTCGCGACGGTACGATGGCGCGTCGCATCTCTACTCCGCCCCCGCAATAAGCGACGAGCATAGTTTGA
>Ga0256879_1000162_pt1 | contig 14266 bp, 10 predicted proteins | sample MC6MC0437MT_FD_186346 | JGI IMG/M metagenome (GOLD analysis project Ga0256879, IMG submission 186346) | Metatranscriptome of enriched soil aggregate microbial communities from Iowa State University, Ames, United States - MC6-MC0437-MT... | ecosystem: Environmental > Terrestrial > Soil >... | reverse complement strand
TGGTTTTGATACCTTTTTGGCGGAGAGTGGGGGATTTAAGTCTTCAGGTGAGTTGTTTAATAGATCACTGGTGTGTATATTTTGGTGAAATATACACACTAAAGCATACACCCATAATGACTTTTCGGTTATTCTTTCGGCTTCTTCTTATTCAGGTAACCACACCCATGTATCTCGTAAATCTTTAGTATTGGAAGTTCTGGGCTTTCTTTTAAGTAAATTTCCGCTGGTATTTTTTTCTTGAAATCCTACTCTACCTTAAATGTTCAAAGGAGGAGCCATATGATCCCCTTAAGCTTAAAAACGGCAAGAAGTTGAATCACTGTTATAAGTGACCGGCTATTCTATTTTGTAAAAACCAGCTTCGCGCAGTAACTTCGAATTTTATGTAGCTTTATTAAAATGAAAAACTTAAAGACTGGTCAGTTTTTTGGAGATACTACTGAGATTATCCATTTAAATGGAATTACCTTAACAGACACGGTGTATACGCATGCTAAGGTAGACTGGCACTATCATGAAAATGCGTATTTTACATTTATTCTGGAAGGAAAGATTCTGGAAGGCAACAAGAAGGAAACCTATCAACGAAGGTGAAGGTATAGCTTCGACAACCTATTCGGTAGCCCAGCATCAGCTCTGTGTTGAAAGTAAAACCAGGAATGAAGACGTCATTTCTTCTGTCCATAATTTGGACAGAACTCCTGATGAAATTCTCATGGATTGTAATGAATTTTTAAAAAAGCATAAGGATAAGATGTGAGGTCACATCAACTAGAGCGTGTAAATTGTATATTTCACCAAAAGTGAAGAAGAACCCAAAAATAGCCACTGATTCTGCAAATAATTGTCGTATGTTTTGCTTTACATAAAAAAAAATCGGTATCTTGGGTATACAGAAGGGATACAATGCCTTAGGGATTGTGTCTTTTAATAACTTGCTTGTTAAATTATGCAATAGCTTATAACATGATAATAAAAAACGCTCACGTATTATTTCTGTTGATTACTGTTACACTTTTCTTTCTGTATATGTCCGGAGCTGTTGCCCAGATTCTTCGGCAGGAAAAAGTATATATTCACACCAATAAGCCTAATTACAACCTTGGAGATACACTTTGGTTTAAAGCATATGTAACACAGGGATCAAGAAATGTTTTATCAACATTAAGCGGTTCTGTGTATGTTGATCTAATCAGTGAAAAAGATTCTGTATATAGATCGGTCAGGCTTCCTGTGGAAGAAGGCACGGCAAGTGGTGATTTGATACTAGGTGATGATTACCAGGCAGGAATCTATCGAATTAGAGCCTACACCCAATGGATGAGAAATAAGGACCCTGATTATTTTTTTGATAATAGCTTTACCGTAAGCAATACTTATGTGAACGAAGCTAAGGCCTTTGCCTCTACCAGATATGAAAAAATCAATGGTAAAATGCATATCACCACCAAAATTAACTATGTGGATACCGAAGGTAAACCTATCTCGGGCAAAGTAGTGCGATACAAAGTGATTTCAGAGGATAACACGATAAAGAATAGCTCCATTAAAACGGATGAGGCAGGTAATGTAGAAATCCTGCTGGTAAACGATGAAAGAATATTAGGTAAAACTGCATATCTTGAAAGCAATTTAAGGCCTAATGCAAATAGTGAAATCACTAAGGTTGTGCCGTTAAATGTAACGCAAGCAGACACAGACGTCCAGTTTTTTCCTGAGGGTGGGAACCTAGTTAGCGGCATTACTTCAAGAATTGGATTTAAAGCCATAGGTATCAATGGAATTGGCGTTAAAATAAATGGGAAAATAATAGATGATGAAGGGAAAGAGCTGATTGCTTTTTCAAGCACCTATGCAGGAATGGGTAGTTTTGAGTTAAAACCTCAATCAGGTAAAGTTTATAAAGCCCAGGTTGTATTTCCTGATCAATCCGAGCGAACAATCAATTTTCCTGTTGCAGTTAATGATGGCTTTGTGCTTTCTGTTTCCCAACCTGACGAGGATTTTGTCGCAATTACGGTAAAAACTCCCACGGACCTTACTGCCTTGCCTCAAGGGTTAAATTTAATGGTTCAATCAGGAGGGGAGCAGATTTTCTTCTCAGCTGTAACGGCAGATCAGTTAAATTCAGCGATAAAAGTCAAAAGAAATCTTTTCCCTGCAGGAATTGCCACAGCTACACTGTATGAAAAAACGGAGTCGCCACTCAGTGAAAGGGTATTCTTTATTAAAAAAGCAGATTCCGTAAAGCTCCAGGTTACCTCCGATAAGCCAACTTATAAGAAAAGATCGCTGGTTCAAATGCAGCTTGCCCCGGTAAGTATTGCCGGTAAATTGCTTAAAGGCAATTTCTCTGTCTCGGTAGTAAATGAAGTCCTTGTACCCGATAAAGGAGATAAAGAAAGCACCATCCTGTCTAACCTGTTACTTTCCTCCGATCTAAAAGGATACATCGAAAATCCGAACTACTATTTTAACAGGAACGGAACTGAAATTGACAGGCAATTGGATAATTTAATGCTGACTCAGGGCTACAGGAAGTTTACTTTAAATGACTTCTACCATCCATTACCTCCAAAATATGTTGCGGAAGGGCTTGGTGTTAATGTTACAGGGATCGTAAAAACACTTGGGAACAAGCCAGTGCCAGGTTCCAGGGTTACCCTAATTGCGTTAAATTCGGGAATTATGGAAGATGCCCGGACCGACGAGGATGGAAGGTTTAAGATTGAAGGGATGATGATCAACGATGGAGTTAGGTTCAATGTTCAGGCCAGAAACCCTAAAGGCGGCAACAGGGTAGAAGTTTCTGTTGATCAACCGGTTTTTCCCGAAATTAGTATCAATAAGAACGGACCCGACTTTAATGATCATCAAAATCAAATCGCCCGGATCCAAAGTGATCCTTTACCGTTTAAAGTAGATCGGTCTAAGCGCTTGAGGGAAATCATTATCCGTGCAAAAAGACTGGAGAGTATAAAATATACACCGCAGGGTCCCGTTCATGTTCCAGAGGGACACGCAGATCAGACTTTTGTATTTACTAATCCTGAAAGTTGCGCTACGCTAGGTATTTGTTTGCAGGGAAAGATTCATGGAGTTAGATTTATGAAATTAGAAGATAAAAATGTTATCAATTATCCTCATTGCAGATTGATGGATATTCGTACTAATGAACAAAAGTTGGCGCCAATGGATGTTTATGTTAACGGTAAAATAGTAACTGCTCGTAATAAGGAACAAAATTTAGTATCAATGGATGTTTATGTTGACGGGCGTAAAATAGTAGATACGGTTGAAATGGCAGAGATTTTTGATGGCAATAGTATTGATCCTTCAAATATTGGTAAGATTGAAGTTGTTAGGACGAACATTGCCTTAATTAATAGCCTTGTCAGGGATTCCAAAAATGGCGTTAAACCAGCGCTGTTAATTATTACCAAACGACACGATAAACGAGATCAGGTATATACTCCCAACACTGCTAAATTCATGCCACAAGGATTTAGCAAGTCAAGAGTATTTTATTCGCCTAAATATGAAGTGGCCACTAATGAAGCTTATTCTGATTTCAGGTCTGCTATATATTGGAATCCGGAGCTAACTCCCAATGAAGATGAATCCATGAATTTTAATTTTTATACCTCAGATGTGAAAGGTAATTACCGTGTAACTGTAGAAGGTATAGATGAAGAAGGAAATATCGGAAGGCAAGTATTTAGATTCAAAGTCGAATGACCCAGTTTATGAAAGTCGGATTTCTTCTAATTATGTTGTTTATAGTGCCATCTGTATTATACGGTCAGTATCCTGTATTTGGAGATGAGAGAAGGCCAAAGGGAAACATTAAGTCATTTATGGAAAGTTGTTATGATACCTCTCAGGGAATAAGGCTGTTAGTTAGTAAGAATAAATTTAATTATGATCAAAAGGGTCTGTTGATAGAAAAAATAGTTTATGACACTATTGACAGTAATAAGGTCAATCAGAAGATATCTTATATTTACGAGGATGGTGAACTCTTTGAGGAACTAGGAGAAACCTATAAAATACGGCATGCATACGATGATAAGGGAAAGAAGCTTGCTGAAAAATATACGTCAGCAAACTCAAATTATCTGAAACGGTATGATTATAATATTAATGATGAACTCATTAACTTGACTAGTTATAGTTCTGAAGGGAAATTGCTGTATTCTGAATCATTTAAATATGATGATCAGAAAGCTTTGCTGAAATTGATCCATACTGTGCCTGATTCATCTGATAAGAGCTTTCAGGCTATTTATACCTCGGATATTAAAGGGAGGCATTTGAGTGAGCGGGTATATGCAACCAGTGGTTATATACTTTATACAAATAAATTTAATTATGATTCTGAAGGACAGTTGATTGAAGAGGTTCGTTATAATTATAGTGGTGCCTTTCTCTTTAAAAAGAACTTTAAGTATGCTTATGACAAAGCAGGAAACTGGACCTCATTGGTTAACAAAAATAAGTCCAGTTCTTACCTTACTACAAGGGAAATTCAATATAATTAATTTTGTTCATTGTTTCCATTAGAAGATATTTAATTCTTTTTTGTGTGAAGCAGTTTCTAGCGAATATAACCTTTACTGATTGATAACTTTTCGTTATCTTATTAGGGCATTAATTTAATTTATTCATCCAATGACGTCGAAAATTAATAAAATATTTGCAAAATATTAAATTTTTGCTAAATTGCATTAACCAAATATTTTAATTTTATGGAACGTCTCTCACAACATAAATTATTTCAATGGCTCTTGGCGTGTTTAATTTTAGCTCTTGCATCTTGTTCTTCTGGAGGCGCTGATATTGCAGATGAAAGTCAAGCTGGACCCTTAGATACTATTAGTATTGAATCTCCTGCCAAAAATAATGATAAGTACCTAAACCAGAATCAAGTGTTTGACTCTATAAATTATATCCCTTTAGAGACGACAAAAGAAAGCCTATTCAGTGAAATTAACCAATTGGAAGTGGTAGACGATCTGATGATTGTTTTGGATTGGGCCACAAATAGTATTTTAACTTTTAATAAATCAGGTAAGTTTCTTTCAAAAATTAAAAGTAAAAATGTTAGAGAATTTGCCATAAATGGATTCGAGAAACTGATAGTATTTCAGGACATTAGTAATGCAAAAACTTATCATTATAGTTATGACGGTAAGCTTATCAAATCTTATGACAATCCTTTTATCCGTTCAAATCTTGTTTTTTTGGATTCCAATTTGGTGGCGTATTACAAGTATTTTTTTAAAGAAAATAAAGATAGTAAGTTTAATAATTTCAATCTATTTTTAGCTGACAGATCAAACAACATCCAAAATGGGTTTCTTAGATTTGATACTGCCGCGATTAGCTATAAAGAAGTATATAATTCTGAGAAGCAATTTTATAAAAGTTCTCATTCAACATATTTTATACAGCCATATGATTACAGGATTTACGACATCACCTTGGGTAAGCCTATTGCAAAGTATATAATAAATATTCCTGAAGCAAATAGATTGCCACATGATTTTAGGACAAACGGGAGGTACTTTGAAAGCAGATTTGACTATCTAACAAAATATTCTAATGAAGTATTTCAAATTAAGGATTTTTACGTTGTTAACTCTATTGCTGTCTTCAAAATAGGGGCGTCTAAATGGAATAATACTTTTGTATACGACGTTAATAATAAAGATAAAATTTCTATTTATAATATTTTAAGTGGCCCAGATAATAATTTCATGCCTATCGGTGAAGAATTCTATGCCTCTGATGTTAATTCTTTTTATAGAGCTGTAAGGGCGCAAGAGCTATTTAAGATTAAATTTAATCTTGCAGATAAAATTGATGATAGTCGTCTGCCAAAAGGGTTAAAAGTTTTTTTTGATACACAGAATAATTTAAGTAATCCAGTTATTGTACAAATGTTTCCGGGAAGGAATAAAAGGCTGATTCCCGGTACTTAATATGTAAATCTCATTTGTAAATATTTTCTAGGATTCTTTACCTCTAATTTTTAAGACAAAAGTCAAATAATAATAAATTTCATTTTTATGATAAGGTCTAAATACTGATTTATGTAGAAGGATGCATTTTAATATTTTTTGATAAGATAAATTGAAATAAGAAGATTTTAACCGCTCAATACATATTGTTAATATGAAGATCTCTAATAATTTAGTCCTTACTTGTGCCATTTTCATATTTATATTAACAGCACTTATATATTATCCGATCGTTTATCTTGGTTTTGCAACGATGGATGACGATTGGATGCTTTTAAATGATAAATTTATTTACCTGGAAAGCGTTAATTTAGATTATTTATTCAAGCTGTTCACTTCCTTTAACTCACTACAATATTCACCCATAAATACAATATATTACAAATTAATATATATGATTAATGGATATGATCCTTATTGGTATCATTTGTTTGGCTTTTTTCTTCATCTAATAAATACCTATTTATGCTTTGAATTGGTATCCATAATCGGACATTTCTTTAAAATTAAGGATGTAACTTTCTTAAGTCTTACATGTTGCCTTTTGTGGGCTATTCACCCCTTTAATGTAGAATCAGTTGTATGGATATCTGCATCCAAAGTTTTGCTTTTTACTGCCTTTGGTCTTTCTTCTATTTTATTAATGACATTGTTCTTTGTTAAAGGTAAATGGTTTTATTATTTACTTTCTCTATTAACTCTTGTTTTAAGTTGTTTAAGTAAAGAGCAAGGGGTTGTAATTCCAATTCTTATTTATGTTATCTGGGTTGTGCTAAACTTTAAAAATCAGAATAAATTCCTACTTCGTGGTCTTGTTCTATGTATCCCGTTATTCATAATTTCTATTATTTTTGGAATAATCACTATCGACGCTCAACAAAATGCAATAGGATATGATGCCCCGGCATCCCTTTATTCCTTTTCTGATAGGTTTGTGATTTCATTCTATTGTCTTTGCTTTTATATTTTTAATACAATCATACCAATAGATTTACATTACCACTATGAATTTCCAATGAAGCCTGGTCAAGTATTACCAGTTGTTTATTATGTATTCCCATTTCTCTTTCTGACTTTATGTTCTTATGTGTTCTATAGGTTGAAGAGCTTAAAAGAACGTAACTATTATCTTTTTTGGAGTACTTTCTTTTTAGTGAATTTGATTTTATGCATACAGATTATCCCTCTAAGAAGACCTGCAATGGTGGCCGACAGGTACATGTATCTTCCAAGTTTAGCTCTTATTGTAGTTAGTGTAACTATTATTATGAATTGGTTCCAGAATAAGAATAAATCATTTCAAATAAATAGTGCAACAATTTTATTATCAATTGTTTATGTTGTGTTTCTGGTGTTTACTAGCCAGAACTTAGTTTTTCAATGGCAAAACTATAATTTATAAATATGAAAAGTTCAAACAAAAATCTTTTAGTGTTAGTAATAGTTATTGTAATAGCAGTAGTAACTATTTTCAGTTTTCTTCGTAAGAGTGAATACTCTCCTCAACCGATAAGTAAGAATATTTCTACTGATATAATCAGGGACCTAAAAGCAACGATGTGGGATAATTATGTTCCCTTTGTAATTGAAGATGATTTTAGGCTAGTGGATTCTAATATATCTCTTAGTGATACTTTGAGGAATAATATTAAACTCAAAGATCTAGCCTCAAATAAATACAAGATTATAATAAGGTATTCGTCTACTGATTGTGATATCTGTGTGGATACCATCATGAACGTGATATCGGGACTAAGCGGCAAGAAGAAATTAAACAATATTTATGCTATTACTGATTCTAGGGATGAAAGAGATTTCATTATCAGAGCCTCAGCGAAAAAATATCCTGTTCCGGTATATAGATTAAATGGAAATTCATTAGGGTTATTCATGGAAAACAAGAATTTTCCATTTATGTTTATTTTGACTCCTGATTTTCATGTTGTTAAGATTTTTATGCCTTCTAAAGAAGTTCCTTCACATATTAGGGCTTATTTATCTAAAGCTGTTAGTTATTTGGATGCTGAAAACTAAGGATGTTTAAACTGAGGCTTTTTTACTCCTTGATTTTGCTAGTAATACTTAATTCTGCTTTCATCAGCCGTATACATGCTCAGAATATAAAAAAAACAGGAAGTGTTAGCGGACAGGTTAAAGATTCCTTAGATATGAGTAATCTTACAGAGGCCACCGTTGCAATTTACATGATAAACGACAGTAAAATGATCAAGTACCTATTAAATGATCAAAATGGTAGATTTAGAATTCAGGATTTGCCATTAGATAGTCAAATGAGGATAGTAGTGAGTTATATTGGGTTCAAACCTTATTTGAAAAACTTTAGGTTGACGGACTCTGTTCCGAATCTATCTTTTGAAAAGATAATCTTGATACGCTCAAATGAGATGCTAAAGGAGATTTTGATACAGCAAGCGCCCATGATTATGAAAGGGGATACATTAGAGTTTAATCCTGATGCCTTTAAGTCAAGAAAAAATGCAGTGATTGGAGATCTTATTAAAGATTTGCCAGGGTTTATTATTTGGGGTGATGGAAAAATTACAGTTAACGGGAAAAAGGTAAGCCAGGTACTAGTAGAAGGAAAAGTGTTTTTCTCCGGAGATCCCGTAATTTCATTGGGAAATATTCCTAAAGATATAGTAGAGAAGGTACAGGTGATTTCAGATAAGGTTGCTGTAATTGATAAAAATGATACTGTTAATCAAACTGTTACATTGAATATCTCGCTTAAGGAAGGGAATAAAACTGGCTTTTTTGGTAAATTGGGATATGGCAAAGGAAATGATGACAGGTACCAAGGGGTAGCTACTTTAGCTTCAATCTCTTCAAAGACTCAAATTAGCGCTGGATTTGCTGTAAATAATGTGAATATGATTAATTCCAGTGTTGGTGATATAATGAGCTCCAATACCTTTAGAAGTGGACCCTCGACTTTAGGTTTTCAGCAACCCGACTACACTCGACTTGGCTTAAATAAGCAGAATTTTGCTGGATTACTTTATAATAGAGATTGGTCGTCGCATTTTAAATCGAAAAGTGAGTATAATGCGCTAATAAATAATGATAACATTCTTCAAACTAGTAATCAAAGTGTTCAGCTAAGTGATCGTTCTATTACAACGGAGTCCTTTAATACCAATATGACAGATACCCGCCGTTATCAAACTAGAAATTCATTGGAATATAGGGACTCTATCTTTAATAAGTTCAAGTTAAATTCCACATTTTCAAAATATAATGTACATAATGATGCAGTGGATTCAAGTTTTACGCTTAGTTCGCAAGACAACATCATCAATAGGATCATTTCTAAGAATGAAAGTATTACAGACCAGGATTTAATCACTGTGGATCTTGAATATGAACATAAAGGCCGGCGCTCACCTTATGTGAAACAACGGGAAGATTTTGTAGTGAAGTACGGCCTGCAAGAAAAAGATGCAAAAATAGAAAGAAAGAATATGAGTTTATTGTTTTCTGATAATGTAGGTAGCTCGAATTATGATAGAAAATACATTGAAAGGTCACGTGAATATGCTCATGTTGGATATTTGGAGTACATAGGATTGGGGCAATTATTTTTTCGATCGTCACGCTCAGACCTTAATTTCAAGACTTATGTGAATTATAATAAAAGCAAGTCTGATTTGACTGTATCCGACACCGATGCTGAGCTTCCTGTGGCTACTTCTATTGATAACTATCTTTCCAATACTAATTATTTTAATTTATTAAAGCTAAGGCCTCAATTATCCTATTATACTTCCTTTTCAAAATTTAAGCTTGGAAGAACAGTCTGGTCAGTTGGGGTCAATTTGGTTACAGAGACGCAGATATTTAATCAAAGAAATAAATCTGATAAGGTTTTTCGAAACCTAAATAGAGATTATGCAAACTGGACTCCTAAGGCCAGCATTGATTATTCTTACCGACGAATAGGAAGTTATAACCACAGATTTAGTATAGGGTATTCTTCAGATTCAGATATTCCTTCTGTTGACCAACTCGCTCCTTTAGTAGATAGTGCTCAACAGCAGCAGTATTTCTTTGGAAACTCGGACTTAAAGGACATTTATAGAAAGGATTTCAAAATTGAATATCAGTGGAAACAAGAGACTAAAAATGGATTTGATCTCAAAATAGATTTTAATCATGGATTAGTTAATAATCAAATTTCCGACAGTACTTATTATAATGAACTGGGAATAAGAAATGTCTTTCCTGTAAATGTAAATGGGTTTCGTCAAAATGATCTGAACTTGATTTTGAATAAGGCACTTCAATTTAATAAAAATCAGCTCAATTGGAGATTGACTGCTGAAATGAGTGATATACATATGCCATTTTACGTAGACAATAGGTTGGTAACTTCAGTAACCAATTCTTATCGGTTCAATTCCTTAAATGGCATGACAATTAGGGATCTTATAGGGTTGCGACTTAGTTATTGGGCTAATTTTTTTAGAACCAAATTTGATTATAAACCCGAATATTTTAGAGTTGCAGATTGGGGTTCTTCGATGCAAGTTACCATGCACTATCCAGATAAAGTCATTATCGCCAATTCGGTCGCTTTTAACAGAAATAGCGTCAATAGTTCAAATGCATTCCATACGGTAATATGGAATGCCCAGGTGAGCTACCGTCTTACCAATACAGATCAGCTTGAGATTAAGGTTTCTGCTAATGATATCCTGAATCAAAATCAGGGAATACGGAATTTCGTGAATCACAACTCGGTAGGCTACTCAAATACAAATAGGATAAAACGGTATTTGATGTTTGCTCTCTCTTATTATCCACGATATTTTGGTAGAAAGAAAAAGTCAAATAATCTATAAAGTGATAAATGTAAATAGCTTATAGTATGGTTAATAAATATATTTTTTTTACAGCATTGATAGTCTACGGAGCTTTTGCATTGTTTAATCTTGGTTTTTATCATCCTGATGAACACTACCAAATTGTAGAGTTTGCTGAATTAAAGAATGGAAAGAATCAAGCAAATGATCTTGCTTGGGAGTATAACGAAAAAATAAGATCCGCGATACAACCGGGATTTTTTTTGCTATTAATCAATGGTTTAGCTGAATTGAAGATAACAGATCCATATAACGTGATGGTGATCGTAAGGCTGCTGACGGCTTTAATTTCAGTGGCTGTTATCAGAGCCTTTATTAATGCCACCAGTGGGGCAATAATTCCAAAACTCCGACTTACATATCACCTATTATCTTATTTTCTATGGTTTATACCATTTGTAAATGTTCGCTTTTCATCTGAGACATATGCTTGTCTATCTTTTTTATTAGGCATTGTAGTACTTATGCGTTCCTCTCAAGACAGAAGGTATTTCTTTCTAGGGATTTTATTAGGATTTAGTTTTTTATTCAGATTTCAAACTGCTTTCTTGTCACTGGGTCTAGTTTTATGGTTGTGTTTTATAGAAAGGATTAGTTTTTTTAAGATCAGTCTAATTATGATTGGTGGGTTAGTTATGGTAAATATTGGAGCCATCATCGATTATTGGTTTTATGATCAATATACCTACACTTTTGTAAATTATTTCATTGCTAATATTGTAAATGATGTTGCTTCTTCGTTTGGTACGTCACCGTGGTATTTTTATTTTTCAGAGTTTATGCACTTAGGGATTTTTCCTATCTCAATTATAGTGATTTGTTCTTTCCTTATTATATTATTCTTCGACTCAAAAAATATACTCGTTTGGGTTATATTGCCATTTATTGTTGTACATTCATTTGTTCCACATAAAGAACTTAGGTTTTTATTTCCTATTGTCAATTTTATTCCTCTTTTAATAGTTCAAGCTTTCCAAATATGCCTCAAGGCTAAGCTTTTTGAAAGCATTAATATCGTTTTATTAAAGGGATGTGTTGGGGTGTTGATCGTCATAAATAGTATTGCACTAGTAATACTTATGTTATCTCCAGCAGATGATGAAGGCCGAACGAGCATAACCCAGTACATTCATTCAAATTATAAGAGAGATGTTACGCTGTGGTATTTTGGCCCAATGAATCCGTATAGACCAATCAGCCCTAAACAACAATTCTATTTAGATCGTAATGTCAAACAATTGAGATTCGACCCTGAGGCCGGAAAAGAACAACTTGATAAGGATGAGTTAAATCTAATGGTAGCTCAACGTGACTTTAGGTTTTCTAATCATGAGGTTTTTACATCCTTAAAGATCAAGCCTTTGAAGAATGGTATACCTAAATGGATAGATGAAGTAAAAGCTTTTTTTCATTATGGAGTCCCGAGCAAATCATATGTGTTGTATGAAGTAGTTATGTGAAAATTAGAGAGTTATTATGAAACTAAAATCTGGATATAGAGATTGTCTAAAATCTAATCATCTGAAGTGTATTTATCGCTTTATGATAATTATGAGTTTTTGCTATTTTTTATTTTGGTGGATCTATAAACTAGAACTGCTACCAGGTCTTCATGCAGACGAAGCATGGGTAGGTTTGGCAGCAGTGAATTTTAATTCTAACTCCCCTGAACAACTTCATGCTATGAACAACTATACCGGTGTTCTTCAAATTTATTTTTCTTCATTGAGTTTTAAATGGCTGAATATTGGTGTGTTTCAATTAAGGATATTTGGTGTGCTTTTGAATGTTGTTAGCTTAATATTAGTGGCTTATTTTTTTTACCTAAATAATTTGAAAAGGGCACTAATTATTTTTTTACTTATCGCAGCCCAATCAGTCCTTTTTATACTCTCACCAAGGGTAGCGTGGGAAGTTAATAGTTTCACTTTTTTTTCTGATTGCATTGCTACTTGTCTGTGTTACGAAACTAGCTTCAGGAAAGTTGCCTAGGTTAAATACTTGGGCGGGTATTTTTTTTGCGGTCAATGTAATTGGAAGTTATAATCACATTATATTTTCATGTGTCTCTGTGTCAGCATTATTTGGACTTATTTTTTGGAGTATGAGAAACAGAACTTCAGAATACCAAGGCTTGATTCTTATTGGAGTGATAAACGTACTTAATTTAGCAATACTCTTTGTCCTAATGAAATATATGTTCCGGGTAAATAATGGACAAATAATTTCACTTTCAGCTTTGACTTTAATTGTTTTCATCGAGTCTTTAGCCCTTAATTTTATAGTTGATATAAGATTGAAATTAAAATTCGTATTAAAATTTTATGGAATTGCTCTAATGTTACTTGTTGGCATGTGCTTATTTGCATTTTATCATGGATTTTCGTTTCTGCAGGTATTGACTAATTATAAAGTATTAACCCATGTATTGTCATATGAGTCGTCTATGTTTGAACAAGCAATTTATTTAATTAGTGGAGCTTTGTATGTTTATTATTTATTTGGGTATTTACTAAGTGATTTAAGTGCTAAAAGAGGATCAATTTTAGCCTACGTTATTGTAATGTATTTAGGGCTTATCAATATTTATACTGTCGAGTGCTCTTTTAGATATTACCTTTCTATATTGTATTTAACGGCTATTTATGTGTCTATTGAGTTAAGTAAGAATACAAAAAAGAGTATACCAATGATCTGTATGTTGGTTTCTTCATTGTTTATAACCAACAAGATACTATTGACAGTGTTCATTGATGACCATAGAATGGTAAAACCCGAACAATTTAACATGGGTAACAATAAGTTTGAGACCTCTGCACACTTCTTAAGAACGCAGCCGCTAATTGATTTCCTTAAAGAAAATAAGGCATTAAGTTTATATAGTGATTCTAATCAATATTTTTTAGAAAAACCAGTCTTATTTTATTACAAAATTAATCCCTGGAGCTTTTCCGAGAAAAAGATTGCGCTAATAGAATATGATTACAATAGTTTCGGAGATGGTTTTAATATGCGTGTTTTTAATCAGTAAATAATGATAAATAAAAAGGCTCTTCTTTTTTCGCTTTTACATTTTCTTTTGGTGATTATTGCTTATATCGTTTTATTTAGTGTAGGCATAGTAAATAAAGTCCCTAACAACATGAACTTGCTTCATTGGGATGCGGAATGGTTCGACTCTATAAGGCTAAATGGTTACATGTTTGTATATGGTCAAATGAATAATTTGGCATTTTTCCCTTTGTTCCCATATTTCTGGAAATATACTGCTTTAGATCCAATAGGGATAAGTGTAGTGAATGGCGTTTTATTTACAATCTCATTCGCAATTCTTATGAGTAGAACCATAGTGTCCAC
>Ga0256879_1000151_pt1 | contig 14579 bp, 16 predicted proteins | sample MC6MC0437MT_FD_186346 | JGI IMG/M metagenome (GOLD analysis project Ga0256879, IMG submission 186346) | Metatranscriptome of enriched soil aggregate microbial communities from Iowa State University, Ames, United States - MC6-MC0437-MT... | ecosystem: Environmental > Terrestrial > Soil >... | reverse complement strand
TTTAACTCAATTTTAGTTTTCGCCATTCACTAATAGCAAAGAAAAAAGTGTATTTTTGAAGCTTAAAGTTCTAATAATGGCAAAAATCATAGGTATCGCTAATCAAAAAGGGGGAGTTGGAAAAACTACAACAGCTGTAAATTTAGCCGCAGCATTAGGGGTATTAGAAAAGAAAATATTAATCATTGATGCTGATCCTCAGGCTAATGCAACATCCGGTTTAGGAGTGGAGGACGTTCAGTATTCTACCTATAACTTGCTGGAGCATAGCGTTGATACGAGAACATGTATCAAGCAGACGGCTACACCAAACCTGGATATCGTTCCTTCTCACATCGACTTAGTGGCTGCGGAGATCGAATTGGTAGATAAAGTGAACCGTGAGTACATGCTTAAAAAAGCATTACAAACTGTCAGAGATGATTATGACTATATTATCATTGATTGTGCACCGAGTTTAGGTTTGATCACGGTGAATGCACTTACAGCAGCAGATTCTGTAATTATCCCGATCCAATGTGAGTATTTTGCGTTGGAAGGATTAGGGAAATTATTGAATACAATTAAAAATGTTCAGAAAATCCATAATAAAGATCTAGATATCGAAGGTTTGCTTTTAACAATGTACGACAGCAGATTGAGACTATCTAATCAGGTTGTAGAAGAGGTAAACTTACATTTCCCTGAAATGGTTTTTGAAACAATCATCAGCAGAAATGTAAGATTAAGTGAAGCACCAAGTTTCGGTGAAAGTATCTTAAACTACGATGCCGAAAGTAAAGGAGCGATCCAGTACATTCAGTTGGCAGAAGAGGTTTTATTGAAAAACGAGAATTTAGTTAAGAATTAAAAAGACTTAAAGCCAAAAGCTTAAAGCTTAAAGCATACTATGAAGGATAAAAAAAGAGCTATGGGACGTGGTTTGGGAGCAATTTTAAGTGCTGAATCCAAGGCGACTGTCAATTCTGCTACTGATGAAGGGGCAGATAAGTTTGTAGGAAATATCGTAGAAGTAGCGATTGAAGATATTTATCCGAACCCGACTCAGCCAAGAACTTATTTTGATGAAAAGGCATTAAACGAACTCGCGCAGTCTATTAAAAACTTAGGCGTAATTCAGCCAATTACCTTAAGAAAAGACGGTGAAAAGTTTGAAATTATATCTGGGGAAAGACGTTTCAGAGCAAGTAAACTTGCGGGATTAACTTCTATTCCGTCTTATATTCGTTTAGTAAACGATCAGGAACTTCTTGAGATGGCTCTTGTTGAAAATATCCAGAGAGAAGATCTTGATGCGATCGAAATTGCATTAACGTATCAGAGATTGATGGACGAAATCGGTCTTACTCAGGAGAATTTAAGCCAGAGAGTAGGAAAGGACAGAAGTACGATTACCAACTCTATCAGATTATTAAGATTGAATCCGGATGTTCAGAACGCGATCAGAAGCGGTGAGATTTCTGCAGGTCACGGAAGAGCGATCATCAGTCTTGAAAACGAAGAACATCAGCAGGTTTTATTTGATTTAATTATTAAAGAAAAACTGAATGTCCGTCAGACGGAGCAGGCTGCTGCTGCATTGAAAAATCCAAAATCACCGGCTGCCAAAAAAGCAAAAGTTGAGCTTTCAAATAATTATAAGAGAGTACAGAAAACGATTGCTGATATTTTAGAAGTTAAAGTGGAGATCAAAGCCTCCGGAAATGGTAAAAAAGGTAAAATTGTTCTGGATTTCAAAAATGAAGACGAGCTGGAATATATTTTATCTCATATTAAATAAATGAAGAAATTATTTTTCACTTTTTTCTTGTGTCTTTTTGCTTTTGCGTATTCACAAGTAAATCCTAACGATACGATTCGGGTAGAATACCATCCGAAAGACAGTATCTCTGCGGCAAAACCAGCAAAATCTGAAGCTAAAATAGTTGCAGATCTTGAAGGTGCAAACGGACCGACCAAAAAAACATTAAAATTAAATCCTACAAGAGCAGGGTTGTATTCTGCTGTATTTCCGGGATTAGGTCAATACTACAACAAAAAATACTGGAAGATCCCAATTGTCTGGGGGGCAGTTGGAGCTGGTGTAGGAATTGCAATGTGGAACGACAAACAGTACAAAAAATACCGTGAATATTATATTGCAAAATTAAACGGCACTCCCAACGAATTTGTCGACAGTCATCCATGGCTAGACAAAGTGGCACTTGGAAATGCACAGGACAGATCTAAAAGACAGAGAGACTACGCCATCGCAATTACAGGGTTAATTTATATACTGAATATCGTTGACGCCGTAGTTGACGCGCATCTTTACGAAAGCCGTCATGACCCGGACCTGTCTTTCAGTCCTGCGGTTATTCAGGATCAGTATGGTATCAATCCTCCAAAAACTGGGTTGAGCTTAAGTTATAGATTTTAAAATAATAAATAAATTATTACATGAAAATAGCATTAGTTGGATATGGTAAAATGGGCAAGATCATTGATGAAATTGCTACAAAGAGAGGTCATGAAATTGTTGCCAGATTAAAAGAAACTCCAACTGCTGAAAACCTTAATAATCCAGATGTTGTTATCGAATTTTCTTTGCCGGAAGTAGCTTATAACAATATTAAAGCTTGTCTTGAAAATCAAATTCCGGTGATCAGCGGAACAACCGGTTGGTTGGAGAAAAAAGAAGAAATTGAAAAAATTGCTGTTGAAAATAATACAGCATTCTTATACGGCTCAAATTTTAGTTTAGGAGTAAATTTATTTTTTGCTTTAAACGAAAAATTAGCCGATTTAATGAAAAATGTTGATGAATATTCTTGTCAGTTAGAAGAGATTCACCACATTCACAAACTTGATGCGCCAAGCGGAACCGCGATTTCCATTGCAGAAGGTATTTTTAAACACAACCCGAAATTTAGCGCATGGAAACTTGAAGAAACCCAAGGAGATCAATTGGGGATTTTTGCTGTGCGAGAAGATGAGGTTCCGGGAACTCACAGTGTTTTTTACAGAAGTGAGGTTGACGAAATTGAGATCAAACATACGGCATTCAACAGAAACGGTTTTGCATTAGGCGCTGTAGTTGCTGCAGAATGGATCAAAGATAAAAAAGGAAATTTCACAATGAAAGATGTTTTAGGTCTTTAATTTTGTAACAAATTCCCTACATTGTAAACTAATAGTTATGAATGGTGAGATAACCAGTTATTAATAGCGAATCTATTATCATTTATCACTCATTATTTATCATTTATATTATAGATTAGGCAAGAAAAATTTATGAATTATTTTTTAACTTATACAGTATACGTCCTCATTTTATCTGTATTAATGGGACTTTCAACTTGGAAACTGTTCAAGAAATTAGGGTATAGTCCGCTTTTTGCGTTTGTCCCTTTTTACAATTATTTCATTATTTTAAAAGAAACAAAACATCCGAAGTGGTGGGCACTATTATCGTATTTACCGATCGTTGGTCCAATCATGATGTCTGTTTTTCATGTTTATTTAATGAAAAAATTCGGGAAAAGTCTTTTCCAGCATCAGTTGCTTACGGTGATCCTTCCGTTTATTTATATGGCAAGTGTGAACTATTCCAAAGATGTAGAGTTAGAAGATGAAAACGAATTATTCTTAACAGACGAAGAGAAAAATGAAAAGAAGAAAGATTCTTTTATTGGTTCTATTACTTTTGCAGTGGTATTTGCAACCATTATTCACTCTTTTGTTACGCAGCCTTTCGGGATCCCAACAGGATCTATGGAAAGAACGTTGTTAGTGGGTGATTTCCTTTTCGTAAATAAATGGAGCTACGGTTACAGACTTCCAATGCGTCCATTAGCAATACCTTTCTTACAGGGAACTATTTTTGATTCCGGTGAAAAGGGAAATCCTAAAGACGACCCAAAATCTTATGTTGATGGAGTAAGACTTCCTTATGAAAGAATATTTCAATTCAACAAACCTCAGAGAAATGATGTTGTAGTGTTCAACTATCCTCAGGATTCTGTGCATACGGCGATCGACAGAAAAGATCCTTATGTAAAAAGATGTGTAGCTGCTGCGGGTGATGTTTTTGAAATGAGAGGCGGAAGACTTTTTGTTAACAATAAGCCGGAAGTTGTTCTTGGAGATCAGGAAGTTCAGCATGGATATACGGTAAATACAGGAAGTCAGTTAGATATCCCAAGTTTGTATAATACTTATGGATTTTTGCCTGTAAGAGAAATGCAGACGGATAAAGGATTTATGTATGCTTTTCAGGGATTAACTGATAAAACAGCTGCAGAGATCAAAGCCTTGCCAAATGTGATCGACATGACGGAGAACATGTATCCAAAGGATTCTGCAACGATTTCATATAAGTTAAATGCTGATAAAACAGCGTACACAAAAAGTATTGACACAACACAGTCTATTTTTCCTGTTAACAAACCTTGGAACCAGGATTGGTATGGCCCGGTTAGAATTCCTAAAAAAGGTGATGTTGTTGCGATCAACAAAGAAACATTGCCAATGTATCAGTGGATCATTTCTGAATACGAACATAACAGTTTAGAAAATAAGAACGGGAAAATTTTCATTAACGGAAAAGAAGCCAATCAATATACGATCAAACAGGATTATTATATGATGGTGGGAGACAACAGAGACGCTTCTTTGGATGCGAGATTCTTTGGTTTCGTTCCTGAAGAAAATATCGTAGGAAAGCCGATGTTCACTTGGATGAGCGTTCAGGGAGTTTTTGCTGATGCAAGTTCTACATATCAGGCTCCAAAAAAGGTTCGTTGGGACAGAATGTTTAAAGCGACAAACACTGGTGAAGCCAACAAAACTTCATATTGGTGGATCGCAGCGATGATTCTTATCTTATTCTTTGGATGGGAATATTTCATGAAGCTATTCGGGAAAAAGAAAAAAACAGAAGAAGATTTATAATTAACATAAATTAGAAATTAAATGAAGTATTTGAAAGAATACTTCATTTTTGCATTATGATTATGAAGAATGTATTATTACCGGTATTTTATTTACCACCTATTTCTTGGTTTTCAGTCTTTTTGGATGCTGAGAATGAAGTTTTATTTGAGCAATTTGAAAGTTTTCCAAAACAGACCTACAGAAACAGAGCCAATATTTTGGGTGCAAACGGGCAGCTTTCATTAATAATCCCGATAAATCATAACGGGAAAAGAGAGTTTAAAGATATTGAAATTTCTTACAGGGAAGACTGGAGAGGTATTCATTGGAAGTCTATCAAAACAGCCTACCAAAGCTCTCCGTATTTTGAGTTCTATGAAGACAAATTCAGAAAAATATTTGAATTAAAAGAAAAATATCTGTTGGATTTTAATTTAAAAGCCATCGAAATTCTTCAAAGTATTTTAAAAACAGAAAAGGCACACTCTTTGAATGTAGAATATATCAAAAATCCTGAAGAAGTAAACTACAGGGAGAAATTCTCTGCAAAATCACCTTCTGAATTTGAAATGGAAGAATATTATCAGACTTTCACGGATAAATTGGGGTTCTTGAAGGATTTATCGATTTTGGATCTTATTTGTAACAAAGGACCGGAATCTTTGACTTATCTTAAAAATATTAAACAATCATATTAACATGAAAAACGCCTTTGTTTGAATATGATCATACATTAAAGCGATTGCATGTGACTTTTAATAATAAATAAACAACTACATATGAAAAAGGTATTATTAGCAGCTGTTTTTCTGACAGGTTTTAGTTTCACTTTTGCTCAGGAAGCTAAAGTTGACTCCAACCAGGATAAAGACCTAATGACTTGGTATCACAAAGATTTTGCTACGTCAAAAGTATATGGTGTAAATACAGAAAATGCCTATAAATATTTAGAATCTAAAGGTCTTAAGCCTACAACAGTTGTTGTTGGAGTTTTAGACAGTGGTGTTCAAGTTGACCACCCGGGTTTAGTGAAAAATGTTTGGTCAAATCCTAATGAAGTTCCAAATAACGGAAAGGATGACGATGGAAATGGATATATTGACGATGTTCATGGATGGAACTTCATCGGTGGGAAAAACGGAGACATCGATGTTGATAATATGGAGGTAACCAGAGTTGTTGCCAAATATAAGCCACTTTTCGAAGGAGATGATTCTACGAAAAATAAAGCAAATCAAGTTAAAATGCCTGAAGACTTCGCAATGTACATGAAGGCTAAAGAACTTTTTACGAAAAATAGTGTTGAAGGAAGACAAGGTTTGCAAACATATACCATGATCAATGATCTTATTCCTAACATGGTAAGATTATTAGCAGGAAAACCTGTAACAGCAGAAAATATTGCGGCTATCAAAGCTCCTGGAGATCAAAAAGATGCAATCGCTCTTAATGTTTTAGGACAGGTCGCTCAAAGCCCTGAGTTTAAAGGTAAATCTTCTGCAGATTTTGAAAAAGGAATGAAAGAGCAAATGAAAGAAGCTCTTGAGCATTATACTCCTCAAGCTCAGCAATATGATTTAAGTTATGATCCTAGAAAGTCCATCGTAGGAGATAATTATGATGATTATTCTGAAAAAAATTACGGGAATAATCATTACGAAGGTCCTGACGCTACCCACGGAACACACGTTGCGGGTATCATCGCAGGATTACCTCAGGGAAAAGAAATTCAGTATGGAGTAGCTTCTAAAGTTGCGAAAATCATGTCTGTAAGAACAGTTCCAAACGGGGATGAGAGAGATAAAGATGTTGCCAATGCAATCAGATATGCTGTAGACAATGGAGCTAAAGTTTTAAATATGAGCTTTGGCAAACCGGTTTCTCCTGGTAAAACTGTTGTTTGGGATGCATTCAAATATGCTGAAGATAAAGGTGTTTTATTGGTTAAAGCTGCAGGTAATGAAAATGAAGATGTTACCGAACACGTAGCTTATCCTACGAATTATAAAAATGTTACAGACGAAAAGCCACTTGTAAATAACGTAATCGTCGTCGGTGCAAGTACAAATAATAACGATGCTTTGAGAGCAAGCTTCTCAAATTTCAATAAAAATAAAGTGAATGTTTTTGCTCCGGGTGAGCAGATTTATTCTACTGTTACAAAAAGCGGATACAAATATCTTCAGGGAACTTCAATGGCTTCTCCTGTTGTAGCAGGTGCTGCTGCTGTTTTATTAGCTTACATGCCGGGATTAAAGCCGGATCAGATTATTGAAGCTTTGGTAAAATCCAGCAATCCGAGTACAGCAAATGGTTTTAGCGATTTTTCTCAGGCGGGAGGTGTTATTGACGTTAAAAAGGCTGCAGAATATGCTTATACGAACTTTTATAACGGAAAATCTTCTGAAGTAAAAAAGGCTACGAAATCCGTAAAAAAGACTGTTAAAAAATAACTTATCTACCTGTATTTAAGGAGCAAAGATAGAAAGTCCGAATTTTTCGGACTTTTTTTATTTTTATTATGCAATTTTGGCACGGTTTTTTATAACTTTATAGTAACAAAAATAATAAACAACAAAATGAAAAAGTTACTACTTGCAGGGATGTTAGGAACATCACTTTTTGCAGTGTCTTGTTCCACAGTAAAGAAAGCTGAAACATCACAGAATCAAAGATCAGAATTTCTTAAGTTAAAAGGCGATTGGCAGATTGTAAGCATAAATTACGATAAAGGACTTAAAATTAAACCTTTTGATGAAGGGATTGATGCTCAATGCTTCGTAGGAAGTCATTGGAGATTCATTCCAAATAACTATACAGGTGCCATTACGGTAAACGGTGGCGGAAACTGTGGTTCTGGATTTACCCAGCCTATTAAATTTGAAGTAAAAGACGGAAATACTTTTATGTTCAAAAAAATTGCTGATGGAACTAAAGCTAAGCAAAATTTAGCAGGATATACTTTAGATGTGATCAATCAGTCTACAGATCAGTTCTCATTAGAACAAAATGTTCCGTTTGACGGAAGTACAGTAAAAGTTGTTTACAACTTTGAGAGAGCTGGAATGAAATAATTATAAACATAAAAGATTAAAAAAAGATGAAATTTAATAAATCATATATCGGAGGCCTATTCTTATCATCAGCATTGCTATTGACAAGTTGTGAGGCAGTGCAGAATTCTAATCACCAACAGAGAGGTACAGCAGTAGGTGCTGCTTCGGGAGCTGTTTTAGGTGGTATTTTAGGGAACAATGTTGGTAAAGGAGGAAATGGAGCTTTAGGAGCTGTATTAGGAGGTATCATTGGTGGTGTTGCTGGTAACGTTATCGGTAATAAAATGGATAAGCAGGCTAAAGATATCAAAGAAACTTTACCGGGAGCAGAAGTAGAAAGAGTAGGAGACGGTATCAAAATTACAATGAACGAAAGTATTGTAACTTTTGCATTCGATTCTTCAAACCTTACATCTGTAGCTCAAACGAACTTAGATAAATTAGCTAAGGTTCTTGTAGATAATCCAGATACAAATATTAATGTATACGGACACACAGACAGCAAAGGTGCAGACGATTACAACATGAAGCTTTCACAAAGAAGAGCTGATGCTGTAAAAGCTTATTTATCATCTAAAGGTATTGCTTCAAGCAGAATGTTTGCGAAAGGAGAAGGAGAAAGTATGCCGGTTGCAACAAACGATACAGACGAAGGAAGAGCTAAAAACAGAAGAGTAGAGTTTGCTATTACAGCAAATGAGAAAATGATTAATGATGCTAAACAAGGGCAGTAATTAATTTAACATATAAATATTTTCATAAAGACCGCTTCGGCGGTTTTTTTTGTATTTTTATGCAACCATTTTTTATTTTGAATTCATTATTTTTGCAATTGAAATACCATAGATGAAGAAATATTTAAAACTACTCCGTGTAGAGCAATGGGTGAAAAACCTTTTTGTATTTGTTCCCCTCTTTTTTTCTGGCAACATTAAAAATGTAGATTTACTTACCAAAAGTATTTTTGCTTTTGTTATTTTTTCACTGGCAGCAAGTGTTGTTTATATCCTGAATGATTATAACGACATTGAAGCAGACAGCAAACACCCTGAAAAGCGCAGAAGGCCTTTGGCCAGCGGAGCCATATCAAAATCAAGAGCAGTAGGAATTCTTATTGGCTTAATAATTTTAGATATCATTCTTGTATTCTTAGCGCAAGCCTATTTTCATGAGAACCTTTGGAAATTTGCCACCATTATCGGGATGTATTTTGTAATGAATCTCGCTTATACATTCAGATTAAAGCATGTTCCTATTATAGATATTTTTATTATCGCGACAGGATTTGTTTTAAGAGTTTTGGCAGGAGGGTATATTACCGGAATTAATATTTCACAATGGGCGATCTTGCTGACCTTTGTCTTAGCACTGGTTTTGGCGATAGGTAAAAGACGCGGAGAGCTCATTAATGCACAGGTTTCAGGGAAAACGAGACGCGCTCTGGACGGGTACAATGTACAGTTTGCAGATATTGCACTTTCGATTTCTGTAACATTGGCAATCGTTTGCTACTTAATGTTTACGTTATCACCTGAAGTTCAGGAGAGGTTTCATGAAAGAGTCTTTTATACCGTAATTTTTGTTGTTTTTGCTTTTTTAAGGTATTTACAGCAGACATTGGTGTACAACAGAACAGAGTCTCCTACAAAAATTGTTTACAGAGACAGATATATACAAGTTACCTTACTATTGTGGGTGGCTGCATTTTTAATTCAAATTTACTTTAAAAAATGAAGCCGAATTTTATACAAAAGGTTACCAACTGGGGTAATTTTCCCATAGTGGAAAAAGAAATGAAGTCTGAAGACAGCTTCAAAAAAATAAAAGATTTTGTTCTGAATCATAATGAAGTCATTGCAAGAGGAAACGGAAGGTGTTACGGCGATGCTTCATTGGGCGAACATATATTTTCGACAAAAAAATTAAATAAATTCATAAGTTTTGACCGTCTGAACGGGATTTTAGAATGTGAATCGGGAGTTTTGCTTTCCGACGTTCTTGAAATTTCTGTTCCCCAAGGTTATTTTTTATATGTAACGCCGGGAACGAAGTTTATTTCTGTTGGCGGAGCGATCGCATCAGATGTTCATGGTAAAAACCATCATGCAGAAGGCTGCTTTTCAGAATATGTGATCGAGTTTAAATTAATGATCGAAAACGGCGATATCATTACATGCTCAAGAGAAGAAAATAGTGATAAATTCTGGGCTACAATCGGCGGAATGGGTCTTACGGGTATTATTCTTACCGCAAAATTTAAGCTTAAAAATATAGAATCCGCCTACATCCGTCAGGAAAGTATCAAAGCGGAAAATCTTGACGAAATTTTCACATTATTTGAAGAAAGTGACAGTTGGACATACACCGTTGCGTGGATCGACTGCCTTCAAAAAGGAAAAAACATCGGCAGAAGTATTCTGATGAGAGGGGAACATGCTTTTCAACATGAATTACCACAAAATTTAAGGGATAAACCTTTAAGATTAAAGAAAAAATTTGAGCCGACAGTTCCGTTTTATTTTCCGGGATTTGTTTTAAATGCTTTGACTGTGAAGATCTTCAATTTATTATATTATAAAAAGCAGTCTAAAAAAGAGGTGAAAAGTTTTATAGATTATGAAACATTTTTCTATCCTTTGGACTTTGTGAAAGACTGGAATAAAATATACGGCCGTCAGGGATTTATTCAATATCAAATGATGATTCCTAAAAATGTAGGCAAAGAAGGGATAAAAAAAATATTGGAAACCATTGCTAATAGCGGAAACGGTTCTTTTCTGGCCGTTTTAAAACTTTATGGTAAAGAAAATCCTCAGGCTTATAATTCTTTTCCGTTTGAAGGGTATTCATTAGCGCTTGATTTTAAAGTTAATTCAAAGCTTAAAAAATTGGTTGAGCAATTAGACGGTATCGTTCAGGAGTTCGGAGGAAGAATTTATCTTACCAAAGACAGCATGAGCAGATCATCGCTGACCAATTATCTTAAAAATGTTCAAAGTTCCAAATTTGTGTCTTTACAGCACAAAAGAATCATAAATAATAATTCATAAATGATAGTTCTGGGAAGTACGTCTGAGGTAGCTCAGGCTTTTGTTGAAAAGGCTTTGCAAGAGGGCGAAAAGTTTGAGAAAATCTATCTTTTTACGTCTAGCAAAGAAACTACGGAAAGGTTTGCAAGACACATCGATGTGATGTTTCTGCAGCAGTCTGAGGTTATAGAACTGGATCTGATGAAGGAAATTGATTATAATCAGTTTGATTATGTCAATTCAAATGTATTATTTTGTGCAACAGGATATTTGGGAGACGGAACTGAAGAGGGTTTGTATGATAATAAAAATACAGAGAGAATTATTGATATTAATTACTCAAAATTAGTTCCTGTGATGAATTATTTTGCCCAGAAATTTGAAAGCAGAAGATCGGGAACGATTATCGGATTGTCGTCAGTAGCAGGAGACAGAGGGAGACAGAGTAATTTCATTTACGGAAGTGCAAAAGCGGCTTTTACGGCTTATTTAAGTGGATTAAGAAATTATTTGTTTGAGAAGAAAGTTCATGTCATGACGGTGAAACCTGGTTTTATGGCCACAAAAATGACAGAAGGTTTACCTTTAAATCCAAAATTAACGGCCACTCCAAAACAGGCAGCAGCTTGTATTTATAAGGCCTTTAAAAAACAGAAAAATGTTGTATACGTTTTACCGGTTTGGGGCGTTATAATGATGATCATCAGGAATATTCCTGAATTTATATTTAAAAAATTAAAGCTTTAATTAAAATGAAAAAATTGTATTGTTTTGATTTTGACGGAACTCTTACCTATAAAGATACCATGTTTATGTATCTGAAATTTTATGATTCTGCAAAGTTTCGGGTACAATTTATAAGACACATTCCACTTTTCATTTTATTAAAATTAAAATTGGCCGAAACTGAAAAAGTAAAGAAAAGTTTCATCGGATCTATTCTCAAAGGGCAGACTCAGGAGAAAATAGAGAAAAAAGCCAAACAATTTTTTGAACAGAATTATCCACAGATCGTTCGCGAAAACGCGATGGATTTTATTCAAAATATCGATAGAGATAATACACAAAGCTTATTGGTAACTGCCTCATTAGACATCTGGACAAAACCATTTGCCGAAGCATTACAAATGCAGCTTGTTTCCACGCGCGCAGAGTTTAAAAACGGTGTTTTCACCGGAAATTTCATTGGTAAAAACTGCAACGGAATCGAGAAATTAATGAGAATAAAAGAGGAAATCAACAACTCCAAATACGATAAAATCATTGCTTTTGGAGATACTTCAGGAGATAAGCAGATGCTTAAATGGGCAAATGAAGGACATTACCAATTTTTTCACTAATTTTGGGTAAGTAAAAAGTAAAATGAATAAACTACTTATTGGGCTTTTATCACTCTCTATGAGCTGTACAACTGCAGTTTCTCAGACTGGTGATTCGTCCAAAAAATCAGAACAAATGCAGAAAAAAGGAGAAATTCTTGTGTCAGAATCTCAGGGCGGAGCAGATCAGCCCGGATTTACCATTATTAAAAATGAACAGGAATTCCAGAAATCTGTAAAGAGTGGTAATTCAAATCTTATTGTAGAAGCCGGAACTGAGCCTGCAATCAATTATCCTAAATTTCCAAAAGATAAAAAAGTAGTTTTATATAACTTAGGAATGTTCAGATCGGGAGATCACAGAATTTCAGAAATTAAAAGTGTTTCTGTGAAAAATAATATTCTATATGTAGAAGTTCCGTTCGTAGAATCCGGCGGTATGGAAATACAGGTGATCTCAAATCCTTGGGTACTGTTTACCGTTCCTTCAGACTATCAATTCAATTCTGTAGAATTAAAATATTCAAAATAAAAATGAATAAAGTATATTTAGATAATGCTGCAACAACGCCTCTTTCGGAAGAAGTTATTGATGCAATGGTAGGTACCATGAAGATGAATTTCGGAAATCCGTCTTCAACTCACAGCTTTGGGCAGGAAGCAAAAATTCTTCTTGAAAATGTAAGAAGGCAGATCGCAGATTATCTTCACGTAACTCCGGCTGAGATCATCTTTACCTCTTGCGGAACAGAGTCTAATAATATGATCATCAAATCCTGTGTAGAACATCTGGGAGTTGAAAGGATCATCAGCTCTCCGTTGGAACACAAATGTGTTTCTGAGAGTATTTTGGATATGAAAAACAGAAAAGGAGTAGAGGTAGCCTACATTCGTCCTAACGAAAAAGGTGATCTGGATCTTAATAAATTAGAGGAATTATTAAAAGCTTCCGATAAGAAAACGTTGGTGAGTTTAATGCACGTCAACAATGAGATCGGAAATATTTACGATATTAAAAAGATAGCAGAATTGTGCAAGGCAAATAATGCTCTTTTCCATTCAGATACGGTGCAGACAATGGCTCATATGCCATTGGATTTTTCTGATATTGCTGTAGATTTTGCTTCTTGCAGTGCCCATAAATTCCACGGTCCGAAAGGTGCCGGTTTTGCTTTCATCAGAAAATCGTCAGGATTAAAAGGTATCATTACAGGCGGTCCTCAGGAAAGAAGCCTTAGAGCAGGAACTGAAAATGTTTCAGGAATTGTTGGTTTAGGGAAAGCATTAGAACTTTCTATCAATAATATGGAAGCTTATGCTACCCATATGCAGGAAATTAAGGATTATGCGGTTGAAAGATTGTCAGCCGAAATTTCAGGGATTACATTCAACGGAAGAAGTGCAGAGAAGGAAAACAGTCTTTATACGGTTTTAAGTGCTTTATTACCCTATAAAAACCCTTTGATCGGGCTTCAGCTGGATATGAAAGGTATTGCGATTTCTCAGGGAAGTGCATGCTCTTCAGGTGCATCAAAACCTTCAATGGTGATGATGATGGTTTTATCTGAAGATGAGATGGATGGTTGCACGCCGTTGCGTATTTCGTTTAGCCATATGACCACTAAAGCTGAAATTGACGCTTTGGTAAGTGCTCTGAAAGAAATTTCAAGCGATTATGCTATAGAAAAAACAAATGTTGAGCATAGATAGTCTTATTACTGAAAAGTAGTAATTTTGAATATCGAATCAAGGATTAAAAAGAAATATAATATTAATTTAAATAAAAGAAACAAAATGGCTTTAGAAATTACAGATAGCTCATTCGCGGAAATACTTTCAAAATCAAATGAGCAACCGGTATTGGTTGACTTTTGGGCAGTATGGTGCGGACCATGTAGAACGTTGGGACCGATCATCGAAGAAGTAGCAACAGATTTTGATGGAAAAGCAGTCGTAGGAAAGGTAGATGTAGACAATAATCAGGAAATTTCTATGCAATATGGTATCAGAAATATCCCTACAGTTCTGATTTTTAAGAACGGTGAGGTTGTTGACAAAATCGTTGGAGTAGCTCCAAAAGAAGTGATCGCTGAGAAATTAAGTGCACACTTATAAAAAAATAAGTTTGATAATGAATGCCTTCCGTTTTTGGAAGGCTTTTTTTTGCCAAATAGTTTGCAGGTAAGGAAAAAAGTTGTAGTTTTGCAACCACAATAAACGAAGATGTTTCTGAGTTGTTGAGAAAATGATCCGGTAGTTCA
>Ga0256879_1000150_pt1 | contig 14586 bp, 11 predicted proteins | sample MC6MC0437MT_FD_186346 | JGI IMG/M metagenome (GOLD analysis project Ga0256879, IMG submission 186346) | Metatranscriptome of enriched soil aggregate microbial communities from Iowa State University, Ames, United States - MC6-MC0437-MT... | ecosystem: Environmental > Terrestrial > Soil >... | reverse complement strand
GTAGGGATATCAAAGAAATTACTATTCAAACTCCACTCGATATTACGCTGCAACCGGTTGATCATCGGATCAGAGCAGGAAAAAGTCCCCGTCTTTTGCAGATCAGAATACAAAGCCACAGCAGAAAGCGAAACATCACCAACATCAGCACCAACCAGCTTCACATACCGGAAACCATGATAAGTAAAATGCGGCTCAAATACCTCCGTTCCTTCACCCGACAATACATAAGTATCCACCGCCTTAGCATTCCGCAAATTCCCCGTATAAAAATTCCCCAAAGAGTCCAGCAGCTCCGCATGAAACAACCGTACCGTATCACCCGCCTTACCCCGAACCCGAAGCTTCACCCAACCTGAAATATTCTGACTGAAGTCAAAAACCTGTTCATCCTTTGGCGTTTTAAAAACACGAACAGGCTTAAAAACCTCTTGCTTCTTAACCGGCTCAGCATTGGAAGGGATCAAAATAGATTTTGTGTGAACGAGCAGTTTAACAGGCTGCCAGGCTTTTTCGATATAACCAGCATCGAAAAGTTCTCCATCATAAAGCTCCGAATAGCGGATCAGGCCCTGCCTGCACGACCAGGAAGCATCCGAGCAAGCCTTTTCTACCAGTCCGTCCGAGTAAGTGATCTCTAGCTCCGCCAAAAGCCCAGCTTTGTCCCCAAAGTTATTGCCCAGGCTATCACTGTAAAAACTACGGAACACCCCGCGGTACCAGCCGTCCCCGACCGTAACCAACAGCTTGTTCTCCCGCCCCAGCAAAGCCGTCACATCATACTTTTGATACTGCAAACGTTTGGTATAACTGGAAAAGCCCGGCCTGAAATACGCATCGCCTATTCTTTTCCCGTTCAAATGCGCTTCATAAAGTCCAAGCGCAGTGATATACAATACGGCAGACTTCACCTTTCTCCCCGCCTTAAACTCCTTTTTAAACTCCAGGCAAGGCCGCTTCAGCGAATCCTCCCTAAACGAAGGCGTGATCCACTCCGCAAAAGCAAAGGGCTTCCCTTGCGCCAATGCTTCAGTATCACCAAAGCCAAACACAAGCAAAAAAGCAAACACAAGCCAAGTACCCCGCCACCTCATTTTATATCCTCCATACTGATCACATCATTTTCCGGCCGGTACACCAGTTCAGATAAGCCTCCATCAATAAAGGCCGCATAAAACACCCCGTCCTTCAACATCAGACCCATATGTTTTCCTCCATGGGCATCCACATCAATCCCGATCACCCTGCGCGAATAAAAAGGAACAACCCCAGAAGAAGTCAACGCCTTACTCACCCTCCTTCCATTCTCATAAAAGACATACGACCCGTCCTGCTGAGCAGAAACCTCAGCAAAAACTATCAGCAATACCAATAGCGACAAATAAAAATTCATTCAGTTCTAATAAGATTTATAACTTGGTTAACTAGCGTCCCGAAAAAAAAGCGCATGAAACCGGGACACAAAATTATTTCAGTTACCGTCTTTAGGAACGGTAACTAGATTAAAAAAACGGGTTATTTAGTAAACAGACTCACAATTAAATGTATGTTGACTTCTGTCTGGGAAACTTAGGTAACAAATGTTGTCTTAAATTAACTCACTGTTTATCATATACGTACTTTACTTTATAAGGAACATCTTTAATTACTGCCTCACGCTCGATAGTTAGCAATTTTCCATTTGCAGCTAATGACCATGATTCCTTTGCCTTGATGCCATTAGAATATGAAGAAACGATGTTCAATGTTTTATTATCTTCAGACCATTTAATCGTCGATGTCTTCTTCTGGTCTCCCTTGATGGCAATTTCGGAAGATTTGCCATCCAAGTTCAACTTTTCTGTATAAACCGTTGAGTCCCCGTTTGCATAAATTTGGTGACGTTCTACATTGATCTTGCTTTTATCTTGGGTGATATTTTGTATTACGGGAGCAGAATTTGGAGGCAACTTTCCGAAATCAGAATTTTCTTTGCTCAGTTTCCAAAAACCTGTAAAATTGACTTGAGCATTAGCAGTTGCCGCTAATGACAACATTAATATTGCTAACAGGCTTAATTGTTTTTTTAAATTTGTCATAATTAATTTGTGTTTTAATTTGTAATATTTTCAACTTTTTCCAGAGTGGGACAGATGGCACTGGCTTTTCTAAGGCTCTACACCTGGATCGGATTCATAACCAGTGTCAATACCTTTACGTGAATCAGGAATACCCCGGGTCATCCAAAAAGGAGCCGGCTTGCCTTTTAGATAGTGATCAAAAAATTGACTCATCCTAATGGTGAAATCTAATTGATTTGCATAATTATATATCACATGTCCTTCTTCATCATACTGTAGCAACCAAACCTTTTTTCCTTCACGTGTGAGATTCCTAAACCAATCATAGCCTTGTTGCCACGGAACATCACCATCAGATTTATTATGAACCAATAGAACAGGGGTAGTTATGTTTTTCACTTTAAAAATCGGTGAGTTGTTGATGTAACGCTCAGACATTTCTCCTAAGGAACCGCCTAACCGCGGCTGTCCAACTTCAAAAAACCCTAAGTTATTCCCGTTATATGCCTGTGTATAATCGCTAGAAAAATTCACTACACCCGCAGCAGAAACTGCCGCAGCATACCTAGAACAGTTCGCAATTATATAATTAGTCTCAAAACCGCCAAAGCTATGGCCCTGCAATCCCATATGTTTTGAGTCAATCCAAGAAAACTTACTTATATAATCCGCAGCCGAGTTAACAGCCTTTAGGGCCCCCTCTCCGATCCTTCCATTTTTAAAGTCATAAAAGAATATATCAGGCACGACCACAATGTAACCATTGCTTACATACCAAGGTATATTCAAATCAGCACCAGTTAAATAGGGATGAATATATGTATTTAGAGCGTCTCCGTTCCTTTCATAGTAATAAAAAATGACTGGATATTTGCGTGAGGCGTCAAAATTTTCAGGCTTATATAGTATTCCTTCTGCAATATGCCCGTCATACTTAAAGTGAAATAATTCACTCGTATACCAATTGTATTCCTTTTGTGGAGCGAGCCGAGTTAACGCTTTTAAATCTTTAAGATTTTTTGTCACAAACAGGTTAGGGAAACTAACTGGACTCATCTTTTTTATCAAAAAAACGTTTGCATCTCTTGCTTTTAGTGGTCTGAACGGAGATTCTCCGCCCTGAATTGCAGTAGAATATCTAGCCTGATGATAGTTACCGAAGCCCATTTCAATGCAACGAAGCATATTTTTCTGGCTGAGAGACAATTCGAAAAATCCACTTTGCTTTGTCGTGATATTAAACGCTGATAAAATTAGTCGCTGTTTAAGAGGGACTGCATTTTGACCGTTATTCTCCAAGTTAAGCACTCTAAGCCTTGTGGAATGTCTCGTACCGTATCCACCTGTTAAATTAATAACCGTTTCAGCTTCATATTTCATGTTTACAGACCAGATGTCATATCTTCCATAAACCAAAATGCTTTCGTCATTTTTTGTCCACCCAGCAATTCCCTCGGGCACAACAGGATATGCATCAGAAACTATCGTTATAGGCTCAGGAATATTTACACTTCTGGTTATATTCGATTTCATTTCATAGGTCATCCACTTTCTAATGGTTTGGTCAAACCAATATATATAGTTCCCTGCAGGTGAAAATTTAAATCCGGTGTTGGTAACTAATTTCATTGCAATTGGCATCCTAGAGCCGTCTTTACAATTGACTAAATAGTAGTCTCTACCCTTTTGAAATTCATTTTGTCTCTCACCGTCAGAATTTCTCGGTTCAGACCTGACTACTAAAAAACGATCGTTTCTAAGAACAACCAGATCATTCAGCCCTTGGAGTCTTACTACATTTTTTTTAGATTGAATAGATATAACAAATAAAACGGGTTTATGATCTGTAGACATGTCATCCTCTTCAGATTTGAGTTGGTTTACTCCCTGAAGGCGATCGTACTTGTAGTGCCATATATCAACCTTCAAATGATTTTCCTTTGACTTGACTTGATTTGAATCGGGTGGGGAAATGGCATTAAAGAAAATCTTGTCTCCTAAATCACTAAAATAGATGCCTCGCCCTAGTACAGTCCTCCCCAGAATCCCGGGAATTTTATTGTCTACAAGTACATAACTCTTTGAATCACCTATTTTATAAGAATAGATAGATGTTTGAGATCTTGAATCTGATTTTTCCAATACTGTAAAAGCTAAAGTCTTCCCAGCTTTATCTATTAAAAGATTAGAAACCAAACGACCTTGATAGAATTGCTTTTTTCTTCCGTCTCGGAGATTTAGCCACGTGAGTGTAGATTCATTCTTAGTACCGAAGTTAATCCCCTCCAATATCAAATTATTGCCATCATTGCTCCAAACGCAATTTAATACGCCAGGAAAATATGATTCAGCTCTGGTATTAAGATCAAAAACTCTGAGTCCTTCATTTTTCACCAACCAAATAACCTTGCTTATTCCTCCATCAGTGTTCACAGCATACCAATCAGCCCGACCTAGATATAGGATTGTACTTTTACCAAGAGAGATTACGCCTAGACTATCTCCCTGATTCTTGAAAAGCAAAAACCGATTGTCTGACGTAAACCGTTCATTTTTGGCACCAGGTATATCGATTTTCCATAATCTGTTCACCTCCAAAATAGTGAGCACCCGGCCAGTTTTTCTAGATGCTGTTGCAAAGCAAGCATACTTCCCATTGTTACTAATTTTTTCTCCCGATATTTCTGGCCATAAATCACCAGTAAAAAAATTGATCGTCTTTTTTCCATCCTGAGAAAAACACTCTGTTTTCCCAAGACAAACAAGTAAAAATGTTACTATTTTCAAAAATGCAGTAGATTTCATGGTACTTTCATTTTTTACGTTTTTCATCTGAAACTGTCGGCCAGGTTTTTTCACCCCTTTTCATCTTTTCAAAATTGTCGGAGATTTCCTGGAAATTTTGCGGATCGTGATCCCTGGTTTTAGCTGCTTTATCCAAGGCAACCGCTTCCCATTTTAATGCTGAAGACAAGTTACCAGACTTGTATAATAAATTAGCATAAGTATCTAACAGGCTACTTGTTAGGGATGGACTATTAGTTGAGACAAATGCGCTTTCAATCCACTTAATAACAACAGCTAATGCCTCCGAATTAGAGGAATGCATAAAAACTCCATCCCACGCAACATCATTACACCAAACATATTCTGTATTTTTAATGAAACTTGTCCTTTTTAAAAATGGTCTGAGTGCAACAACAGCTGAATCAAAAGCCAGCCATAAGCCCCGGCTTTTGTATTGTCTCGCTTTTAAAACGGCCGTCTTATTTTCAAGGCTCTCATAACTTACATCAGGAAATTTTTTATGGGCGTTAATAACAAGACTTTTCCAGTCAGGCCGTTCTAATCCATATTGGGATACTTTAAGCTGGATTTCATTCTCAAAAACCTGCTTTTGATAATCGCCTTTTAAGTATTCCAGGGCACCAGCAGTAATGACTGGATATTTTGATTTGACAAGATGCTCGAAATTTCGCCATGATATTCCTTTGCTTTCGGCTTGATAAAATGGAAGTAATTCTTCCCTATTTATGATATTGCTAATAACCCAAGATCCCGGGTAGATACTTCCAGAAACACTATCAATTGCCTTGGTATTGTTAGCAAAGAAATGAAACACTTTTTGATCACTGGATTGAACGATTTTAGATAAAAATTCAATGTTGCCATTTGTCAGTGGATTTTTAAGGCTTTCGAAATACATTTCCCCAATTATTGCTGCAGTTCCCTTGTCATAGGCCATTACCTTGATTAACTGTTCTTTAAGAAATGCTGAATCGGACCTATGGTCGGCAAGTTGTTTCATTAAAGTATAGTACTGCCTCTTTGGATTAAAAGCATCTTTACCAATATTTATAAAAGGTTGGGAATTTCCGCCAGGAACACCTGTGTATCTATGCACAGCTTCACCATTCGGGTCAAAATATAAATATGTTGGATATGCTGAGATACTGTATAATTGTTCGATTTTTTTCGCTTCGCTATACCAGGTTCTTACATAAGCATCATCTGACTTCGTTCGATCGAACTGGACCGCAACATTTATAAAGTTAGCATTGTAGAAATCTCCAACAGCCTTTTGTTGGAAAATGTTTTGTGCCATCCATTTACAGGGGCCACACCAGGTTGCATAACAGTCCATGAAAATAAATTTATTTTCAGCTTTTGCTTTTGCCAATATTTGTGGCCAAGTGAGATTTTTTTCAAATTGTATGCCCTGCGCCACTCCATTTAACGAATAAAGGACAAATAATAGCATCACGATAAAACACGTTCTTTTCATTTGTTTTTGTGTATTGTTTTAATATCAGGTAGATATAGAAAAGCCCCCTTCCAGCACCAAAACGGCAGAGGCTTTTCTAAGATTTGATCAATAAATTATTCTAGTATGAGTAACCTGGATTATTCGGTTTGAGGTTCGGGTTTAAATCGATTTCCGACTGAGGAATGGGGAATAACTTTTTGTATTCAGACCATGTGCCTCCCTTGAGTGGCGCGACAATTTCCATTACTTCGGATACTTTGCCCCTTCGTTTAAGATCAAACCAGCGGTCCCCCCACTCACTAAACAACTCAACCTGACGCTCATCAGATATCGCCTTTAGGAATAAATCTGGATCGTCTGTAGTTATTCCCGGCAATCCTGCCCGATTCCGAAGAACTAAGATGTCAGACTTGGCACCAGGAAGATCTCCCAAATGAACTCTGGCTTCCGCTCTAATAAGATATTGTTCAGCTAGTCTCAAGATTGTCATGTATTCGGTGCTATTCGAATTAGCGAGATAATCTTGATATTTATAGGGATAGTAGTAGTCAGTGCCATTTTCAGTGTACTTTCCGACCCATTTTGTAAATCGGTTCCCTCCATTAAGTATAAGTGCAGCCTTCAGTTGTGGACTGACTAACGCTAGTGTACTATTTCCAGTTGGAGTATATCCCTGGCGCGGAATGAATAGGGCAGCATTTCTGGTATTTGGTGATGGGTTTCCACATTGTAACTGAAAAATAGCTTCCTTGTTGTTTTTTTTAAACACCATTTCTAATGGAACAATTTCATAAATGGCAGTATTGCTAATAACAGCGGTTGATGAGAGCTCAGCGTTTCGCCAGTCACCTAGATACAAATACGTCCTCGCAAGTAAAGCAGAAGCCGCCCCTCTGGTTGGACGAATTCTATCTGGCGTAGCCACATTCACACCAGTTACATAATCAGACGGCAAATTTCCTTGAGCATCCTTGAGATCCTGAATGATTTGTCCATAAACTTTTGTCGCTTCTGTTCTTGAAATTGACTTATTTGCAATATAATCGCTTGATAGCATCAATGGAATGTCACCGTACAAATTCACTAGATAAAAATTTAGGAAAGCACGCATAAACTGCATCTCTCCCAATAATTGCATTTTTATTGGTGCAGTTAATGTCTCAGAAGCTTTTAGTCCTTCAATTGCGGAGTTGATTTGAAAAATGCTTTGGTAGGAATCAAAAAATCCAGGTGAAATGTTTTCCGGCACATTAGTGTAAAGCTGCCCCCAAGTTTGGTCAGATGCATATTTTTTGAGTTCATCAGCATAAAGTCCCATCTGAATACTAAGACTAGTACTTCCATCTGAAATCCCTTTATTGGACATATTTGCATAGATACTTGTTACAGCTGCTGCCGCAGAAGCATCACTTGAATATACCGATGAAGATACCAATTGCGTGACAGGTGGTTCCACCTCCACAAATTTTCTACAGCCGGTAAGCAAAGAAATTGTAATCAGAAACAGATACAAACCTGAAATCCCTTGCTTAGAATATTTCCTTATTATAAATTTTGTCATGATCTTCATATTTAAAATATTAAAATGTTGCCTGAACCCCCATTGTGACTACTCGTAATGGCGGCATAGCAATTCCTTGCGTTTCTGGGTCCAAACCGTCGTAACCGGTAAATGTTAACAGATTTTGGCCTTGAAGATAAATTCGCGTGCTTAACAGTTTTGCCTTAGATACCCATTTTGATGGAAGCGTCCAGGAGAAGGAAACATTCTTCAACCTTAGAAAAGATGCATCCTGATATGTAAAATCGCTACTGGCAATGTTGTAAAAAGCGAGATAAGCCGGATTAGCAAAATCTTGCGTAAACTGTTGATATTTACCATTTTGCTGGGGACTCTGCCAACGATCTGTCATGGCAACAGGTTGGTTTCCGGATGAAAGCGCAAACGTCCCAGCTGGAGAATTAATTCCTGAGACTAGGCTTCGTCCCTTTTGACTAACATATTGAAGCAAAAAGTCAAAATCAAATCCCTTGTAATGAAAACTATTTTGAATGCCTCCATAAAATTTCGGCGAAGTATTTACAAAAACTGTAGGTTCTGCAAAATCGCTTGTATTGTTCCCAGTTGCATCTAAAAACTGGTAAACACCCGTTTCAGGATTTACACCAGTAAAATGAGCGATTTTGCTTTGGGTCACCGGCGAACCAACAACTAAATAACTACCGCTAGACAGGGACGGATAGGAAAGTAACTTGTTTTTTGGAATAGTTGCATTTATACTACTTTGCCAGGTAAAGTTTTTCGCCCTAATATTGACACTAGTTATTAAGAACTCCCAGCCTGTATTTTGAACTGAGCCATTCTGATTGGTTATTACACTCCCAAAACCCGTACTACGAGGTAATTGCAACGGCAGAAGCTGATTATTAGATCTGTTTCTATAAAAATCAGCATCCACTCTCACGCGATCTTTGAGAAAACCAAGTTCTAATCCCATTTCAAGTTTTTTAGTAGATTCCCAACCCAGCACGGGATTGAAAAATCTTGTTAATTGAAGCCCTTTAACCCCACCGTAAGTATTATTCACAGCACTATAAAGATCCATGAAGTAATAATCAGGAATTTGATCGCTTCCCGTAATGCCATAGCTTCCCCTCAATTTACCAAAACTTAGCCATGGTAAACTGTTCTTGATAAAAGACTCTTCCGAAAAGACCCATGCTACTCCGGTTGAAAAAAAGTTTGCAAATTGTTTATCAGGGCCAAAACGACTACTTGCATCTCTCCTAGCTGTAAAATTAATCACATACTTCTCATCCCAATTATACCCTAGTCGCCCAAATAATGCACTATATCTGTACTGGTTGCTGATTGAACTATTGATCCGAATCGTTGCGGCTGACCGAATGTCCGAGAGAAATGCGTCGCTGCTAAAATTTGACCCATTTATTTGAGTCCCCTGATTTCTTTGCTCCTGAAATGTTCCCCCTAACAATCCAGTAAGTGTTCCCTGAGCAATTTTCTTTGTGTAATTTAACTGGGGTTCGACTATCCAGGAACGGCTTTCTGTATTATTAAAGGCCGCTGAATTAGTTGTAATATGCAGTGCAGGATCATTCATTTTTGCGGGATTCTTACTGATCTCGTCTGTTCGGGTGTTATTATACCCTGCGCTTACTCTAATATCTAGCCCTGAGATTATCTCGTAACTAATTAAACCACTAGATATTAAATTGCCGGTTCTCCCTGTATAGGTTTGGAATAAGTATTTGGCCATAGGGTTATTAAAGGTGCCTGCACCGCCAGGGACTAATGGCGCCCAATTAAGTGACCCATCTGGATTATAAAGTTCTGGGGCATTAGGGGCCAATAGAATATCCGAAAACGACGACTGTCCAAAAACCGTATTTACATCATTGATATAACTCCCAGAGAAACGAAATTTTAATTTCTGATTGACTGATTGACTGTTCAGGCTGAAGTGCACACCTCCCTTTTCGTCTCCGCTATTTCCTGGCAATACCGTTGATTCCTTTCTCCAAGTGGCGCCAAGTAAATACTGCGTATTAGTATTTCCGCCAGAAACCGAGAATTGCCCATCCTTAATTTGAGCATTATTTCCCCAGAATACTTTTTGCCAATCGGTGTAACGATCCTGACTCCAGGCACCATTGACATCATAGTCTCTGTTTGCAGGATCTAGAGCGAGTGAAGGTAGATCAATTCCATCATTCCTAAAAGCCTCCTTGCGCATTTCTATGTATTGCTGGGTATTCATCAAGGCTGCTTTGCCTGCAACATGTCCTATTCCACCATAGAGATTAAGGTTAAACTTTACAGCGCCGATCGCTCCCTTTTTTGTCGTGATTAAAACAACTCCATTTGCCCCTCGGCTGCCATAAATCGCTGTGGCATCCGCATCCTTTAGAATATCGATACTTTCAATGTCAGAAACATTAATAAAGTTAAGCGGGTTCCCATTCACTAGTTGACTATTGACGCTTCCAAGAGTTTGGTCCATGTAAGGAACTCCATCGACAACGTAAAATGGATTTGTGTTTTTGATTAACCCACTACCACTTAACGGGATAGCATTCTGACCTCTTACTTGCACCGTGAACCCTCCTCCCGGAAGTCCTGTATTCTGAGTGACTACAGCACCGGTAACCCTACCTTGAAGCGCTGAAAGAACATTATTGACAGGAGCTTTAGCAATATCATCAGCCTTTACAGATGAAATTGAGCTTGTATTTAGTTTTTCAGTCGTTGTATAATATCCTTTATTAACGACAACCTCCTGCAAATCCCCAGTCTTTAGCTCCATTTGAACACTCAAATCCTTCTTAGCCTTTACCTCCACATCTTTATACCCAACATAAGAGATCTTAATCACTGCCTGCTCATCCACTCCCTGCAAATAAAAATCGCCATTCTGATCTGTCTTGGTACTCTTACCTCCAACAACAACTACCGTAGCTCCGGCAAGTCCCTGACCATTTTCATCAGTAACGCGACCGCGAACATCAATAGCCATAATATTTCGAATGATGTTGTCCAGAAAGGAAGGCTCTTCCTTTTTACTTATCGTGATCGCCTTATTCTGAATATCGTAATTTAAATTCTGTCCAACTAAAACTCTCTTAAGCGCCTCCTCAAGTGGAAGATTCTTAAAATCGGCGCTTATAGGTTTAGCGGCACGTATAATTTCAGATTCACAAAACACGGTATAACCCGTTTGTTTTCTAATCTCACTGAATACTTGTTTGAGACTAATTCGATCATCTTTCAAAGTCAGCACCTGGGCGCGGGACGATGCACTCACTTGCATCAGAAAGACTGTCATAATGATAATGATCAATTTCATAATACGCCACATTTGATTAGATGCGACATAACAGATATTGCATCTAATAAGATGAATAAATTTCATATTTTTGTTATGTTTTGGTTGTTTCGCAAACCTCTTCTCGTCGAAAATTAGAAGGCTTGCGAGTTTAATAAACAATAAATCCGAATAGGGTTGATAGATCAAAACACTCAACCAGGTTCCAGCAAAACTGGGATCTGGTTCTTTACCAAACAGGCAAAGGGTGGTAAGTCAAAATGAATTGATTTTTCCGTTTGTCTGGTATATCTATCTCATAACCATGAGTCTCCTTCCTTCTAGTTTAAAGTGTATAACTTTTGTGAGTTCAAGCGTTTTCAATATTTTTGAAACATTATCATACCTGGAAACACTACCCCAGTATAATTTATCCTGATCAACATCCTTTTCATAAACCACTTCCAGATCATACCAGCGGGCAACTTTCCTCATGATATCCTTTAAAGGTTCATCCTCAAAAACAAACAATCCGTTTTTCCAGGCGATAGCATCTTCTGCATCCACATCATCAATCTTTATTGCCCCACCAATCAAAGTCGACTGCTGATCAGGTTTAAGGATTTTCGAGGACCCACCCGAACTGATATTTACGCTACCTTCTAGCAAGGTTGTTTTAATATTGCTTTCATCAGGATAAGCCTGCACATTAAAATGCGTCCCCAAAACCTCCACCTCCTGCTGATCCGTCTCCACGATAAAAGGATGCGTCTTATCCTTAGCCACTTGAAAATAGGCCTCACCGCTGAGCCTAACCCGCCTTTGCCCCCGCTCATTCAAAGCCGCAGAATACATCAAACTCGAAGCCGCGTTCAGCCAGACCTGCGTATGATCAGATAAAGTCAGCATATACGTCTCCCCATTAGCAGTAGAAAGGGTATTCACCTTATTTTCAGAGATCCCGTCCGAAGGAACAGCACTATATACAACCTGCCCGTCAGCCGATTTACTGATCGTTAAACCTGCCTCCTTGGCAAGCTGACCGTTAGCAGCATCTGACAACTTAATTTTCTTGCCGTTGGCCAAAGTCAGCGTAGCGCCCATCTTTCCCGGAGCAATGTCATTCACGTAAGTAGAATTTTGAAGCTGACTGCCGCTTTCCTTTGAGAAATAAAATAAAGCAGCGGTCACAATCAGGAACAGCGCTGCAGCATACGGTAAGTAAGTTTTGAACAAAGATCTCTTCAAGGTGAGGCCAGTTTTGCCAGCAGCCAGCGGTAATTTCGCAAACACCCGGTCCTGAATCTCATCAAGTTTCTGGTCCGAAAAATTTACCGGCTTGTCATTATAGCTAAGCAGCCACTGATCCACCAGTATCCTTTCATTCTGTGTACAATTACCTTCATTGTACCTGCCGAGTAAATCTTTTGCTTCCTGTTCAGTCATATCTAATGGGATATCATACCTGCATTTAAAGATATGACAAGGAGCAAGGCAAATACATGCAGATTTATTTTCAGTTTTATTTAGAACCTGGAAATCAGGATCAGGTAGGCAATCAGACCCAGTTTAGTTTTGAGCCGAACTAAGGCATTTGAGATCTGTCTGTTCACGGTTTTCTCAGATAAATCCAGCTTGTCAGCGATCTCCCGGTAACTCATATTCGCCTTGCGGCTCAGCTCAAATATCTCTCTCATTTTCCCGGGAAGTGCCTGGATTTCCCTTTCGATCTGCGCAGACAATTGCCTTTCACGCACCAGGTAGTCGGTCTGCTCTTCTGCGCCGTTTGCAAAAGCAAGAAAGGAAGCAACATATTTAGACTCTACTTCCTTATGCAGAAAATGATTTACAATCCTGTTGTTCACCGATGAAAAACAGTAACCATTAAAGTTATCCGTCAGCGCAAATGAATCATGCTTCATCCAAAGGGAAGTGAAGAAATCCTGTACAATGTCTTCTGCCTGGTCTTCATCCCGCAGTCTTTTGTAAGCGTGGAGATATAATAAGCGGAAATATCGCTGATACAAATGGGAATACGCCCCCTGATCACCTTGTTTGACCAGGCTGGACAATTCGATATCCGACAAGTTGCTATAGTCAGCCATGAATCAGTTAGTTATTCCCTCAATTAAATTTACTGAGAATTCTTTGCAAATGTGTATAATTTCCAGGCAAAAAAGCAACTTCATAATTTTACTATTCTGTTAAATTTTCGAAATAAGCTTCCAGAAGCAGTAAATATTAAATATGATTAAAAAAAAATCATCTCTCCATTTTTTTAATTTAGCTTTATCACTTGAATTTAATCCTTTAATATATGGGCAATTGGGGCATAAAAGCATTAGAAAGTGACGAAAGGCTTGACATCATTGAGCTTTTCAAAGCATTTGTGGAAACGCATCCCGATGTGAAGCTAAAAGAACTGATTGCATATTATATAGCAGAAGGCTTTCTGTCAGCGGACAACACTCAGATTGATTATCTCTACGACAAAACCACAACCGGATTAACTGAAATATATTTTGAATATAGAGACAACGGCCAGGTTATCGCAGGCGACAAGCCGCTTTCCATTGCATCCTTCACCGCCGGGAAAAATGATCTTCATTTCTTACAGCAACACATCAATGATATCATAAACGAAACCCCAGACGAGGACGGAGAAAGAGAGTATGCCGAATTGTATAAGGAGTCGCCTGGCTGGACTGCACATATGCAGCAGCTTTCCGAGAGGCTAAGCAGTGAATATCAAAAATTGGCTGATAGTTTAACTTAATGATGTGTAATTTGAATAATGCTTAAACTGTATGCCGGCCACTTTATTCTGCTTTTTCTATGAAGACAAACCAAAAATTGACTATTGATGAAGCCGCTGAATTACTTGAGAAGCGTTTGGGATCTCTTGCAGAAAAGCTTGTTAAGCAAGCTCTTGATATGGGACTTTACAAATCTTATCGTGACAATCATTGCAATAGCCCTGAGGAATTTGTACATGAATATAAAGATGGCAGAAAGGAACTGATCAGGATCAATTGTCAAAGTGGCTGTAAAGAAATTAATAGGATTCTTTAGGTTTAAAAGCATTCAGGAGGATTCACATGTCCGGTTTTTTGCGCGCAACAGTCCCTATGCTAGATCAAAAAGTTTTTAACATAGGCAAAAACCAAAGCACCCCCCCGCCTGTACCACCACAAACTCAGGCCCAGCAATACCAGGCCAAAAAACAAAGGAAACAAAACCTGCCTTCTCACATTCAAACCCAGCTGCTTGCACGACACCGTACCCACCAAGGCAACAAACACCAGACAAAGCGTAATGAGCTTACAATACAGCAAATTCGAGAACAGTGCCATCGAGGAAAGCCTAACACCTCATAAAAAAAGCCCCGGAACGGGGCCTTCAGATAAACAAAAAAGGCCACCTTCAGGGCGACCAT
>Ga0256879_1000138_pt1 | contig 14936 bp, 13 predicted proteins | sample MC6MC0437MT_FD_186346 | JGI IMG/M metagenome (GOLD analysis project Ga0256879, IMG submission 186346) | Metatranscriptome of enriched soil aggregate microbial communities from Iowa State University, Ames, United States - MC6-MC0437-MT... | ecosystem: Environmental > Terrestrial > Soil >... | reverse complement strand
TATATGATATTTGATACTAAAAAAGTTTATTTGTTACTGGGTAGCAACCTTGGCGATAGGGAACAGTTGATTGAAGATGCCATTAAACAAATTGCTAATGAAATAGGAGAGGTGTTTATAAGATCGTCAGTTTACGAGACTGAGGCCTGGGGAAATGAAGATCAGCCTTCTTTTTTAAATATCGCATTAGGTGTTAAAACTAAACTTACACCCATTGATGTGCTAAATAAAGCTTTGGAAATTGAACTTGAACTTGGAAGGGTTAGGTATGAAAAATGGGGTTCTCGTTTAATTGATATTGATCTCATTTTTTATGATGACATTGTGGTAGACATGGGAGCTGAATTACAAATACCTCACCCTCAGATGCAATATAGAAAGTTCGTTTTAGAGCCTTTGGCTGAGATAGCTCCTGATTATATACATCCGGGTTTAAAAATAACCGTTCGCGAAGTATTAGAAAGATTACGTGATAATTTATCTGTATCTAAAATTTAATTATATTTTTGTTCCAATGATTAACGTAAATAAAAATGATGAGCCTTTAGATCTTTCTTACTTAAGAGAGATGTCTGCAGATAATGCAGAGTTTATCATAGAAATGATAGATCTTTTTAAAGTTCAAACGCCGGTATACCTTTCTGAGCTCGAAAGTGCAGTAGCCGCTAGAAACTGGCCATTGGTATCAACCTGTGCACATAGAATGAAACCTACCTTTGCTTATATTGGAAGGGAAGATGCTAAACTGCACATGCAAATGATTGAACATAATGCCCGCGAGCTTATTGATGTAGAAGCATTGCCTCAGGCATTTGCTGAAATTGCTGAGTTTGTGCCAATCTTATATAAGCAACTAGATCGTGCAAAAGCGGATCTTGAAAAAGATCTTTAAGCTGCAGGAATACGTCTGAAATGTAAAATTGACAATCCGATATACAATACCAGTATAAAAGGAATAGCGGCAAATTTCAGAAAAGGCAGTAGCAGTGCTGATATGATCAGAAAAATATACTTTATTTTATTCTGAGCCCAGCTCGTTGAACTGAATTTTAAAGAGAAGATTCTAATCTCACTTATCAGTAGCCAGCTTAATAGTGCCGTTAATCCAATAAGCAGTAAGGTAGAACTGATAACCGAGGGATAGTCTTTTTGAATAAACGGCAGGGAGACTATAAACAAAGTATTCATTGGGGTATTTAAACCGATGAAATCTTCCGTTTGCCTGGTGTCGTTATTAAATTTGGCTAATCTTAATGCAGAGAATACTGTAATAATAAAGGCCAGATAAGGCAGGTAAGGCGATGCATAGTCGCTTTGCGAAAGTAGTTGGTACATTACTACTCCCGGCAGAAAACCGAAGCTTACCATATCCGCCAAAGAATCCAGATCTTTTCCGATGTTTGATTTTACGTTTAGTAATCTGGCTGCAAAGCCATCAAAGAAGTCAAAGATTCCGGACAGCAGCACAAAATATGCTGCTGTCTCCAGAGCTCCGTTAAAAGCATAAACTATTCCGATGCAGCCTGAGAACAGATTTGCACAGGTAATTGCATTAGGGATATGCTTCTTTATCATTTATTAGCTATTCATCGAAATTAAAAACTCTTCGTTCGATTTTGTGCCTTTTATTTGTGCCTGTACAAATTCCATGGCTTCCTGAGCATTCATATCAGCCAGGTGGTTACGTAAGATCCATACACGTTGTAAAGTGTCTCTGTCATGTAACAGGTCATCTCTACGTGTGCTCGAAGCAGTAATATCGATAGCAGGGAAGATACGTTTGTTAGATAGTTTACGATCTAACTGTAGTTCCATGTTACCGGTACCTTTAAATTCTTCGAAGATCACCTCATCCATTTTAGAACCGGTATCTGTTAACGCAGTTGCAAGGATGGTTAAAGAGCCACCTTTTTCTATGTTACGTGCGGCACCAAAGAAACGTTTCGGTTTGTGTAATGCATTTGCATCAACACCACCGGAAAGGATTTTACCCGATGCAGGAGCAGTTGTGTTATAAGCTCTGGCTAACCTGGTGATAGAGTCTAGCAAGATTACTACATCATGACCACATTCTACAAGACGTTTAGCTTTTTCTAAAACGATGTTGGCAATTTTAACGTGACGTTCTGCCGGCTCATCAAAAGTTGAAGCAATAACTTCAGCTCTTACACTTCTTGCCATATCAGTAACCTCTTCCGGTCGCTCATCTATCAGTAATATGATCAAATAAACCTCAGGGTGATTTTTCGCAATTGCATTGGCTACCTCTTTGAGTAAATTGGTTTTACCTGTTTTAGGCTGCGCTACAATTAAACCACGTTGCCCTTTACCTATTGGGGTAAACAAGTCAATGATCCTGGTAGAGTAGTTGTTGGTTTCTGTAAAAAGATTTAACCTTTCAGTAGGAAACAAAGGAGTTAGGTAGTCAAATGGAACACGGTCCCTAACATCAGCTGGTAAGCGTCCGTTAATAGTTTCTACTCTTACTAAGGGGAAATACTTTTCGCCTTCTTTTGGAGGGCGTATGCTTCCTTTTACCGTATCACCTGTTTTTAAACCAAATAGTTTGATTTGCGATTGAGATACATAAATATCATCCGGAGATGAAAGATAATTGTAATCAGCAGATCTAAGGAAGCCATAGCCATCAGGCATAATTTCCAGAACACCTTCGTTGGTGATGGTATTATCAAAATCAAGATTTGAATAGCTATTCTCATTTTGTTTTTGATGACCGCCAGTATTAGGTCCTTTAGGTCTGTTCTCGTCTCTTTGAGGTTTATTACCTTTTTTGTTTTCGCCTGAAGGAACGTTTTGGATAGGTGCCACTACAGGAGCGGGTTGAGCTGTTTCTGCGACTTCTGAAGGAGCTTCAGTAGCTTCAATCTGAGGCTCAGCATCCGGAACGGATAATTCTTCAGCAGCTTCCTCAGCATATCTTTGTTCCGAGCCGGGAAGCGGATCAAACAATGATGCCCTATTGAAAGGTTTAGTTGTTGGGCCTTCTTCTTCCTTTGCAGGAATCCGGATTCTTTTACGGGTTGGTTTTTCAGCAGTACCAGTATCTTTTACAGTTTTCGCTTTACTGATTTTAGCTGGTGCTGCTACCTCAGTCACCTCAGCTACAGGAGCGCCTGTTTCTTGTTCTGTTATTTGTGCAATAATTTCAACCAGTTCAGCCTTACGTAACTCATCAGCATTTAGTATGCCTTGAGTTTTTGCAATCTCACGCAATTCGGCTGTGAGTTTTTCATTTAATTCTGTTTTATTAAACATTATATGGGTGTAGAGAAATTTTTAAAAATAGAATTTACCAATTGAACAGAGCAGAAAATACGGCTATAAAAGATAGTAGAAGACAAAATTTTATTGGATTTTCTGGAATGATCAGATAAACTTTTAGAGAATTATGTTGCAATTGTATGTATTTGTAAACTAATCTCCAAGAAAAACTTAAAATTGTTTAAAATAATTTCATTCAAAAGTTTTTAAATAGGCATTAAATCACTGTTAAATTTGGCATCTTTGCACACAAAATTTACCCTCTGATGAATAAGAAGCAGTTATTTGAACAAATCAAAAGTAAGAAATCTTTTTTATGTGTTGGCCTTGATCCGGTTCTGGAAAATATCCCAAAACACTTATTAAAATACGAAAACCCTGTGTTAGAATTTAATAAGCAGATAATTGACGCAACTAAAGATCTGTGTGTAGCTTACAAACCTAACACTGCTTTTTATGAGTCGATGGGATTAAAGGGTTGGGAAACTTTAATTAAAACATGGCAATATATTCCTGATGATATTTTTACAATTGCTGACGCAAAAAGAGGAGATATCGGGAACACTTCGGCCATGTATGCAGATGCCTTTTTTAATAAGGTCAAGTCTGAGATGAGTTTTAATGCTATAACCGTTGCTCCTTATATGGGAAAGGATTCTGTTGGTCCGTTTCTGGAATATAAAGATAAGTGGGTAATCCTTTTGGCCTTAACATCAAATGCAGGTCATAGCGACTTTCAGTTGCATGAAACGCCGGATGGTAAATTGTATGAAGAAGTGATTCGAATTTCATCTCAGTGGGCAAGTAGTGAACAGTTGATGTATGTTGTAGGTGCTACACGGGGTTCTGAATTTGAAAATATAAGGAGACTGGCTCCGGATAATTTCTTATTGGTACCGGGTATTGGTGCACAGGGGGGCAGCCTTGCCGATGTTTGTAATTATGGCTTAAATAAAGAATGTGGTTTACTCGTAAATTCTGCAAGAGCTATCATATATGCAAGCAAAGGCGAAGACTTTGCTGAAAAAGCAAGGGAAGAAGCCCTAAGTGTACAAAAAGAGATGGAGCAGATATTGTTATCTGCGAAATTGATATGACCGCTAAAACGGATTTTAAACTAATATTTGCTTTAATAGGTGTTGCTGTTGTTTGGGGAACAACATACCTGGGGATTCGTGTTGCAGTGGAAACCATCCCTGCCTGGTTTGTTGCCGCAATAAGACAAGGATTTGCATCCTTAATTTTGATGGGGATACTGCTGAGCAAAAATGAATTGAAATGGAAAAGCTGGCCTTATTTGAGAAGGCAGTTGCTGGTATCTGTTTTAATGATTGTTGTTGCTAATGGAATGACTACTGTAGCAGAAGAAACCATACCTAGCGGATTAACATCGCTGATTAATGCGCTGAGCCCATTGGTTGTGTTTTTGGGAAGTGTATTGTTTGGTTTACAAAGACCCAGTTTAAAAGGCTTTGCCGGTGTAATTATTGGCTTTTTGGGAGTAGCTTTTATTTTTAGGGCAGGTTTAGGTGATCTGTTAGACCCTAACTACAAAACAGGGATTATGTTTTTATGTTTTGCGGTTACCGGTTGGGCCTCAGGAACTATTTACACTAAAAAATATACCCTTAAAACAGATAATATATTTCTTGATCTGTTTTATCAATTTGTATTCTCCGCTATAATTCAGCTCGGACTTGCATTTGTTTTCTCTGGAGATACACATATAGCGACCTGGAGTTTAAAGAGCTTAATGGCGGTAGGTTATCTGGCTGTTTTTGGCTCTGTAGTTGGGTATTTCTGTTATCATTATGCTTTAAAGAAGGTTACTGCTACCGAAGTATCTGTACTTTCTTATTTCAATACCGTTATTGCATTGTTTTTAGGTTGGTTAATCCTCGATGAAATTGTTACGTTCGACATCATTATTGCCACTGTCCTGATTATCCTGGGTGTTTTCATCACAAATTATAAAAAGCAAAAAATATAAGCTACTCCTTGTTTAAGTGAGTGTTTTTGAATTATGTTCGTTGGGATGCATTTCTCAGAGAACTTTTTATATTTTATTTGGCAATTCAGGCTCTTTAATACAAATGAGCTTTATTGTGCAAGTGGCGAAAAACTTCAGGTCATAAATCCTGGTATGTTGAATACAAACGCCGGACCTGATTTTAGTAACGCAAAGCTCATTATAGATAATACCACTTGGGCTGGAAATGTGGAAATCCATACCAAGTCGTCTGATTGGATTATACATGGACACGGAAGGGATAAATCCTACGAATCGGTTATCCTTCATGTAGTTTATGAACAAGACCAGCCAATTTATAGAATGAACGGGGGTGTAGTTCCTGTTTTAGTATTAAAGGGCTTATTTAAAGAGGAGCTGCTGCTTAATTATAATGCGATGATGATGTCGCTAAACGAGTTTCCCTGTGCTAAGCAAATTGGAACGATAGATGAGATTTGCATTGAATCCATGATCTCCAGATTGATTGTGGAACGGTTTGAAGAGAAATCGCGGGCAGTTCTTGAAAAGCTAGATAAGCTTAAAGGCGATTGGGACGAGACCTTCTATAGCTTTCTCGCAGTTAATTTTGGCTTTAAAGTAAATGCCATCCCATTCGAACTACTTGCAGATTCATTACCACAACATATTCTTGCTAAGAATAAGGATAATAACCTGGCGATAGAAGCTCTCTTGTTTGGGCAGGCGGGATTTTTAGAGCATGAGCTAGGTGATGAATATCCTAATCGGTTAAGTGAATATGTTTTTTTGCAGAAGAAATATGGACTTAAACCGATTGATAAATCACTGTGGAAATTCTTAAGGATGAGGCCTCAAAGTTTTCCGACAATAAGACTGGCACAATTCTCTGCATTGGTCATAAAATCGAATCATTTATTTTCAACGATTCTGGAAGTAGATGATTTAAAACAGTTGTATGATTTGTTTGAGAATTTATCGGTCAACAATTATTGGCTTACGCATTTTCATTTTAACAAAAGCACTAAGCATGTAAACGTCCAACCAGGGCGGAAATCTATTCAAAACATATTCATAAACACCATTTGTGTGTTCCTGTTTGCTTATGGAAAGTACACTGATCAGCCCCAGTTTATGGATAGGGCCTTCGATTTTTTAGATCGTATTCCTGCTGAGGATAATATAATAATTGCTAAATATTTTGATTCCGGGGTAAAAGCACGCAATGCTTTTATGTCTCAAGCGTTGTTACAACTAAATAAATATTACTGTACTCAAAAAAAATGCTTAAATTGTGGTATAGGAATTAAAATTTTAAAAAAATAATATGTTCCAGCGCATTGTTACCTTTTTTGAAAAGCAAAGTTTCGGGGTGTGTACTTACCTTGCAGAGCGTTTAAATATGTCGATTAGTAAAATCCGGCTGTTCTTTATTTACTCTTCCTTTTTAGCGGTAGGTTTTCCTATTGTGTTTTATATTCTGGCGGCACTTGTTCTAGATGTAAGACACTATATCAAAAGGATTCGTCTGCGTATTTGGGACGTATAGACGACCTTGAACTTTTAAAAGCTAAACCCGCAGAATTTCTGCGATCTCAGAGAAACCCTTTTCCTCAGCCAGATCAGCAGGCAGTTTGCCTCCTTCCATTCTGCTGTTTACTTCAGCATTATGCTCTAGCAATAGAATAATTATTTCAATATCTCCCTGTTGGGCAGCCGCATGAAGAGGTGTGAAACCTGCTTGTTGTTTTACGTTTATTATTGCCCCGGCATCGATCAGCATCTTGGTGATGTTATAACTTTTAATAGCTACTGCCGAGTGTATAGGATATACATTAAAGCCATTGTTTGCAGGGATATTTACATCTGCTCCGCTTTCTATCAGGAATTTGCATATCTCCTCATTGGCAAAATAAGTGGCTAAACCCAAAGGCGTAAAGCCATCAGCCGATAAAGAATTTACTGAATCCGGATTTTGAGCAACCAATTTGGTAGTAAGCTCATATTTGCCTAGTGCGCAGGCTTCAAATATGGTAAGGTTTGCCACAAAACTTGCAATTAATAAAGCAATTCCAGGTTTTCTGTAATAGCATGCCAATAATGCAGGGGATATCCCGTGGCTTGTTTTTTGACTGGCAAGCTGCGGCTGTTTGGTTAAAAGATCTGATATCTCTTGTTTCTTATCGGCTTCGATTAAACTTTCAAGATGAGCAATGTCCATTGTTAAATTTAAATTAAAAATGCTTAATAAAATTAACAAACTTAGCTAAAAATGTTTTATCTAAAAAAGAATCCCGCCTAGTGGAATACTAAACGGGATCACCCTAAAACAAAACTATATCTAAAAAATCAAAACTTAAACGCTTTGTATCTATGACTTTAATTAAGTGAGAAGGTTTAAAATACTTGAGGAATTTATTTTAAGAAGATGCATGTTGTGTAAAAGTTTTTGAAGAAATAAACGTTTTTACATTGAATAAATTTGTTGAATTAGACGATGTTTAGCGGTATTTGTAATATCTTAGCATAGATGGCAATAATATTATTTAAGTTTGTTGATTATTAATATTCGTAAGAAAAATGTCGGTAAGGGGAAACCAATTTAAGTCTAATTCTTTTAAAAATGATCAAGCTGATAAACAGGGCTCCAGATCGCAAGGCACAAAGAAATTCAGGGAGAGATCAGAAATATTGCCCCGTCTGGATTTTCAGAATGGACGGGCGGTTAAGATCATAGGCTTGTTTTTTGTTATTCTTTCACTATACTTTCTTATAGCTTTTACTTCATACTTATTTACCTGGCAAGAAGATCACAGCTATGTAATTGATGCTAATGGTGGCTGGAGTAATTTGTTTAAAACTTACGAGGAACTGCAGCAGGTAAATATCCCTCCGGTAGTGCAGAACTGGCTTGGCAAGATCGGCGCATTGCTATCTCATCAATTTATTTACGAATGGTTTGGTGTGGCCTCTTTTCTTTTTGTATTTGTATTCTTTGTTATTGGATACCGATTGCTGTTTAAGGTGAAAATATTCGCCCTTGAAAAAACATTGGGTTATAGCCTTTTCTTTTTGCTGTTTATATCTTTAACCTTTGGGTTTTGTCATGCTTTCTTTTCCAATGCCCCTCATTTTTTAGAAGGTGAGTTTGGCTATTGGACTAATAAACTGCTGACCGCCCAGATTGGGACTGCAGGAGTAGGGGTGCTAATTGCTTTTTTAGGGTTAACGATTTTAATAATTGCCTATAACATAGATTTTAAACTACCCCTGCGTAAACAGGATGGGGGAATTGTTCCTGAAACACCTGATAATATTGAACTCGAAAACGAAATGCCCTCTGAGCCTGTTGAGTTTACACTTAATGATAAACTAGGTAATCAGCGTAAAAAGGAGCAGAATATAGTAGTTACTCCATCAAGATTTGAAGAAAGGGAAGTTGAAGAGGAAAAACCACCAGTATTTACTCAGGCGGTAAATGTTATGCATCCACCAATTGTGCTTTCGCCATCAGTTGATGAACGACCTAAATCCCCTATTCTGGAGGTTCCTAAGGCAGAGCCAGAATTAACTATTGAAAAAACTGAAGAAGATAAGAAATCAGAAGAGCTTGTTGAACAATTCGGTAATTACGACCCTACTCTAGATCTGGCCAGTTATAAATATCCTCATCTGGATTTATTGGAAAACTATGGTTCTAATAAAATCTCTGTTAATGCAGATGAGTTGGAAGCCAATAAGAATAAGATTGTTGAGACCCTAAATCATTATAACATAGAGATTGATAAGATTAAGGCTACAATAGGACCAACGGTTACGCTTTATGAAATTATCCCGGCACCTGGTGTCCGTATTTCGAAGATCAAAAATCTGGAGGATGATATTGCTTTAAGTTTAGCCGCTTTGGGTATACGTATTATTGCACCAATGCCTGGTAAAGGTACAATTGGAATTGAGGTGCCTAATATGCACCCGGAAATGGTTTCAATGAGAAGTATTCTGGCTACAGAGAAGTTTCAGCAAACTACAATGGATCTACCTATTGCACTGGGTAAAACCATCTCTAATGAGGTTTATATTGCTGACCTTTCCAAAATGCCTCACTTACTTGTTGCCGGGGCTACCGGGCAGGGTAAATCAGTAGGTATTAACTCAATTTTGGTGTCGTTACTTTATAAAAAGCACCCTTCGCAACTTAAGTTTGTGTTGGTCGACCCAAAAAAGGTTGAGTTAACCTTATTTAATAAAATTGAGCGTCACTTTTTGGCAAAGCTGCCTGGTGAGGCTGATGCCATTATTACGGATACCAAAAAGGTAATTAATACCTTAAATTCTCTTTGTATTGAAATGGATCAGCGTTATGATCTGTTAAAAGATGCACAGGTTAGGAATTTGAAGGAATACAATGAGAAATTCATTAAAAGGAAATTAAATCCGAATAACTCGCACAGATTTTTGCCATATATAGTGCTGATAGTTGATGAGTTTGCAGATTTGATGATGACCGCTGGTAAAGAGGTAGAGACGCCTATTGCCCGATTGGCGCAACTTGCACGTGCGGTTGGTATTCACCTTGTACTTGCAACCCAGCGTCCTTCAGTAAACATTATTACAGGGACCATAAAAGCCAACTTCCCGGCACGTTTGGCGTTCAGGGTATTGTCTAAGATAGATTCAAGAACTATTTTGGATAGCGGTGGCGCAGATCAGCTAATTGGTAGGGGGGATATGCTATTGTCTACCGGAAATGACCTGATCAGGTTGCAGTGCGCGTTTGTTGATACACCGGAGGTTGATAGGATTTCTGAATTTATTGGCGTTCAGCGTGGTTATCCGGAAGCTTATCAGCTGCCAGAATATATTGATGAGGCAGGAGAGTCAGCTAAGCTTGATTTTGATCCGAACGACAGGGATTCTATGTTCGAAGATGCTGCCAGATTAATTGTTATGCATCAGCAAGGTTCTACATCTTTAATACAAAGAAAATTAAAGCTTGGTTATAATAGGGCAGGCCGTATTATTGACCAACTAGAGGCTGCAGGAGTGGTTGGCCCATTTGAAGGAAGTAAGGCAAGAGAAGTTTTAATACCTGATGATTACGCTTTGGAACAGTTCTTGAATGAGCTTAATAAATAATTAAAGAACATGATGAAGAAGATAGTGTTGTTGATGTTTGTGTTGGGAGTTACCTTGTCCTCTTACGCTCAAACCGATGCCAAAGCAAAAGCCATATTGGCAGAGGTAAGTAAAAAATATCGTTTATACGATGTTGTTAAAGCCGATTTTACTTTTACTGTAGATAATCAGCAAGCAAAAATAAAAGAAACGCAGCAAGGCACATTGTATGCAAAGGCCAGTGCCAATAAATACAAGGTTGCCATGACTAGTCAGGATTTAATAAGTGATGGTAAAAGCCAGTGGACTTATTTGAAGGATGATAAAGAAGTACAACTTACGAATGTTGACAACAGTGATGATGTGATAAACCCCGCAAAGATTTTTACACTTTACGAAAAAGGGTATAAGTACTTGTATACAGGAGATAGTAAGGTTGGTGGCAAGGTTTATCAAATGATCGACCTATCGCCTATAGATACTAAAAAGTCTTTTTTCAAGATCCGTTTAAGTATTGATAAGGTAGCTAAGCAGATTTCCAATGTGCTGATCTTTGATAAGAATGGAAGCAAGTATGCTTATTCTATAAAATCTTTTGTGCCTAATGTTAAGGTTCCTGAATCTACATTTGCTTTTGATGCTAAGAAATATCCGGGTGTAGAGGTGGTAGACTTGAGGTAAGATTGTATTTTTTTAACAATTTTTTCTAAGTTTGGTGGCATGACAGTAACTCCTCTATTTTGAAGATCACGATTTTAGGAACAGGTACTTCGCAGGGTATTCCTGTTATCGCATGTAATTGCATAGTTTGTCGGTCTACCGATCATAAGGATAAGCGTTTAAGGGTATCAGTTCTGATAGAAACGGGGGATAGAACCATTGTTATTGATAGCGGACCGGATTTCAGATACCAGATGCTTAGGGCAAATGTTAAAGATCTGGATGCTATTTTGTTTACCCACGAACATAAAGATCATGTTGCTGGCTTAGACGACATCAGGCCATTTAATTATCTGCTGAAAAAGAATATAGAGATATATGCAACAGAACGTGTTCAGCATGCTTTAAAAAAGGAATTTTCTTACATTTTTGCTGAAGCACACTATCCGGGGTTACCACAAATTGATTTAAATACTATAGCTAACGATGCTTTCTCTGTTGGCGAGACAACGATAATCCCTCTTGATATAATGCATTATAAGCTTCCGATATTGGGATTCAGGATAAATGATTTTGTTTATGTCACAGATGCAAAAACTATTTCTGAAGAAACAATTTCTAAAATTGAAGGCGCTAAAATACTAGTTGTAAATGCTTTGCAAAAAGAGCAGCATATATCTCATTTTACATTAGATGAAGCAATTGACTTTGCCCGGAAGATAGGGGCAAAGGAAACCTATTTTACGCATATAAGCCATAATATGGGTCTTCATGAGGTTGTTGAAAAAGAATTGCCAGATAATATTAAATTAGCCTATGATGGGTTAACATTATATTGCGAATAAATATATATTTGCAGCAAGATACCCGGGTGGCGAAATTGGTAGACGCGCCAGCTTGAGGGGCTGGTGCTGGCAACGGCGTGGCAGTTCGAATCTGCTCTCGGGTACTTATCGGGATTTTGTCCGAAAATTGAAAGGATTGCTAATAATCGAGCAGTCCTTTTTCATTCATCGTTCATTGGTGCCGGTATGGTGGAACCCTAATACTTTCACGTTTCTGTAGATAATATAAGGTGCCACGCCCAACAAATAGTCTCTAAACACCCTCTGAATAATCGGAGCCTGTGAGGGATTGATTTCGATCAGGTTGCGTCTAGATCAGTCAAGTATATTCCTGTAACCATAAGGAACGCGCCCCAGATATCGGCCGTTTTCTTTTGCGTTTCGAATCCCCTGTTTGGTTCTGCTCCTGATGGTGAATAGTTCCTTATTGGCGATCATATAATCAAATGCCCGTTTCATAAATACATCCGGGTCAGACCTGTCCAGATCGATGCGTTCATTGGTGGACAGTACTTTCACGCCGTGCGTCCTTTCCAATTCAGCGATTTTAGTTTTCTCGTCCTGGAATTACTTGTCGTTTTGACCGAACAGCTGCGCTAGTTGACAGAAGACAGTACATTTTGAGACGAGGTAGCTTTGTATAGTTATAAATTATAACCAATATTGAAAAAATTAATGCTTAATTTTATTAATTCAACCTGGGGGCAGTACTCTTAACTAATAAATGATAACTCACTTAAATGACGATTTAATTAATGAGGATCTATTGCTAAAAGTAGCACGTGGAGATCATAAGGCGTTTGAGGTTATCTATAATAGATACAACAATAAAATATATACGTTTTCTATCAGGATCCTTCATTCGGAAGTTCTCGCTGAAGAAGTAGTGCAGGAAACTATGCTCAAAATTTGGCAGATGGGTGCTGATCTTGTAAAGATAAATAACCTGGATAGCTATATAAAAAGGATTACCCGTAACCGTGCTATTGATCTGCTTAGGCAAAAGGAACTGGGGTTAAAAGCTGAACATAAATTGGTGGGTAGTTGGAAAGAAATCCACAATGAAACCGAGGAACAAATATTGTTGAATGATGTTCGCAGGATCCTTAATGATGGTGTGGCATTATTACCTGAACAACAGAAAGCTGTATACCAGCTATGCCATCAGGAAGGGCTAAAGTATGAAGAGGCTGCCAGACGTTTAAATCTTTCTACATTAACAGTTCAATCGTACATGAAACTTGCGCTTAGGTTTCTAAGAAATTACCTGAAAACACATACTGATGTAGCAGCTCTCCTAATTATTTTTAAAATGTTATAAAAAAGCATTTTTAATACCCCCGAATTTTATCTCTGTACGTCTTACTATAAATGGATGTGCAAAAATGACCAAAGATAGACTACGGATTTTATACCAGCAGTACCTGAAGGGTACATTAACATTTGAAGAAAATCGCGAATGGAAATTGGCGCTAAGCAGCCCCAATCTGAAGCATTTTCTTGAGGAGATAGTTGAAGAAGGCTGGGACGCAATCTCGAAAGAAGAGATGGTTTTAATGGATCAGACTTCATCAGGTCAGATTTTTGATCGGGTAATTTCCGCACCTCAGAAAAAAATCAGGAAGAATATTTTATGGAAGCCTATTGCGGCCGCCGCTTCAATACTCATTGTTGCTGCGCTGGGCTTATATCTATACACCAACAGCACACAGAATAGACAGAAACGCTCTATTTCTTATGCCTCACATATTAAACCGGGGGATAACAAAGCTTATCTGACTTTAGCAAATGGGAAAAAGATTGCTTTAAGTGATGTTAAGAACGGAACGCTGGTAACGCAGAATGGCATTCAAATTACTAAAACAAATGATGGACAGTTAGTTTACACGGTAACGGGCAACAACAACTCAACAAGCAGTGATTTCAACACCATTGAAACACCGAAAGGTGGACAATATCAGGTACGTTTACCTGACGGCACAAATGTATGGCTAAATGCAGCCTCGTCATTAAAGTATCCTTCTGTTTTTAAAGGAAGTGAACGTAAAGTAGAGCTAAGCGGGGAAGCCTATTTTGAAGTTACAAAAAATAGAAAAATGCCTTTTAGGGTAATTACCAATAATCAGACAGTAGAAGTGATAGGCACACATTTTAATATAAATGGCTATTTAGAAGATCCCGATACCAAAACGACGCTGCTGGAAGGAAGTGTTAGGGTGAAGAGCAACAGTACCAATAGCGCCGTAGTTATTAGTCCCGGACAACAAGCTCGCCTAAAGCAGAATGATAAAATAAATATTGTTGCGGCCGATATGGAAGAAGTAATGGCTTGGAAGAATAATTATTTCAGGTTCAACAATGAAAATATTGAATCTGTGATGCACAAAATTTCGAGATGGTATGATGTAAACGTTGAGTACAAGGGCGCAATATCTGATGAAGAATTTAATGGTACCATTTCTCGCACTAAAAATATAACACAGGTACTTGAAATGCTGGAAGACACTAAAAGTATTCACTTTAAAATTGAAGGAAGGAGGATTGTGGTGATGAAATAACCATTACATATCCCGACAATCCAAAAAAGCCAGGAAACGACTGTAATCGAAATCCTGGCCATGTATGGGCTGTTTTGAATAATAGTAAAACTAATCAACTAACCTAGCGGTGCAGGCATCTCGACAATGAACAAGCACTTGCTATAAACCCACCTAAACAAATGTACAAAATTTGGAACCCAAACCTATGCCTCAAAAAGAGAGGCATAACTAAATTACTATTGGTTATGAAACTAACCATTTTACTACTCACCACAGTAATATTACAGGTCAGCGCAAGTTCATTTGCGCAGAAAATATCCTTGTCTGAAAAAAATGCAAAACTGACAAAAGTATTTGAAAAGATCAGATCACAAACGGGCTATGATTTTTTGGTAACCAAGTCGGTGCTTAAAAATGCAAAACCTGTTAACATTGAGGTAACAAATGAGGAATTTCTGGAAGTACTAAAAAAGGTTTTTGTCGGTCAGAACCTGATCTATTCTTTTA
>Ga0256879_1000136_pt1 | contig 15021 bp, 27 predicted proteins | sample MC6MC0437MT_FD_186346 | JGI IMG/M metagenome (GOLD analysis project Ga0256879, IMG submission 186346) | Metatranscriptome of enriched soil aggregate microbial communities from Iowa State University, Ames, United States - MC6-MC0437-MT... | ecosystem: Environmental > Terrestrial > Soil >... | reverse complement strand
ACAATAGCCATAGGTGCATTATCACCCTTACGGAAGCCGTATTTTAAAATACGTAAATAACCACCTGGGCGTTGTTGATAACGAGGAGCAAGTTCATTAAATAGCTTAGTAACGATATCTCTGTCACGTAACCTTGAAAAAACCAAACGACGACGTGCTAGTGAGTCTTCCTTAGCCAGCGTAATTAATGGCTCTACTACTCTACGTAAATCCTTAGCCTTAGCTAAAGTTGTCTTTATAAGTTCGTGTTTTAATAACGAAACACTCATATTTTGAAACATCGCTTTACGATGGCTGCTTGAGCGGCCAAATCGACTGTTTGCTTTACGATGATGCATTCTATCTACCCTCTATACTTTTTTACTAGTTAGTTACTAGCAGTTGCTTCATTTGCCATTAACTCTACCGGTGGCCAGTTTTCAAGGCGCATACCGAGTGACAAACTACGCGAAGCTAATACTTCTTTGATCTCTGCTAATGATTTTTTGCCAAGATTTGGTGTTTTGAGCAAATCAGCTTCGGTTTTTTGCACAAGATCACCAATGAAGTGAATATTTTCTGCCTTTAAGCAATTAGCTGAACGTACGGTAAGCTCAAGATCGTCAACCGGACGTAATAAAATAGGTTCTATAGAAGGCTTTTCAATTTCTTCTCTAGTCACCGCTTCTTGCTTTAGCTCAACAAAAACAGAGATTTGTTCATTTAAAATAGTAGCAGCACGACGAATGGCATCTTCTGGCGTAATCGTACCATTAGTTTCAAGCTGGATAATTAGTTTATCTAAATCGGTACGTTGTTCAACCCGTGCTCTTTCAACGGTGTAAGTTACCTTACGAATAGGGCTAAAAGAAGCATCCAATAACAATACGCCAATCTGTCTACCATGCTCCTCAGATGAAACTTGGGTTGTAGCAGGCTGATAACCTCTGCCGCGTGCAACTTTAAGAGTCATTCTTAATGAACCCACTTCATTTAAATGAGCGATAACATGATCTGGATTGAGGATTTCCACATCGTGGTCAATAGTAATATCAGCAGCCGTTACAACACCCGGGCCTTTTTTATTAACTTCTAAAACAACTTCATCACGGCCATGAAGTATAATAGCGATCCCTTTCAAATTGAGCAGGATATCAACCACATCTTCTTGTACACCTTCGATAGTTGCATATTCATGTAAGACACCATCTATTTTCGCTTCAACAATGGCAGTTCCTGGCATTGATGATAATAAGATACGACGTAACGCATTGCCTAGAGTATGGCCAAATCCTCTCTCAAGAGGTTCCAAAATAACCTTGGCACTAAGAAGGGTCTGTTCTTCAACCTGAATCAAGCGCGGGGTCAAAAATTTATTTACGCTCATAATCTCTCTCGCTAATGTCTTTACTTAGAGTAAAGCTCAACTACTAAATGTTCGTTATACCAAGTTGGTAGATCGCCACGATCAGGAACCCGTTTGAATACACCTGACATATTAGTTGAATCAACCTCAATCCATTCAGGTGCAGTACGCCGCTGCGCTAACTCAAGGGCAGCTTTAATCCGCAACTGAGCTTTACATTTTTCACGGATAACGATGGCATCATTTGGTTGTACTTGGTAAGAAGGCACATTAACAACTTCACCATTAACCAATATCGATTTATGAGAAACCATCTGCCTTGCTTCAGAACGAGTAGCTGCAAATCCCATGCGGTATACAACATTATCGAGTCTGCATTCAAGCAGCTTTAATAAGTTATCACCGGTTGAACCCTTGCGGCCAGCTGCCTTTTTATAGTAATTGCTAAACTGTTTTTCTAAGATGCCGTAAATTCTACGCAGCATCTGTTTGGCACGCAATTGTAATCCATAATCGGACAAGCGCCCACGTTTTTGGCCATGTTGGCCTGGTGTTGTATCTAGTTTACATTTTGTATCTATTGCGCGAATATCACTTGTTAATTCAAGATTAACACCTTCACGGCGAGATAGCTTACATCTTGGACCTATATATCTGGCCATTCTTCAACTCTCCAATCATTATACCCGGCGTTTTTTCTTAGGACGACATCCATTATGAGGAATAGGCGTCATATCATGTATAGAGGTAACTTTTACCTTTTGTGCAATAGCGCGTAAAGCAGACTCACGGCCAGGGCCAGGACCCTTTATCTTAACTTCAACTTCTTTTAAGCCTTGCTCTAGTGCTTTCTCAAGCACGCGATCTGCAGCAACCTGACCAGCAAAAGGTGTGCTTTTACGTGAGCCACGGAAACCTGAACCACCCGCCGTTGCCCAAGCAATAACATTGCCTTGACGATCGGCTAGTGCAACTATAGTGTTATTAAAAGATGCATTAATGTGCATAACGCAATCAGCCGGGATACGCTTTAACTTTTTAGTTCCACGTGCGACTACATTCCTATTAGAACCTGCCATATATTTTTTCCTGTATTACTCTTAATTTTGTACTGCTTTACGCTTACCTTTACGAGTCCGCGCGTTAGTTCTTGTTCGTTGTCCTCTTAAGGGCAAACCACGTCTATGTCTCAAACCACGATAACAACCCATGTCCATTAAACGTTTAATGTTCATAGCAACTTCACGACGAAGATCACCTTCGACAGAAAACTTAGCCACTTCTATACGTAAAGCTTCAACCTCAGCGTCACTAAGATCTTTAATTTTAGTACTTGTATTTACGCTAGCGTTTTCGCATATTTTGGCTGCCCGCGCGGGTCCAATACCATAGATAGCTGTTAAAGCAACAACGGTATGCTTTTGAACCGGAATATTTATGCCTGCAATTCGGGCCATTCTATAACTCCTACGTCAACAAAAAGAGAAAAAGGTGTGTAGATTAACTGTTTATAGCAAATAAATCAATAATAATTAGCCAAGATAAAGATTAGTCTAAACTCTGAACCCATAAGGATTAACTGAAGTAATAGACTTAACTATAATCTCTAGCCTAGCCTTGTCTTTGTTTATGCCTAGCATCTTTACAAATGATGCGAATACTGCCTTTACGTTTAATGACTTTACAGCTACGGCAAATTTTTTTAACAGAAGCACGAACTTTCATAATTACCTCAATGACAGATAAATCCTAACAATACAAGTTTCGCACTCGATGTGAATCACTTTGCGAAACCCTCTTTACCCGATAGGGATTCTTAAGGGAAGAACCGGGGTTTTTCCCTTAAGCCGTAGCCACAAATTTAGCTTGCGATTACGGTACCAAATTCAGGAACGAATTTTACACTCAGTACAAAATTCGCGAATAAATTAACGATTTGCTGCACCTTTCAGATTAGCCTTCTTAATTAGTGACTCATATTGATGCGACATTAACAAGGATTGTATCTGCGCAATAAAGTCCATAATTACTACCACAATAATTAATAAGGATGTGCCACCGAAAGAGAAAGGCACATGCCATGCAATATTCATAAATTCCGGTAACAAACAAACTAACGTTATATACAAGGCTCCAACCAAGGTCAGGCGAGACATCACTTTATCAATATATTCCGCGGTTTGTTGTCCTGGCCGCATTCCAGGAATAAAGGCACCTGATTTTTTTAAATTATCAGCCGTTTCTTTTGGATTAAATACTAAAGCCGTATAAAAAAAGCAAAAGAAAACAATCGCCACAACGAAAACTGCCATGTGTAGCGGTTGGCCTTGTGATAATTGTAAGCCTAAATCACCTAGCCATTCCATCCCAGGGCTTTTACCAAACCATTGAGCTAAAGTCGCTGGAAATAAAATTATGCTAGAAGCAAAAATAGGAGGAATAACCCCTGCCATATTGATTTTTAAAGGTAAGTGGCTGCGTTGAGCCGCATACACATGTCTACCTTGTTGCCTTTTTGCATAATGTATAGCAATACGTCTTTGCGCTCTTTCTACAAAAATCACCACGCCGGTTACCACGACTACAATAGCCGCTATAAGTATTAGCGTAATCGCTTGCAATTGGCCTTGCCTAACGTTCTCAAATGTAAGCGCTATTGCCCCAGGCAGGCCCGAAACAATCCCCGCAAAAATAATCAACGAAATACCGTTCCCAATACCTCGCTCTGTCATTTGCTCACCTAACCACATCAGAAACATGGTCCCAGTGGTTAAGGTAACGGTGGCTATAAAGTAAAAACTAAACCCAGGGGCAATAGCTGCTCCCGAATTAGCCAAATACTTAGCCATACCAATCGCTTGAAATATTGCTAAAAACAAAGTTCCATAGCGGGTATATTGATTAATCTTTCGCCTTCCAGCTTCACCTTCTTTTTTCAACTGTTCTAATTGTGGTAAAACCGTTGAAAAAAGCTGAATAATAATAGAAGCCGAAATATATGGCATTATCCCTAAGGCAAACACAGTTAAGCGAGACAGGGCACCCCCTGAAAACATATTAAAAAGTCCTAATATGTTATTCTGCTGCTGATTAAATATATCAGCCAAGCGTGCAGGATCAAGCCCTGGGACTGGAATATGAGCACCTAAGCGATAAACAAAAATTGCCAACAATACAAATAACAAGCGGTACTTCAACTCGACCGTACCGCTTTGCGAAGCAAAAGAAGTTATGTTTGGCTTGGCCATTATTATTCGACCTTACCACCCGCAGCTTCAATTAATTGCTTTGCACCCTTGGTAACTTTAATACCGGAAAGAGTTATAGGCTGATTAATTTCACCAGAATTAATAACTTTAACATTACGAATATGCCGGCCGATTATCCCCGCGTCTTTTAATAACTCCAGGGTAACAGCAACATCTGTTAAACCAGCTAATTCATGTAAACGTAACTCGGCTGTAAATTTTGTATGTAAGGAACGGAAACCCATTTTTGGTAAACGGCGTTGAATTGGCATTTGACCACCTTCAAACCCAACCGCTATACCTTTGTTACCTGCACGTGCCTTTTGACCTTTATGACCTTTACCACAGGTCTTACCCAGACCCGAGCCTATACCACGGCCCAAACGTACGGCTTTCTTTTTTGCTCCTTCGGCGGGCTTTAAAGTATTTAAGCGCATTACTTACCCTCTTCAATTTTTAACAAATAGTTAACTTGATTCACCATACCACGATTGCATGGAGTATCTTTTATAATTACCTGTTGATGTATGCGTCTTATACCCAGGCCTCTAACACATGCTTTGTGACTTTCTGGACGACCAATAAGACTACGTACTAACGTTAATTTAAGATGCTTTTCCATCTTTACCACCTTTAATTTCTGCAACTGTTTTACCGCGCTTCGCCGCTATATACTCAGGAGCTGAGATGGATGTTAGAGCTTTTAAAGTTGCTCTGACCACATTGACCGGCGCACTTGATCCCATACATTTGGCAAGTACATTCTGCACGCCCAATACTTCAAATACTGCCCGCATCGCACCACCTGCGATAATACCAGTACCTTCAGAAGCTGGCTTCATGAAAACTTTAGTTGCCCCGTGCTGGCCTATAGTCTCATAGTGAACGGTATTGCCATTCAAATTAACCTTTATCATATTTTTACGGGCTTGCTCCATTGCTTTTTGCATTGCAGCAGGCACTTCACGGGCTTTACCATAACCATAACCAATTCTACCATTGCGATCGCCAATAACGACCAAAGCAGAAAAGCTAAATATCCGACCGCCTTTTACTACTTTTGCGTGGCGGGATACTGATACCATTTTTTCCAGCAAGCCATCACTTGCTGCTTCTTGATTAACGTTTGTTGCCATTTGTATACCCTTTAAAAATCAAGCCCAGCTTCGCGAGCCGCATCAGCCAATGCTTTAACACGACCATGGTACTTAAAGCCTGAGCGATCAAAAGCCACTTTACCGACCTTAACTTTCTTTGCTCTATCAGCAATATATTTACCAACGATTTTGGCACTTTCAATATTACATTTTTCAGCGCCTGCACCACGAACTTCTTGATCTAGAGTAGATGCCGAAGCCAATGTATGCGTTCCGTCAGCCGATATCAACTGAACGTAAATATGCCGCGGTGTGCAATGTATACACAGTCTTGGCTCTCTTAAAGTTTTAATATGTTCACGAGTGCGTCTGGCACGACGTAAACGAGCTAATTTTTTTTCTGTACTCATGGCTTATTTCTTCTTCGTTTCTTTCAAGATAATAACTTCATCCGCGTAACGAATACCTTTACCTTTATAGGGCTCAGGAGCTCGGAACGAGCGAATTTCCGCCGCAACTGCACCAACCAGCTGTTTGTCTGAGCCTTTAATAACAACTTGAGTTTGGCTAGGAACTTCAATTGCGATACCCGCAGGGATTTCATAATTAACGGGGTGAGATAAACCTAAAGTTAGATTTAACACACTACCTTGTAATTGAGCACGATAACCAACACCAACCAAATCAAGCTTACGTTCAAACCCTTGATGCGCACCAATGATAAGATTATTAACAATGGCTCTAGTTGTTCCGGCCAAGGCATTAGCCTGTGCACTCTCATCAGCTGGACTAAATTCTAACACATCAGAATTCTTAGCAATTTTTACCTGTGGATGTATAGCGTGGCTTAAGTTACCCTTGGATCCTTTAATACTAATAGTATCAGCCGTTAAATTAACCTCGACGCCTTTTGGCAAATTAATAGGCATCTTTGCTACTCTTGACATATTAACCTCACGATACAACACAGAGCACTTCACCGCCTAAGCGGGCAGCTCGAGCAGCATTAGCAGTCATCACTCCCTTCGGCGTAGATACAATTACCGTACCGAAGCCCCCTTGCACAACCGGCATGTTTTTATAGGATTCGTAGACCCTCAAACTTGGGCGGCTAACACGCTTCAACATCTCAATAACAGGGTTATTTTGATAATATTTCAACTTAACTAAAAGCTTGCGCTTAACACCGTCTGCTTCTACTTGGAATTCCGTAACATAACCTTCTTCAAGCAGAACCTTTACAATAGCTTCTTTTATATTAGAATGCGGAATTTCCACTTCAACTTTGCCAATTGCTTGTGCATTTCTGATTCGAGTTAGCATATCGGCAATTGGATCTTGCATGCTCATAATATTCTCCAATAATGACTTGCGTTTAAAACCGTTTTACCAGCTTGCCTTAGTAGCACCTGGCACGTCGCCACGCATAACTGCTTTACGCAAACAAATACGACATAATCCAAATTTCTTATAAACAGCGCGTGGTCTACCGCAGCATCTACAGCGTTTTTGCATCCTGATAGATGCAGAATTAACCGGTAATGCTTGAAGACGCTGTTGTAAACCCCAAACTTCTTCGTTAACCCCATCATTGCTTGCTATCTTAGCAATTTGAGTTTTAATTTCATTACGAAGTTTTGAGTATTTTCCTACTAGCTTCTTTCTTTTAACTTCACGCGCTATTAACGACTTCTTTGCCATAGTTTATGCTCTCAATCTTTAACTGGCTCATTTTTAAATGGAAAATTAAACGCTGCCAATAAGGCATGGCATTCACGGTTTGTTTTTGCCGAAGTGGTAAAGGTTATATCCATCCCACGAATAGCATCAATTTTATCGTAGTCTATTTCTGGAAATACGATTTGTTCACGAATGCCTAAGCTATAGTTACCTTTACCATCAAAAGATCGCGCGCTAACTCCACGAAAATCTCTTACTCGTGGTAACACGATATTGATAAAGCGATCTAAAAACTCATACATCCTATCACGACGCAAGGTTACTTTACAGCCTATTGGCCAACCTTCTCTAATTTTAAATCCGGCAATAGATTTTTTTGCGTGTGTTGCAATGGGCTTCTGACCACAAATCTTTTCCATATCCGCCATGGCCGCAGTTAATACTTTCTTATCTGTCACAGCTTCACCCACCCCCATATTTAGAGTAATTTTCTCTAAATGAGGCACTTGCATCACGTTACCATAGCCAAATTTTTCCATTAACTGTTTGATCACTTGGTCTTGATAAAGATTTTTCAATCTAGCCATTGCTTCACCTTACCTCAATTACTTCATTGTTTGATTTAAAACAACGAACTTTTTCGCCATCATTCAAAAACTTATAACCAATTCTATCAGCTTTTTTAGTGGCTGGATTATAAATAGCAACATTAGACACGTGAATAGATGATTCACGTTGCACAATACCACCCGGTTGATTTGCATTAGGATTAGGCTTAACGTGTTTTTTTATCACATTAACCCCTTCAACAACCACCCTATTTGTCTTAGTAACCACTCGTAAGATTCGGCCTAGTTTACCTTTATCCTTACCAGCGATAACAATGACATTATCTCCAGATCTTAATTTCATGTTCTAAACCCTTACAATACTTCAGCAGCTAGCGAAATAATCTTCATGAATTTTTCGCCACGTAGTTCCCTAGTTACAGGGCCAAATATACGTGTTCCAATTGGCTGTTCTTGGTTATTTAGCAACACCACTGCATTCTTATCAAAACGAATAAGCGAACCATCTTGACGACGTACACCTTTACTTGTACGTACCACAACAGCTTTATAAACGTCACCTTTCTTAACGCGTCCGCGTGGAATCGCATCTCTAATAGATACCCTAATTACATCACCAATACCTGCATAGCGTCTTTTTGAACCGCCCAGTACTTTAATGCACATAACACTACGTGCACCACTGTTGTCAGCGACGTCGAGCACGGTCTGCATTTGTATCATTTTGTTCTCTCCACTTAAGTCCGCATAGTGTAGTAGGGCTGGTTATTATACCAGCAGATTTAAATTTGTAAAAAAAAACTACACTGTTGTTTCTAATATTTTTACAAGTTGCCAAGTTTTTAACTTTGAAATTGGCCTACATTGTGAAATCGTAACCGTATCACCAACTTTACATTGATTATTATCGTCATGAACATATAACTTGGTATGCCGTTTTATATACTTGCCATAACGTTTGTGTTTAACTTGACGCTCCAACAAAACCACTGCGGTTTTTTCCATAGCGTTAGCTATTACTTGCACGGTCAGTGTTTGGTTTGATTTTTGCTGTGGGTCTTTTATTATTTCACTCATTTGGCATTACCTACTTGTTCATTAAGCGTTGTCTTTAAGCGCGCGATATCGCGGCGTACAACTTTCAGTTGGTGGGTAGCTGTTAACTGGCCTGTAGCCTTTTGCATACGCAAATTAAACTGCTGCTTTAACAAGGCATGCAATTCATCTTGCAATTCTGTAGCTGATTTGGTTCTTAATTCAGTTGCTTTCATTAGATCACCGTACGCTCTTCAATAATTGTACTTACTGGCAGTTTAGCAGATGCCAACTTAAATGCTTCACGAGCCAAGTCTTCTGTTACACCAGCAATTTCAAACAATACGCGGCCTGGTTTTATTTGTGCAACCCAATATTCCACATTACCTTTACCCGATCCCATCCGAACCTCTAGAGGTTTTTGAGTAATGGGCTTATCTGGGAATATACGAATCCAAATCTTCCCACCCCGCTTAATGGCGCGTGTAATAGTACGGCGGGCAGCCTCAATTTGACGCGAAGTAATTCTTCCTCGTGCAGTGGCTTTCAAGCCAAAATCACCGAAACTTACGCGCGCTCCACCCTTAGCAAGCCCTCTATTACGGCCTTTATGTTGCTTTCTATATTTTGTACGCTTTGGCTGTAACATAATCTATCCTCTAGCCGCATTGCATAACCCTATGGTATACAAGCATGAATATTTGCTTAACGTATTAACTCTTTTGTTCTGTATTTGTTGCCTGCTGTTTACCTTCGGTACCAGCAAATTTCTCACCTTTGAAAATCCAGACTTTTACGCCTATGATTCCGTAGGTGGTCAGCGCCTCAGCAGTTGCATAATCTATGTTTGCACGTAAGGTATGCAAAGGCACACGCCCTTCTCTAAGCCATTCTGTACGCGCAATTTCGGCGCCGCCTAAACGACCAGAAACACTGATCTTTACGCCTTTAGCACCATTACTTAATGCGCTAGTTATAGCTCTCTTCATGGCTCTGCGGAACATGATACGACGATTGAGCTGTTGCGCAATACTATCAGCTACAAGCTTGGAATCAATTTCTGGCTTACGAATTTCTTCAATATTAATGTGAGTCGGTACATTCAATATACCTTGTACCTTTTGACGTAATTTTTCTACGCCCTCACCCTTTTTCCCAATAATAATACCGGGACGAGCCGAGTGAATGGTGATCTTCGCGTTGCGAGCTGGCCTTTCAATTTGGATACGGCCAATTTGAGCAGGTTCATATTCTTTAAATAAGTAATTACGAACCGCGAGATCTGCTTCTAGCATATCAGCATACTTGTTTGTATCAGCGTACCAGGTTGAGCGCCAGTCTTCTGTTATACCTAAACGTATACCAATAGGATTTACTTTTTGACCCATCTTTACGCTACTCCTGACTATCGGATACTTGTATCGTTATATGACATGTAGGCTTAACAATTCGAGCGCCACGCCCTTTAGCACGGGCTTGCATTCTCTTAATTCTGGGTCCTACATCTACCGTAATTTTTGAAACCTTTAGCTCATCAATATCGGCACCGTGATTATGCTCAGCATTTGCAATAGCCGATTCTAACACTTTCTTTATAATTTGTGACGATTTTTTTGAGCTAAACGCTAAGGTATCTAGCGCCTTATCAACTGGTTTCTTGCGAATCAAATCAGCAACTAGTCTAGCTTTTTGTGCCGATAATCGAGCAAACTTAAGTTTTGAAACTGTTTCCATCATTACTTACCTTTAGCTTTCTTGTCGCCAGAATGGCCTTTAAAAGTACGGGTTGGCGCAAACTCACCCAGCTTGTGTCCAACCATATTTTCGGTGATGAACACCGGTACAAATAAGCGACCATTATGTACTGCAATCGTTAAGCCGACCATGTCGGGTACAATTACTGAACGTCTTGACCATGTCTTTATTGGCTTTTTATTACCAGAAGAAATAGCAGTCTCAACTTTTTTCAGCAAGTGTGTGTCTATAAATGGACCTTTTTTAACTGAACGTGACACTTTATACCCCCATTATTACTTCTTATCACGTCGACGGCGAACGATAAACTTATCGGTACGCTTATTACTACGTGTTTTATAACCCTTAGTTGGTGTTCCCCATGGACTCACTGGATGGCGGCCACCTGAAGTACGGCCTTCACCACCACCGTGTGGGTGATCAACCGGATTCATAGCAACACCACGAACCGTCGGACGTTTACCACGCCAACGCACAGCACCAGCCTTACCAAAGGACCGTAAATTATGTTCAGAATTACTCACTTCACCTATGGTAGCGCGACATTCTGCCAGAATTTTACGCATTTCGCCAGAGCGTAAACGCACGGTAGCATATTCACCTTCGCGAGCTACCAATTGAACAGATGCTCCTGCACTACGGGCAAGCTGAGCACCCTTACCTGATTTTAATTCTAAACAGTGAATGGTAGAACCAACAGGTATATTTCTAATGGGTAGGGAATTACCTACTTTAATGGCTGCATCCTGTCCCGAAAAAATGGAATCACCCACTTTTAAATCTTTAGGGGCAATGATATAACGTCGCTCACCATCAGTATATAATATTAAAGCAATATAAGCCGTACGATTTGGATCATATTCTAATCTTTCAACACGTCCTTCAATACCATCCTTATTGCGTTTAAAGTCAATAATACGGTAACGTTGTTTATGACCACCACCTTGATGACGAACGGTAATCCTACCACGAGCGTTACGACCACCGCTTTTTGGCTTTGCTTCGGTTAAGGGAGCATGAGGATCACCTTTGTATATATCTTTATTTTTAATCGATATTACAAATCGTCTACCCGGTGATGTAGGTTTTGATTTTACTATTGCCATACTCTTTTACCTTATTCAGTTCCGGCAAAATTAATACTTTGCCCTTCTTTAAGTTTAATGTACGCCTTTTTCCAACCTTTACGCTGACCAACGATTTGGCCAAAACGCCTTGTTTTAGGTTTTACATTTAAAGTGGTCACCGATGCAACTTGCACACTAAACATTAACTCAACGGCTTTCCTAATTTCAGGCTTGGTAGCAGTTGAATCAACTCTAAATACATATTGGTTGTTTGCCTCAGCGCATCTGCTGGTTTTTTCTGAAACATGCGGTCTAACCAATACTTTCATCAAACGCTCTTGGTTCATGCAAACTTCTCCTCAAGCTGCTTAATAGCTTCAACTGTTATAAGCACCTTATCAAAGCCAATAAGTAGCACAGGATTTACTTCAACCACATCAACGATTGCAACATTGGGCAAATTTCTACCGGCTAAATAAAGATTTTCATCGATTGCTTCAGACACAATTAAAACATTTTCAAATTTATATGCTTTTAATAGATCTAACATCTGTTTGGTTTTTGGTTGATCAACCTTAAGTTCATCCGCCACTATTAACCTATCTTGTCTAATTAGCTCAGAAAGTAGAGATCTAACAGCACTTACATATGATTTCTTATTGATTTTTTGCTTATAGCATTGAGGCTTTGCAGCAAAAGTTGTACCACCACCCTTCCACAAGGGGCTACGAATGGAACCGGCGCGGGCACGGCCCGTACCTTTTTGCTTCCAAGGTTTAGCTCCACCACCACTCACTTCGGAACGAGTTTTTTGTGCTCGGGTTCCTTGGCGCTGACTTGCTAAAATCGCGGTTACAACTTGATGAAGCAGCGGCTCATTAAATGGCTTATTAAATACTACTTCTGACAGCTGCAGGGGTTCACCCGGCTTACCTTCTTTATGTACTGCCACATTAATTGACATGGATCTTTCCTCTCTTCTTAAGAGTCTTGTTTTACTGAGGGCTTAATGATTACATAGCTGCCTGGTGCACCTGGAATCGCCCCTTTAATAAGTAACAAGTTGCGCTCAGAATCCACTTGTACAACGACTTGGTTTTGTACTGTGCAGCGTTTGTTACCCATATGCCCCGACATTTTTTTGCCTTTAAAAACCTTACCTGGGCTTTGGTTTTGACCAATAGAACCCGGTACTCGATGCGACCTTGAGTTACCATGTGTTGCATCTTGAGTAGCAAAATTCCATCTTTTTACCGTACCAGCGAAGCCTTTACCCTTACTGGTAGCGACAACATCTACCGCTTGACCTGGCTTAAAGGTATCAACTGTAACACTGTCTCCCAACTTAAAGTTAGCGATTTCTGTAGCATCTAATCTAAATTCTACAAATCTATCCGCAGACTCTACGTTAGCTTTAGCTAAATGTCCAATTGTTGGTTTATTTAATCTAGTTGCTCGTTTTTTTCCAGCTGCAACTTGTACAGATATATAACCATCGGTTTCTAACGTTTTTACTTGTGTTATCTTATTAGGATCGGCATCAACCACGGTTACGGGTATTGACTGACCATCCTCAGCAAACACTCGGCTCATGCCGAGTTTGCGACCAACTAATCCTAGTGACATTGTTACTGACCTCTCACTTCAAGCTGCAACTTTCACGATACAAATTAATCATCAACACTAATTTGCACATCAACCCCAGCAGCCAAATCTAATTTCATAAGTGCATCTACTGTTCTATCGGTTGGCTCAATAATATCCACCAAGCGCAAATGGGTTCTTATTTCATATTGATCACGCGCATCTTTATTCGCATGCGGTGATATAAGAACTGTAAAACGTTCGATTTTGGTTGGCAGAGGTATGGGTCCTCTAACCTGGGCACCGGTTCGTTTAGCAGTTTCAACGATTTCATGAGTTGAAACATCAATTAAACGATGGTCGAAAGCCTTTAATCGAATTCTAATTCTCTGACCTTTATTTGTTACTGCCATAATACTTACTCGATTTATAATGCCTAAAGTAATGTTCTACTGAATGATTTTAGTAACGACGCCCGCACCTACAGTACGGCCACCTTCACGAATCGCAAAACGTAAGCCTTCTTCCATCGCAATCGGGGCTATCAAGTGTACATCCAACTTGATATTATCGCCAGGCATTACCATTTCAACGCCTTCTGGCAATATCACTTCACCCGTCACGTCCGTCGTACGGAAATAAAACTGGGGTCTATAACCCTTGAAAAATGGGGTATGTCTTCCACCTTCTTCCTTCGATAATACGTATACTTCCGCTTCAAACTTCGTATGCGGCTTAATGCTACCAGGTTTAGCTAATACTTGTCCACGTTCTACTTCATCACGCTTCGTTCCGCGTAACAATACGCCTACGTTGTCGCCCGCACGGCCTTCATCCAACAACTTACGGAACATTTCAACGCCCGTACATATCGTCTTAACCGTGTCTTTTAAGCCCACAATCTCAAGCTCTTCACCTACCTTCACTATACCGCGCTCAATACGACCCGTGACAACTGTACCACGGCCCGATATCGAAAATACGTCTTCTATAGGCATCAAAAAGGATTTCTCTATCTCACGCACAGGCTCAGGTATATAGCTATCCATCGCTTCTACTAGCTTAACTATAGCGCCTTCACCAATATCGCTCTTATCACCTTCCAAGGCCTTTAACGCCGAACCCACTACTAATGGAATGTCATCGCCAGGAAAATCGTAGCTGCTTAATAAGTCACGCACTTCCATCTCAACCAGCTCTAACAGCTCAGCATCGTCTACCATGTCCGCTTTATTCAAAAACACCACAATGTACGGTACACCTACCTGACGCGCCAACAAAATATGTTCACGAGTCTGTGGCATAGGACCATCCGCAGCTGAACATACTAATATCGCGCCATCCATCTGCGCCGCACCCGTAATCATGTTCTTCACATAATCCGCGTGACCAGGGCAATCCACATGTGCATAGTGACGCTTAGACGAACGGTATTCTACGTGTGATGTCGATATCGTGATCCCACGCGCCTTCTCTTCAGGTGCCTTATCAATGTTATCAAAGGCTATCGCCGAACCACCAAACTTATCCGCCAGAACCTTTGTCAAGGCCGCTGTCAACGTCGTCTTGCCATGATCCACGTGACCTATAGTACCTACGTTTACGTGTGGTAAATCTCTACTGAATTTTTCCTTGGACATT
>Ga0256879_1000132_pt1 | contig 15196 bp, 7 predicted proteins | sample MC6MC0437MT_FD_186346 | JGI IMG/M metagenome (GOLD analysis project Ga0256879, IMG submission 186346) | Metatranscriptome of enriched soil aggregate microbial communities from Iowa State University, Ames, United States - MC6-MC0437-MT... | ecosystem: Environmental > Terrestrial > Soil >... | reverse complement strand
CGCTTATTTGTCGTGCAGAAACATGTTCTGGGACGGATGGAAAACTGAAGGTATCTGGCTGAGAAGTGCGTCCGACGAGAACGGAAGCTGGGAACGTCACTCTTGTCCACGCTCTATTTCTGGTGGTGCATGGAATGGGATGGGGGTACTACAAAGCCTGGTAGATGATTTTAGAATGAAAGACGGCTCTTCAATAGCCGGAAACCCAAGCTACAACGAAAATACCTATCCAAATACCGAAGGTGTTATTGGAACAGGCTCTAAAACAACAACTTTGTATGTTGCCGGAACCAATCAAATGTACCGTAACAGAGAAGCGCGTTTTTATGTTGATGTTACTTTCAATGGCTCAGTAAATCCGGGGGTCGCAAAAGCCAACACACCTACAGAAAACAACTCAAGAGTTGAATTCTTTAAAACAGGTAGCTCGGGTAAAGATGGTAATGCGCGAGATTGGCCTAAAACGGGTTACACTGCACGTAAAAACATTATCCCGAACATTAACTTTAATCCTTCGGTTACTAACGATAGACCGGCTATGCTGATCCGTTTAGCTGAATTGTATTTGAACTATGCAGAAGCGCTTAATGAGGCCGAACCTGGTAACTCGGATATATTGAAATATCTGAATGAGATCCGGGTCAGAGGTGGTCTTCCAGCCCTAACAGGAGCATTTACTCAGGATGAAATGCGTAAGGAAATTCGTTTGGAAAGAAGAATTGAACTATGCTATGAAGCAGGTATGCGCTATTTTGATGTACGCCGTTGGAAAATAGCTGATAAGCCAGGATCTAATCAGGGAGGGGCTATGTATGGAATGAATATAGATGCCGGTACTTCATTATCTGATCCTGCATTCCATGTACGTACAGTTGCAACAATAAGAAAAACGTGGCAAAGAAAATATTATTTCTTCCCATATGGACAAAATGAGATGGATAGAAATAAGCTTTTAGTGCAATTCCCAGGCTACTAGCTATACGGGGTTTATACTTCATTAGATTAGAAATTATGAATACAAAAATAAAATATAACATACTCATCGTTTTGGGCCTCGGTATATTCTTTGGCTGCAAACAGAATAATTTATTTGACGAAGAGACAGACTCCAAAAATGGTGCTCAGATTTTTCTGGCAAAGGCAAATCGCGGTTTGCAGGAACTTCAGATTTTTCCGTTTACAGATGATGCACGCTCCATTAGTTTTGGTGTTGGGTTTGGTGCTGTAGGTTTACCGGCAAGCCCAATTCGCGTTAAAGTTGCAATAGACGACAGAGCCTTTGATAGTATAAATGTGATACGCAGCAATTCTGCGTTACCTCTTTATCAAAAGTTCCCAACTGATGCCTATAATATAGACCGCACAGATCTGACTATTCCTAAAGGAGAAGTATCTTCAGAACTGGTTAATGTCAAATATTTCTCGAAGAAATTCGATACCGAAAAGGATTATCTTTTGCCAATTAGCATAACCGATGCTTCGGGCTATAGTATTAACCCTACCGTGAAAACAATTTTAATAGTTGTTCCTAAACTGGTAGATAGAGCTGCTACCCGAGGTAAGTGGAAGGTAACTGCAAGTACTGAAGAATTATCTGGCGAAGGCGCTACAAATGGTCATGTGGCTGCGGTTATCGATGGAGATATTAACACCTTCTGGCACTCATCATGGTCTACTCAAGAGCCACCATTTCCACATTGGCTGGCATTTGATATGATCGATTCTACCTATGTTACAAAAATTGCACTGACACCGCGTCAAAACAATTCAAATGGCTTTACAAAGTTTAAACTTGAAGCAAGTGTAGACGGTACAACCTGGACAGTTATTGGTGATAATTTAGTATTTAATCCAGCTTTAAAACAGGCTCAGGAATATCCGGTTGAGCACAATTGGTATAAACACATAAAATTAACAATGCTCGAAGGGAAACAAAAGTCGACTCATCTTGCGGAGTTTGCAGTCTATACATATTAATTTATAAAGCAAATTAACACTCTTAAAAAGGTCTGGTTCCAAATGGGTTCCAGACCTTTTTCTATTCTACCTCATTACTAACTAAATGTTTTGATCCTGCATATTCAGACGGGGTCATTCCAAACTGTTTAACAAAACATCTTCCAAATTGCGCTTGCGAGCTAAACCCCGTCATAGAAGCAATTTTTAATATTTTGTAGTTTCCTTCAACTAACAATTCCGCTGCTTTTTTAAGCCTTGTTATATTAATCAGTTCATGTGGCGAAAGGTTAGAGATCGCCTTTATCTTTCTGTATAATGTTGGTCTGCTCATGTTCATTGCATCTGCCAGCAGATCTACATCTAGCGATTTATTATCAATGTTTTTATTTATAATTTCATTTAGCTTTTCAAGAAATGCTTCATCGGCTTTATTGTATGCCATGCTTTTAATGTGCACCAAAGGAGAGCTGGCAAAGTAATTCTTAATCTTATCTCTGCTGGCAAGCAGATTTGAAATCTGGGTAAGCAAATGATCCGGAGAAAATGGTTTTTCCAGGTAAGCATCAGCACCAACTTCCAGACCTTCAATTTTAGACTGCAACGTGTTTTTTGCTGTTAACAGGATAATCGGAATATGCGTGTATTCAAGATTGTCTTTCACTGCCTTACACAATTCATAACCATCCATTACAGGCATCATAATGTCGCTGATAATTAAATGAATACTTTTTTGTTTTAAAACATCCAAAGCTTCCTCTCCGTTACCGGTCTGGATTACCTGAAAATCTTTAATCAATTTATCTGTTATAAATTCCCTGATCTCAATGTTGTCTTCAACCAGTAAAATAACAGGAGATTCTATGTTTTTATTTTCTTGTGTAACCTCCCGAACTACTGGTAATTCATCTGGAAGGTCGTCATTTATTTTAAATTCTCTTTCATGATGCTTAGGTAAAACAAGAGAGAATACATTCCAAATGCCATCATCAGTCCTAAGTTGCAATGTTCCCTCATGTAGTTCTGCCAATGAACGGGCTAAGGGCAAACCTATTCCTGTACCTCTTTGATTTTTATTGCTTTCCATTCTATAAAATGGCTCAAAGATTTTTTTATGCATGTTAAACGGAATAAGATCCCCATCGCTTTTTACTTCGATATCAAAATTATTCGGATCTGAATTTAAAGTAATAGCAATCTGTTCAGAGGCATATTTAACCGCATTGTCAATCAAATTACTGAGTATTTTATTTAAAGCTTCGGGGTCTGCATATGCATAAAGTGGTTTCTCTGGTGAATTAACAGTTAACCTAAGCTCCTTTTGTTCCATTGCTGATTTATACCTTAAGCAATTTTCTTCCAGTAACTTGCTCACGTTAATGTTTACAAAGTTGAGGTTAAACCCTTTAATTTCAGTTTTTCTAAAGTCCAGCAACTGATCTGTTAACTCAATTAACCGATTGGTATTCTTCTTCATGATCACCAGGTTATCCGTAATAGCAGGTATCTCTTCGGTCTTTTTCATTACCTCTTCGAGTGGTCCTTTAATTAAAGTTAGCGGAGTGCGAATCTCATGGGTAACATAAGTGAAAAACTCAATCTTAGCATGATACAGTTCTTTCTCTTTTTTCGATTCCCACAATTCAATTTTGCGCTTATTTTTGTTGCTGATGCGTTGATGATAATAACGGATAGCATAGTATATAGCCACTGCAATTACTAAGGCATAAAATAAAAAGGCAAGCGGACTGGCCCATATCGGTGGTTTTATAATGATCTTTAGCTCAGTGATTTTGTTGCTCCACATACCACTGCTGTTTGCTGCCTTTAACTTGAATACATATGTGCCAGGAAATAAGTTTGTAAAATATACCTTCCTGTTGGTTTTTAAATAAGTCCAGCTTTTATCCAATCCTTCCATTTTAAAGGTGTATTCAGTCATTTCCGGGGCTGTATACCCCAAAGCGGCAAAGTCTATACTAAAAGTCGATTGGTCATGGGCCAGCTCAATCTCGTCTGTAAAGTTAATGGAGCGGCTTAAAGGAGAATTCTTCTTATTAATTTCTATCTCTTTATTATAAACCTGAAAACCGGTGATGTAAACCGGTGAGACAAATTTATTCTGTCTGAACTGATCGGGAAAGTAACTAATCAACCCTTTTACGCTGCCAAAATACATTCTTCCATTAGCATCTTTAAATGCGGAGCTATAATTGAATTGATCACTAAGAAGCCCATTCGCCTTAGTGTATGATTTAATTCGATTGGTAGCAGGGTTAAAGCATACCAGGCCTCTCGAGGTACTTATCCATAGATTACCAGTCCTGTCTTCCAGAATTTTATAGAATACGTTACTCAGAAAACCGCTTTTGCTGTTATACCTCCTAAAGTTTCGTTCCTTCTCATTAAACTGATTTAAACCATTTTCTGTGGCCACCCACAAACCTCCGTTTGCATCTTCAAATGTGCTGTTTATGGCATTGGAACTTAAACTTTTTCTATTATTTTCTTCGTATTTGTAATAGCCGGATGTTCTATTGGTCGGATTATAAAAATAAAGTCCATCTCGTAAAGAACTTGCCCAAATAGTACCATGGCTATCTTCAATCAGATTTGAATAATGCAGGTTCCCGGGCACTTCGTTTAACAAAGTGAAATCATTGCCAGCTCTATTGTAGCGGTACAAGCCAAATGATGTACCCACCAGAATTTCGCCCGACCGGGTTTTAAGCAGACTTTCAATAAAATTGCTTTTCAATTCATTTGGGGCTTGTCCGGCACGATAATGTCTGATCACTTTCGACGTTTTTATATCCATTACATCCAGTCCACGCTCAAAAGTTCCAATCCATAGCTCATCATCCACAACAAGTAACCCGTGAATGTTTGTATGTGATATACTTGTTTTATCTCCGGTAGGCTTAAAATGCTCAAAAACACCTGTTTTATGGTTCAGTTTATTTAGCCCGCCATCTTCGGTACCAATCCAGATATTACCCTCTTTGTCGTTACAAATCTCTCTAACCGCGTAGCCGCTTAAACTGTTGCCTCCGCCCTGGGGGAAGAATTTGTCGAACGAAGTATATTGATTAGGGTAGTAGTTTACCCCTCCAAAATATGTTCCTGCCCATATTCCTCCTTCCTTATCCCGGGCTAATGTATATACCGCGTTGTCAGAAATTGAATATGGATCGTTAAACTTATTCCGCAGGTTACTGTATTTACCTGTTTTTATGTTGTAAATGAACAGACCAGATTCTGTAGCTATCCAGTATTCAGTGTTATCTTTAGTAATAAAATCTCTTGCATAGATGGGTGTTTGATCTGGGTTTGCAACTAAAATATCTTTGTAAGTGAGGGTGTTGAGGTCAAATGTTTTAATACCCTGGTTCGATGTCCCAATAAAAAAGAATCCTTTTCCCGTATCATGCAGTTTTTCTATCCAGGACGAGATCGTTGGCTTAGAATTAATAAATACATTATAATTTTCAAACGTATCTTTTTTATCGTTGTATTTCTGAATAAACCCATCCGTTGTTGAAACCCAAACCTCATCATTTGTAGTAATAGTTAAAGATGTAGCTCCTGAGTGTACCCTTTGTTCAAATGTGTTTAGCTTTTTAGATTTCTCGTTATATCTGCAAAGTGTTAAACCTGCTATATACCAGATGTTACCTTTACTATCTAGCTTAATATCCCTTATATCTCTGTTTTTTGTAGATTCAACAAGATCAAAACTTTCATTTAATGGATTGTATTTGTATAGCCCGATCAGTGTGCCGACCCAAATGTTCTCATTTTTGTCTTCATAAAGGCTGTGTATAAAGTTATTGCCTATGCTTTTAGGATTGTCGGGGTCATTCCTGAAAATTTTAAAGGTATAACCATCAAATCTGTTCAGACCATCTTTAGTTCCAAACCATAAAAATCCTTTTCTGTCCTGCAAACTGCAGATTACAGAATTATAAGATAAGCCGTTTTCAACCTGATAATGTCTGAAGGTATATGACTGTGCGAATGTTGAAACGACCACACCAATGAGTATGGATAATATCAATAAAAACTTGTTCAATGCTATTTTATATTGGTTATTATAAAGATAGGTCGAAAACCCCCAAAAAGGAACATGAATTCCTTATTTCTGCCATTATTGGAGGAATTGAGACAAATTGAACAACGTTTGATCAGTAAGATCAAATGTTAATTCCTCAATTAGCATAACAATTCACGCCGTTACGGAATGAGTTGAACCAACCAAATATAAATTGTAAATGAGCATGAAAAAAAAATTACACTTTAGCAAAGAGTTAAAGCTCTGCTTTATTCTTAGTTCATTATTTATCCTCTGTTGCCAGGCAGTATTTGCCCAGAGCAACATAACTGGAACCGTATCAGATAAATCGGGACCATTAATAGGAGTTGGGGTGCAGGTCAAGGGAACATCTGCATCTACCACAACAAGTCAGAATGGTGCTTATACCATTTCAGTGCCTAATGCCGGAAATGCAGTTCTTGTGTTTTCTTATATTGGTTACACTACTCAGGAGGTTGCAGTTAACGGCCGATCAACTGTTAATGTATCCCTAGTTGAATCAGCTTCCGATTTAAGTGAAGTAGTAGTAGTAGGTTACGGAACGCAGAAAAAGAAAGACCTCACAGGTGCTATCTCTATTGTAAAGGCATCAGATGTTCAGAAAAGACAAGGAACTACTGTTGCAGAATCATTACAGGGTTTAGCTACCGGTATCAGAGTAAGGGGCGGTGGACAACCCGGTTCGGAAGCCCAGATCCAGATCAGAGGATTAAAGAACTTTGGGGCTAACAATCCGCTGTATGTAATTGATGGTTTGGTTACCAGTGCCAACCGCGACTTTAATCCGGCCGATATTGAATCCATACAAATTCTTAAAGATGCATCTGCAGCAGCCATCTACGGGTCGAGAGCAGCGAATGGCGTAATTATCATTACTACCAAAAGAGGTCTTGATGGTCCTATGAAAATAGAATTTTCAGGAAAAAGTAGTTTGCAAACTATTCCCAGGTATGATCTTGCCGAAACAGAAGAGTTTTCGAGATTAAATTTTATGGCTTATGATAATGCCAATATAAACCGCCAACAGCTGGATCTAAATACAAATACAGATTGGCAGGATGTAGCATTTAGAACAGGAAATGTACAGGATTATAACCTAAGTTTCTCTGGTGGAAGTAAAGATGCTACCTATTTTGTTTCAGGTGGTTATTTTGGAAACAAAGGTACGGTAATCAGTACTGACTTTGATCGACTTAGTTTTAGAGTTAATACAAAAGGGACCAAAGGCATATTTACCATTGGTGAAAATCTGGCAATAAGCAGTTCCAAAAACAACGAGATGTCGGGCAACCCAATACTTGATGTTGTTCGTATGTTGCCTACTATACCAGTTTATGATGCCGGCCATCCGGGAGGGTATGGTTACGGAGACGAAGCAAAAGCCAGAACATTTGGAACTAATCCGCTTGCTATAGCGAACCTTGAAGATCGTATAAATCAAAATTTAAGAATCAGAGGTAATTTATTCGCTGAATTGCAATTACTTAAGCCATTAAAATTCAGAACTAGTCTTGGTTACGAAACCAGCAGAGATCATTATACTTATTTGAAAAAGGATGGATTCTGGACACTTAATCAAGCTTATGACCCTGCAATACTAAATGAGAATAGAGGAGAGTCATCCACAGTCCTTATAGAAAACACACTTACTTTCAATAAAGAATTTGGTAAACATTCATTAACAGTTATCGGTGGACAGTCTTATCAAAAAGATAATTATGCTTTAATGTGGGGAACTAAGCGTAATATCTTACAGAACTCTACCACAGGTCACTATTATGATGTTTTAGATCAGGGAAATGAAGCACAAACTGGCGGTTACAGAAATCGCGCAGATCTCATTTCTTACTTCGGAAGGTTAGAATACAATTATGCCGATAAGTATTTACTAAATGCAGTTATCAGAACTGATGGTGTTTCCAGATTTGGTCCTGATTATAAATTTGGTAGCTTCCCATCTGTGTCGGGTGCATGGCGTATCAGTAAGGAAGATTTTTTCAAGTCTTCCTGGATTGATGATCTGAAAATAAGAGCTAACTATGGAACTTTAGGAAGCAGCGATATTGGCGCATATGAATATATGGCCTTTGTTAATACCTTCTCTACAATTCCAATGGGGCCAAACCAAAATCTTCAGTCAGGTTCAACTCAGGTACAGCTTGCAAACAGGGATTTGCATTGGGAAGAAGTAACTCAGCAAAATTATGGTATTGATGCTGCTTTTCTTCACAACAAACTTTCAATCAGTGCTGAATACTTTATTTCAAAAACAGACGGAGTATTAATCCGCTACCCATTGCTTATTTCTACTGGTAATGATGGAGGAAATCCTTTTGTAAACGGTGGTATATTAGGTAACAGAGGGTTTGAGTTTACTGCATCATATGCCGAAAACTCAAGTGAATTTAAATACAATGTTACTGCAAACTTAACCACGTTAAATAATAAAGTACTGGGTTTGGGCTATAACAAGAACAAAACTTTTGTTGGCAATACGGTTACCGAAGTTGGTCAGCCAATTGGTATGTGGTATGTACTGCAAACAGATGGTCTGTTCCAGAACGCAAACGAAGTCGCTAGTTATAAAAATGCCAATGGTAAAGTTATTCAGCCTGCTGCTCAGCCTGGTGATATTCGTTATAAGGATAACGATGGTGACGGTGAAATCACAAATAAAGATAAAGTAGTTGTAGGGAGTCCATGGGCCGATTATGAGTTGGGTTTAAACATCGGGGCCTCATATAAGGGGTTTGAATTTTCTATGGACTGGTTTGGTTCTTTTGGCTCAAAAGTGTTTAACGGACCAAGAAGTGTAATGGATAACTTCTCAGACAATTCTAACTATCGCGCCGGTGTTCAACCATGGACTCCTGAAAATCCTAACACAAGTGTACCTCGTGCTTTTTATAGCAGTACCATCAATGCCAGGGGCGATACCGATCGTTGGTTGGAAAATGGAAGTTTCGCACGTATGAAATACATTGGTATCTCTTATAATATCCCAAATACACTATTAAAAAGAATAGGATTTAATAATGCGAAGGTGATTCTCTCCGGACAAAATCTGATCACTATCACTAAGTATACAGGACTGGATCCTGAATTTAGTAACGGAAGTGTTTTTGAAAAAGGATTTGACTTTGGTGCATTTCCTAACTTAAGAACAGTATCTCTTGGTTTAAACTTCGGATTTTAATATTAGAAACATGAAAAAGATAATTTCAAAAATATTAGTGCTTAGTGCACTCGTTCTGATGTTCTCCTGTAAAAAGTCATTGTTAGATCAGGACAACCCAAATACATTAACAGTTGACCAGTTCTGGAAAACTGAAAGCGATGCCCAAAAGGGTGTAAATGCAGCATATGCCATGTTTTACCAAAATGGTGGGTGGAACAGGTGGATTTATTTCAGACTGGATTTAACTTCTGATGAAGGATGGAGCAACAGTCCGTGGACCGAGCTTGGCGATTGGACCCGTTTCCAGTATATCAATTACAATTTCTGGGAAGGTAATGTGAACACTTACAGAGATACTTACAAGGCAATTTTCAGGTGTAATCAGGTATTGACCTATGTGCCGGAAATTCCTTTTGCAGATGCCAAAAAGAAAGCAGAAATACTTGCACAAGCTAAGTTCCTGAGAGGGTTTTATTACTATTACGCCGCTATATTGTGGGAGAACTTTCCTATTGTAACCACCATTCAAACACCAACAGATTTGCCTGAACAAAGCTCTTTAGCTCAGGTTTGGGCACAGGTAGAAAAAGACCTTACAGAGGCAAGCGCTGACCTGCCTGAACAATGGACCGGAGGTGAGATTGGGCGTGCTACAAAAGGCGCAGCACAAGCATTGCTAGGTAAAGCACTGATGCAACAACATAAATGGGCCGATGCTAAAACCGCTTTTGACTATCTTGTAACTGGTGCAGGAAAAAATTATTATGATCTTGTTGATTATAAAGATAACTTCAGAGCAGAAAACGAAAATAACAAGGAGTCTGTATTTGAAATTCAATTTTCTGATGTCAATAAATCTGCAGAAGGTGACGGGCCAAGTGCAAATGTGGGTAGTAATCGTGCTCAGTTTTTTGCACCTAGAAGTATAGGGTGGTCAGATGGACAAGCCAGATTCTGGTTGGTTAATGAGTTTAAAAAAGAGAAAACTACTGATAATAAAATTGATCCAAGGTTAAGATATACCTTGTTCTACCCTGGTCTTGAAGCTGATTTTGGCGATAAGACTTACGGCAGAAGTTGGGAGTGGGGTGCTGATGAAGCCTGGTTCAAAAAATACTCACGTGACTATATGCGCAGTAATGAAGATTATTTTAATCAGGTTAACAACAGGGTAATTCGCTTTGCCGATGTTTTACTGATGTATGCAGAAGCATTGAATGAGCTTGGGCAAACAGCCGATGCTTATCAATACGTAAACCGCGTACGCACCAGGGTAAACATGGCTGGCCTGGCTACTGCCTATCCTGCAATTGGCAACAATAAAGACCTCTTCAGAGAGCGATTGAAAGTAGAGCGAAGCTTAGAACTTTGTGGTGAAAGTGTTAGATGGGCCGATTTAAAAAGATGGGGTGACCTTGACAACAAAGCGAATGTAGATAAAGTTGCATTACGCGACCCCGACTTTAAAAACTTTGTGGTAGGAAAACACATCAGATTGCCATTGCCACAGGTCGAAGTAGACAATAACACTAACCTTTCACAGAACCCTAATTATTAATTCAGAAGCTATGTTTTTAAGAAGTGTAACCATTATTCTGCTATTGCAAGCCGTAGTTGGTTGTAGCAAGAGCCAGAAAAAGTCTGAACCTGATAAAGACAAGCCTGCGCCTGCTATAACCACTTTCACAAATCCCCTGCTCAGCAGCGGACCAGATCCATGGGTTATCAGAAAGGATGGGTATTATTATTATATGAATACCCAGGGAACTCAGGTTTCTATACGTAAAACAAAAGCCCTTTCACAGTTAAGCAGGGCTGAAGTTACCGTGGCTTATAAAGCACCTGCATCAGGTGCAGATTCAAAGAATATATGGGCACCCGAACTACATTTTCTGAACAACAAATGGTACATCTATTATACCGCCGGATCGTCTGGAGATTTATCTACCCAGCGCATGTTTGTGCTGGAAAACAGTAATGCTGATCCTACAAAAGGTAGCTGGGTTGTAAAAGGACAGATAAAGGATAACAATGCTGATTTCTTTGCCATAGATGCTACAGTGTTCTCGAACAATGGTAAAAATTACATTATCTGGAGCGGACATATTTCAGCTACTGATAATACACAGCGATTATATATTGCACAGTTAGCCGATGAACCATGGAAAATGGCTACACCCAGAGCAGAGATTTCTACTCCAACATACGACTGGGAAAAGATAGGTTTACCTCATGTAAATGAAGGGCCCGAAATCCTAACCAACAAGAATGGAAGAACCTTTCTGATCTTTTCGGCCAGTGGTTGCTGGACAGATGATTATTCTTTGGGTATGATCAGTTTAAAAGAGAACGGCGATCCACTGAAGCCGGCAGATTGGACCAAAACAGATAAACCTGTGTTTACTAAGAAACCAGAAAGTGGGGCTTATGGCCCGGGTCATAACAGCTTTTTTAAATCACCAGACGGAACGGAAGACTGGATTCTTTATCATGCTAATCCCAGAGCGGGGTTAGCATGTTCTAACGACCGTAGCCCACGGATGCAGAAGTTTACCTGGAATGCCGATGGAACACCAAATTTTGGTGAACCTGTAAAGATCGATACGCCAATCCTAAAACCTTCAGGTGAATGAGAGTAGTTATCCAAATTTGTACTATAGTACAATTCTGCGCACTGTTGTCTTTTGGCTGCGGTAAAAAGAACGAAACAGTTAGTGTTCCGCAAAAACCATCCGCTAAAAGCCATATCGAATGGGATTATAATACTTTAAAAAAGGTCTCCTCATCTGCCGCAGGCGAAAGATATTGCGGATATGCCAGGATGATTCAATTGCACGATCAATCGCTCTTAGCCATATATGAGGCCGATGGAAATATTGTTAGTGTCAAAAGTGCCGATTTGGGAGCTACCTGGTCGGCACCTGTTTCAGTTGCACAACGCGCCAATGGCACAAATATGTCTGTACCAGATATATTGGAATTAAAGGATCATTCCTTACTGGCTTGCTATAACCCAAGACCGTACGACATTTCTCCTTCCAGAAAATTTGGTATCCGCACCAAGAAAAGCTATGATGGCGGACTCACCTGGAAAGACGAGAAACTGCTTTATGAGGCAGGGTATGAATTTAAAAATGGATGTTGGGAGCCATCAGCAGTGCAATTGCCCAATGGGGAAATTCAATTGTACTTTGCTAATGAGGGAGACTACCTAAATTCCGATGAGCAGAATATCTCCATGCTACGTTCCGGCGATAACGGACAAACATGGGCTGAAAAACCTCAAATTGTAAGTTTCAGAGCAGGGAAGCGAGATGGTATGCCGGTGCCCATATTGCTTAACAATGGAAAAGAGATCGCTTTTGCTATAGAAGATAATGGCTTTGAGGCTTTTAAACCTTACATCATCAGAAATACTTTAAAAGACAATTGGGCAAGCACTGTAGATGCTGGCAGCGCCAACCGAAGCTATGCCCTGGCAGATAAAATTGCCGATAATATCTATGCAGGCGCACCTTATTTAAGGCAATTGAAAACCGGCGAAACCATACTTTCTTATCAAGGCACCGAAGGCCGTACCAATAAAATGGAATTTGCAGATATGAAGGTGGTTATCGGAGATGATGAGGCACGTAATTTTAATAGAAAATCTACACCATTCATTATCCCGGCAAACAAGTCGTGCTTGTGGAGTAGTGTAGCTGTTTTAAACGACAACACCATTGTTGCGGTAACCAGCACAAATGCCTATTCTAACCACTCCGAAATCTGGATGATAAAAGGACGTTTGGTGCAAGATCCTATAGCACTTGCCGATCCTACTATATTTCTGGATAACGACAAGTATTACTTGTATGGTACAAGCAGTGATAAGGGCTTTGAGGTATATGAATCCTCAGATTTAAAGAACTGGAAAGGCCCTGTAGGTAAAAACAACGGTTTCGCCCTTGTAAAAGGAGAATCTTTTGGGAGTAAAGGCTTTTGGGCCCCGCAAGTTTTTAAACACAAAAATGCCTATTACATGGCTTACACCGCTGATGAACAGATTGCAATAGCGAAAAGCGATAGTCCACTAGGGCCCTTCAAGCAAGAGCAGATAAAGTCGCTGTCTGGTATTGGCAAACAGATTGATCCCTTTGTGTACTTCGATACCGACGGTAAAACCTATATGTACCATGTAAAGCTTAAAGAAGGCAACAGGATTTTTGTTTCAGAGATGAAACCTGATCTTTCTGATGTATTGCAGGAAACCACCAAAGAGTGTATTAGCGGAGTGCTTCCATGGGAAAACACTGAGAAAACAGATTGGCCGGTTACCGAAGGGCCAACAGTAATAAAACATAAGAATTTGTATTACCTGATCTATTCTGCAAACGACTTTCGCAATAAGGATTACGCAGTAGGTTATGCCACTTCAACTTCGCCTATGGGGCCATGGAAAAAATATGCAGGCAGTCCGATCATAAGCAGAGAGAAACTAAAGCAAAATGGAACGGGGCATGGCGATTTGTTTACCGATAAAGCCGGAAATTACAAATATGTAATGCATACTCATCATTCTGCTACAAAAGTATCACCACGGTCAACCGGAATTATAGATGTGAAGTTTGCTAAAGGCGATGAAGCTGATGTGCTGCAAGCCGATGAATCGACATTTAAACTTCTTTTTACTGGTGCCGAAACCAAATAAAAACACCACATTTAATAAACATACAGAATGAACAAATCACTAAATTATAACTAGAACCTTTTAAAATGAGAAATCTAAAAACCTATTATCTAGCACTATGCTTGCTTGGGCTCACGTTTCAGTCGTGCGTACAAAAACCAGCAGATCAAACTTCACAAACAGAACAAAAGCCAAGAGAAATATGGACTGTAGAACAGGCCAATAAATGGTATGAGCAATGGGGCTGGTTAAGAGGTAGCGACTTTATACCAAGTACTGCAATCAATCAATTAGAAATGTGGCAAAAGGAAACTTTTGACCCGACAACTATTGATAAGGAACTGGGTTATGCTGAAGGAATTGGCATGAACTCAATGCGCGTTTACCTGCATCATGCTGCCTGGCAACAAGATAAAGATGGCTTTAAAGGAAGGGTAAAACAATATTTAGATATCGCCGATAAGCACCACATTTCTACCTTGTTTGTGCTATTTGACGATTGCTGGAACCCAACTTTTAAAACCGGAAAACAACCGGAACCAAAAATTGGTATTCACAATTCCGGCTGGGTAAGAGACCCGGGAGATCTGTATTATCAGGACTCTACGCTTGTAGATACGCTTGAAACTTATGTTAAAGATGTACTAACAACGTTTAAAGACGACAAACGCATTGTACTTTGGGATCTTTACAACGAACCTGGAAATTCAAACTACGGCAACAAAAGCATGGATCTGCTTAAAAAAGTATTTGAATGGGGCCGTACAGTTAACCCTAGTCAGCCGCTTTCTGTAGGGGTATGGAAATTAGATTTGAAAGAACTTTCAGATTATCAGATTCAGAATTCTGATGTAACCACTTATCATAATTATGGCGATGTAAAGGATCACCAAAAATGGATTGATACCCTTAGAAGTGTTTCTAAACGCCCGCTTATCTGTACAGAATATATGGCAAGATCAAGAAACAGCTTATTCAGCAACATCATGCCTATCCTTAAAAAAGAAAATATTGGAGCTTACAACTGGGGCTTAGTTGCAGGAAAAACCAATACAATTTATGCATGGGATAGCCCAATGCCTGATGGAAAAGAACCTAAACTATGGTTTCATGATATTTTCAGAAAAGACGGTAGCCCGTATAAAAAAGCAGAAGTTGATTCTATAAAAATGCTTACCGGAAAGCAGTAAGCATTTATTAAAATTCAGTTACCTAGGCCGTTGTTGTTTACTACGGCCTAGGTTCTTTAATACGGCCGTCATCTCCACGATAGGAGAGATCTCTTGTTTACGCCAATTTG
>Ga0256879_1000128_pt1 | contig 15243 bp, 15 predicted proteins | sample MC6MC0437MT_FD_186346 | JGI IMG/M metagenome (GOLD analysis project Ga0256879, IMG submission 186346) | Metatranscriptome of enriched soil aggregate microbial communities from Iowa State University, Ames, United States - MC6-MC0437-MT... | ecosystem: Environmental > Terrestrial > Soil >... | reverse complement strand
TATATTTTATAGTACCCCATACAGAGTGGTTTGTGTTATAAGTGGTTTTTATGCCATTAATGGCATAGTTTATGTGCAAGAATGATCATTAGCTATTTAGAGATTATGAAGCCCTTACTTTCATTATTTGTTTTTTTTATTCACTTTTCCTCTTTTGCTGCTATTCAGGGCGATATTATTGATGGCTTATCAACAAATTTTAAAGCTGGAAATTCAAAGGAAATAGCCGCTCATTTTTCTCCTTCTGTTGACTTAATTATAATAGATGAGGAAGATGTATATTCAAAAGCACAAGCTGAACAAATATTAAGAAGTTTTTTTACTAAATATATTCCTGTAAAATCATCCGTAATTCATAGGTTAAATACCAATCCCAATTACAGATACGGGGCCCTTTCTCTTGTTACAAAGAATGGAACTTTTAGGGTTTCCATTACAATGAAAAAGGCCGGCAATGCTTTTTTTATTACTGAATTAAGAATTGAGACTGAGAAATAGTTGTAAAATGCTATTTTTGGGTTTAAATTTAAGTTTTGGATAAGCTAACTATAGATCAATTTATAAAAAATGCTGTTGCGGAAGATTTGGGCGATGGAGATCATACCTCCTTATCAACCATTCCGGCAAATGCTCAGGGGAAAGCGAAGTTGCTAATTAAAGAAGACGGTATTGTTGCCGGAGTAGAATTGGCATTGCAGATCTTCAATCATATTGACCCTAGATTAATCGTAGAAGTATTTATTAAAGATGGGGCTCCCGTAAAATATGGAGATATTGTTCTAACAGTGTCGGGTAGTACGCATTCAATTTTGTTGGCCGAGCGCCTGGTTTTGAATTGCATGCAGCGTATGAGTGGCATTGCAACAAAAACCAATCATGTGGTTGCGCTTTTAGGTAACTATAAAACTAAAATTTTAGATACAAGAAAAACCACTCCCGGATTAAGGTATCTCGAGAAATGGGCTGTGAGGATTGGTGGAGGTGTAAATCATCGCATAGGGCTATATGATATGATTTTAATTAAAGACAATCATGTTGATTATGCCGGGGGTATTGCAAATGCTATTAATTCTGCAAATCAATATTTAAAAGATAAAAAAAAGACACTCGATATTGAGATCGAGGTTAGAAATTTATCCGAATTACAAGAGGTTTTAAAGAATGGTAATGTAAACAGGATCATGTTAGATAATTTTACATTTGCCGATCTCAAAGAGGCTGTTAAAACAATTAATGGTAAATATATTACAGAAGCCTCAGGAGGTATTACTGAAGAAAATGTTGCAGAATACGCTGCTTGTGGAGTAGATTTTATATCCATGGGGGCATTAACACATTCTGTTAAGAGTTTAGACATGAGTTTAAAAGCCTTTTAGGTTATGATTTCCATCTATTCTATTTCAGCAGTTATTTTAGCATATCTGTTTGGTTCTATACCAACAGCGGTTTGGCTTGGCCAGGCGTTTTATGGTGTAGACGTTCGGGAATATGGAAGCGGCAATGCAGGTGCAACCAATACATTTAGGGTACTTGGCAAAAAGGCCGGTATTGCTGTAATGACAATAGATATTGCAAAAGGTTACACAGCAACAAAGCTTGCATACTTTATAGGTCTTTCTGTTACGGGTCCTCAAAATTCTTCGCAATTTATTAATTATGAGCTAGCCCTTGGTGTTACAGCTGTTATGGGTCATTTGTTCCCTATCTTTGCCGGATTTAGAGGTGGAAAGGGAGTAGCAACTCTTTTTGGAATGATTTTGGCAGTTAACTTCACAGCAGCGATGTTTTGTGTTCTGGTATTTGTAGTAGTATTATTGGCAACTAAATATGTTTCACTAAGTTCTATTTGTGCAGGGTTCACCTTCCCATTAAGCATAGTGTTCATAATTCATTCTTCAGTAAAGTCAGAGGTTTTATATGGTATGTGTGTTTGCATACTTATTTTGGTTACACACCAAAAGAACTTGGAGCGACTACTCAAAGGCAAAGAATCTAAAGTATATCTGTTTAAAAAAAGACAAATTAACTAACCTTAACCTAATGAAAAAGATATTAATAATCGGGGTAACAGCAATTGGCCTGGCGTTTTCCTCATGCTCTACAGTTCCCTTAACAGGCAGAAGCAGGCTAAATCTGGTAAGTGATGATCAGGTGTTGCCAATGGCCTTTCAGGCGTATTCACAGTTTCTTACTGAGAATAAAACAGCAGTATTATCTTCAACAAATGCCCAGGCCCAACGCGTTAAACGGGTAGGAAACAGTCTTATATTATCTGTAAAAAGTTATATGAATAATAATGGCTATGCGGATTTAATTAAAGATTATAAATGGGAAGTAAATGTTGTAGAAAATAAGGAGATGAACGCCTGGTGTATGCCTGGTGGTAAAATTGTAGTCTATACAGGATTATTACCCGTAACTCAGGATGATGCTGGTTTAGCTACTGTTATGGGACACGAGATTGCTCATGCTATTGCAGGACACTCAGCTGAGCGTATGTCGCAACAAATGGTTTCACAAGGTTTAGGTGTTGCGGGCAATGTAGCGTTATCAAAAAATGCAAAATCTCAATCTGTATTTAATACTCTTTATGGAGTAGGGACGCCTTTAGTGATGCTTAATTATTCGCGTAATCAGGAGCTGGAAGCGGATAGATTAGGGCTTATTTTTATGGCAATGGCAGGATATAATCCTCAAAGCGCCACTTCGTTCTGGCAAAGGATGGCTGCCGCCTCTCAGGGCAGTCAGAAACCACCTGAATTTTTAAGTACTCACCCTAGTGACGCCACAAGGATTGCACAAATCCAAAGAAGTATACCCGAAGCACAGAAATACTATAAATCTACAACCGGGAAACCAATAAAATAGAACTAAAAAAGCCTGCTTCATCACGATGCAGGCTTTTTAGTTTTCAAGGGTTTGCATAATCGCTGATGCTTTAAGCATACACTCTTCATATTCAGCGGTAGCATTAGATGCGTATGTAATTGCCCCTCCGACCTGAAAGGACAGATATTTTGATGATGATTGGTACAAGATGCTTCTGATGATCACATTAAAATCAAAGTTCCCCTCAGGCGTTATATATCCAAATGTACCAGAGTAAGCGCCACGGCGGCTAAATTCATACGCTTCTATCAGTTCCATGGCTTTTATTTTCGGCGCGCCCGTCATCGAGCCCATAGGGAAAGCATTTTTTATGGCGTCAATAAAATGTATCCTGGGGTCTAGCTGACAGGTAACTGTTGATATCATTTGATAAACCTGGGCGAAGCCATAAATTCCAAAAAGCTCTTCAACCACTACGGTTCCCTTCACCGCACTTTTGGTCAGATCATTTCTAACCAGATCCACAATCATTACATTTTCCGCCTGTTCTTTAGCATCATTTTGCAGGTTGAGCTTTATAAGTTCATCTTCCTTTATGTTGCTGCTTCGTCGGGCAGTTCCTTTAATCGGCTGTGAGATCAGTTTATTTCCTCTTTTACAAAGAAATCTTTCCGGACTGGCCGATAATATGTACTGATCTTTTATTTTAAAGAAACCTGAAAATGGAGTAGGAGATACCTTTTTTAATTTTGTGTAGATATTTAAAGGGTCTATATGGGCGTGTTCAGCAAAAAATTCCTGACAAAAATTAACCTCATATATGTCACCTCTTATAATATGTTCTTGTAGCTCTTCAACTGTTTTGATATAGAGCTCTTTTGATAGCCTACTTTGAATTTCAATTCCAGAGTGGGTTTCCTGGTCATCACTGGTATATTCCTCAATTTGATTTAACAGGGTTTGGTCTCCAAGGATAACCTTTATTTCTCCTTTAACCACTGCAATAAGGTATTTGGGGACAAAGAAAAACAAATCGGGAAAATTAAGACTGTCAGAATTCCCTGAGTCTAATTGTTCAACCTCGTTTTTGAGGTCGTAACTAAGTAGTCCGAACATCCAGTTTTTCTGGACCTCATAAAATTCTTTCAAGGAATCAAAAGCAGCGCCGTATTTAAGATTAATCGACTCTTTAATGCCAACGGCTAATAGGAAATCAAATTCTCCATAGGAATCAGGATAGCTGTTCGAATCATAGCAACAACAAACATCAAATGCGTTGGCCCATTGCAATGCTTTTTCTTTAAACGAATCTAAATCCTGTACTTTCATTTTGTTTGCGCAAATGTATAGAATATCGGAATAGCATAAACGAAAAAAGGCGACAAATAGCCGCCTTTTTCAATTTTATTTCAGAGAAATTAATTCAAAATAAGTGTTTGTACTCTATCAGGTCCTACAGAAAGATATTTAACAGGAACTTCAAGTTCTTTTTCTAAGAAAGCGATGTATTCGCTAAGTTTAGCTGGGATCTCTTCAATCTTACTTACTTTAGTGACATCAGTTTTCCAGCCATCAATAGCTTTTAAAACCGGTGTAGGTTTTACTGTGATAATGTCATACGGCATGTAATCAATAGTTTCGCCATTGTGCTCATAATGTGTGCAGGCATAAATGGTATCAAAACCATCTAATACGTCAGCCTTCATCATAATTAATTCAGTAACACCATTAAGCATAATTGCATATTTAAGTGCCGGAAGATCTATCCATCCACAACGACGGGCACGACCAGTTGTTGCACCAAATTCATGGCCAACCTGACGTAAAGTCTCTCCAACCTCATCATCCAGTTCAGTAGGGAACGGACCACCACCAACTCTTGTGCAATAAGCTTTGAAAATACCATAAACACTTCCAACTTTATTAGGAGCAATACCTAAACCAGTACAAGCGCCTGCAGTGGTAGTGTTAGAAGAAGTTACAAAAGGATAAGAACCAAAGTCAACGTCTAATAAGGTTCCTTGTGCACCTTCAGCAAGAACAGTTTTTCCTTCTTTTAAATATCCGTTAACAAAGTGCTCACTGTCAACATGAGGAATATTTTTAATGAAGTCAATTGCCTCAAAGAAAGCAGCCTCTTTTTCAGTAAGGTCATATTCAAAATCATAATGAGAAAGTATCTCTTTATGTTTTTCAACCAATTTGTTATAACGCTCTTTAAAGTCAGGAAGAGTAGTATCACCAACTCTCAGTCCGTTACGGCCTGTTTTGTCCATGTAAGTTGGGCCAATTCCTTTTAAAGTGGAACCGATTTTATCTTTACCCATTTTTTGCTCATTTGCTGCATCCAGCAATTGGTGAGTAGGTAAAATTAAGTGTGCCTTACGTGCAATAACAAGTTTACCTTTTGCAACCGGATCATGACCGGCTTTCTGTAGGTTATCTAATTCTCTTTTTAAAATGATTGGGTCTATAACCACACCATTTCCAATTAGATTCATTGTTTTTTCGTTAAAGATACCTGATGGTATGGTATTCAAAACGAATTTTTTACCATCAAACTCTAAAGTATGTCCGGCGTTCGGACCGCCTTGGAAACGAGCTATCAAATCATATTGTGGACTTAATACATCAACAATTTTACCCTTGCCTTCGTCGCCCCATTGCAGGCCAAGAAGCACGTCTACTTGCGTCATTATTTAAATTTAAAAATGGAAATATAATAATTGAATTTTAACTTGCATGTTTAATAGCGGCATTCTGATTTTCCATTGATGCCTTCGCAGAGCAATCAAAACAAACGCCGTAAAGATTTAAAGAGTGATGCTTGATCTCGAACTTTAACAGTTCGCCAACCATACTCTGGATCTGATGAATACGCGGGTCGCAGAATTCTACAACTTTACCGCAATCAATACAGATGATGTGATCATGTTGATGATAACCGTATGATTTTTCAAACTGAGCCATGTTTTTGCCAAACTGATGTTTGGTAACCAAATCACATGAAACCAATAACTCTAAAGTATTGTATACTGTAGCCCTGCTAACACGGTATTTTTGGTTTTTCATATGGATATAGAGGGTCTCTACATCGAAATGATCATCTCTTGAATAGATTTCTTCTAAGATGGCAAAACGCTCCGGTGTTTTTCTCAGGCTTTTATTTTCGAGATAGGCTTCGAAAATCTTTCTTACCAACTCGCTGTTGTGGTTTGTAGACATAGTTTTTAAACTCCTTTCAAAGGTACCATTTTTTATATAAAACTCTATGATTTTTTAGCAATTTTAGGCGTCAAAGCGAGTAACTCCCGTTACACCTTTCACCCGAAGCAGATTTTCGATCAGGTTGTCTAAGTGCTCCTTATCATTTACAAAGATCATTATTGAACCATCAAAAATACCATTATCGGTATCTACAGTGATAGAACGCATGTTTACCTTAAAATCATTAGAGATAACTTTTGTAATATTGTTAATTAATCCCACATCATCTATTCCAATAATGTGTAAGCCCGTTAAAAATGTAAGCTCTTGTTGTTTGTTCCATTTTGCTTTAACAACCCTATACCCATAGTTAGCCATTAATTGCGCTGCATTAGGGCAATTTGTACGATGGATTTTAATTCCTTCATTTACGGTTACAAATCCAAATACATCATCTCCCGGTATTGGATTACAACATGCAGCCAAAGTATAATCTATTTTTTGCAGGTCTTCTCCAATCAATAAAGTATCAGATTCAGGACCTTTTACCTTGTTGAGCAGGGTTTCAATCTTCTGGTGATCATTTCTATCAGCACCTCTATTTTCAATCTCCTTCTCGCTTGCCAGGTAATCTTTTAGGTCTTTTACTTCAATTTTGCCATTTGCAACGGCTATGAAAAGCTCCTGGGTTGATGGTAGCTTAAAGAAATAAGTAAGCTTGTTTAAATTATCTGTATTGTAAGTGATTTTTAAAGATTTAAGCTTTCGCTCCAAAGTTTCTTTCCCCAGATCTGCTATCTTTCTTTTTTCCTCTTTTAAAGACGACTTGATTTTAGATTTAGCTTTTGCTGTTACAACAATGTTAAGCCAGTCCTCTTTTGGTGTTTGCTTGCTAGAAGTGATAATTTCTACCTGATCGCCATTCTGCAGCTTATATGAAAGCGGTACAAGCTTATGATTTACCTTAGCTCCAATACATTTTGCACCTACGTCAGTATGTATCTCAAAGGCAAAATCAAGCGCTGTTGCACCTAGCGGTAATTGTAGTAACGCACCTTTTGGAGTAAAAATGAAGATCTCATCAGAGAATAAATTCATCTTAAAGTCGTCGAGAAAATCTAAAGCATTAGCTTCAGGGTTATTTAGCATCTCTCTTACCTTCATGATCCATTGGTCCAGACCATTGTCGTTAGAGGATTCCTTGTATTTCCAGTGTGCAGCAAATCCTTTTTCGGCAATTTCATTCATTCGCTGTGTACGGATCTGTACTTCTACCCACTGACCTTTAGGCCCCATAACAGTAGTGTGCAACGATTCGTAGCCATTTCCTTTCGGAGAAGAAACCCAGTCGCGCAACCTATCCGGATTAGGGCGATAAAGATCCGTTACAATAGAGTATGCTTTCCAGCAATCTGCTTTTTCATGTTCAGGGGCACTGTCTAATATAATTCTGATGGCAAAAAGATCATACACCTCTTCGAAAGGAATGTTTTTACTTTTCATTTTATTCCATATCGAATGGATAGACTTCGGTCTGCCGTAAATATCAGCTGTTAAACCTTGTTCTGCCAGTATTTCATTTATAGGCTCAACAAACCTTTTAATAAATAAAGTTCGTTCAGCTTTTTTCTCATTTAACTGAGTTGCTATGTATTTATAAGTATCTGGCTCAAGATATTTCATTGAAAGATCTTCCAGTTCAGACTTAATGGCATATAAACCCAGCCTGTGCGCAAGGGGGGCATAGAGGTAAATGGTTTCAGAAGCAATCTTTAATTGTTTTTGCCTTGGCATAAAATCCATAGTCCGCATGTTATGAAGTCTGTCGGCCAGCTTAATTAAAATTACCCTTACATCATCGGCCAGGGTAAGCAACATTTTTCTGAAATTCTCTGCCTGCAAAGAACTATTGTAATCAAATACGCCCGATATTTTGGTTAGCCCATCAATAATTTTTGCTGTTTTCTTTCCAAACTCACGTTCTATATCTTCAAGCGTAATGTCTGTATCTTCTACCACATCATGTAGCAATGCGCATACTATGGAGGTGGTTCCAAGTCCAATTTCTTCTGCTGCAATCTGAGCCACGGCAATAGGGTGGTAAATATATGGCTCTCCAGATTTTCTACGCATGTTTTTGTGGCTTTCCAGAGCCATGTCAAATGCTTTTCTGATTTCCTTTTTATCCCCCCTTTGAAGTGTCGGCTTACAGGCGCGTAAAAGTGCCCTGTATCTTTTTAGGATCTCTTGCTTCTCTGCTTCTAAATCAATCACTAAAGCGTTTTTCATTCGTGTTTCCTTTTTTGGTTGTTATGAATTCTGCCAGCTACAGCCTCCATGTTATTGCTTTACTACTAGTTTTTTGTAATTAACGGTTGAGCTGGTTTGCCCGGTTGATTACGCTCCCTTTTATCAATATAAGTTTTTTATAAAGATGTAACTAATATGAGCAATAATTCTTCCAAATTTAAGTTTGTCATTATTTGACTTGTATTGTATTATTTACGTAAAAAATATGGCTCTTTATCGTTAAAAGATTATATTAGAGTTGAAAATGAAAACTAAAATATAAATTAGCTTTACCTTTATAGGGGTATAAATTTATGAAATTTTATAGGTTATTTATTCTGTTAATTGTCATTATTAGCGGTGCCCAGGTTAGGGCGCAGGTTAATGGCGTTACTATAAAAATGCCTGTACTTGGAAAAAATGATACGATTCGTGTTGCCGGAACTAATGATAATGGGGAAATGATACCATGGATACCTTTACATGAGGTTGTTATATATGGTGTCAGAATATTCAAATCCCCGGCCGAGCGTGCTGCCTATAGCAGATTGAGGTATAATGTGATGAAGGTTATGCCTTATGCTCTTTATGCAAAACAACGATATGAGCAACTGGAAAAGGATTTGGCATTAACACAAGAAAAAAGAGAACAGAAAAAGCTTGTTAAACAATGTGACAAAGAAATTAAAGACATGTTTAACAGAGAAATAAAAGAACTTACCATAACCCAGGGTCAAATACTTACCAAACTGATCGATCGTGAACTGGGCAGAACAACCTACGATATTGTGAAAGAAACTAAGGGAGGTTTTACCGCGTTCCTTTACCAATCTGTTGCGAGGGTAGTAGGGCATAATTTGAAAAGTACGTATAACCCGCAAGAAGAGAGAGATATCGAATCCATCATTATTTCTTCAGGGTTTTATCAATAGAACCTATGGCTGATAAATCCAAAAGTATACATCAATTTAAAGCGAAACTGATTAATGGCTCCGACAAAAACCTTTCTGATTATAAAGATAAAGTACTTCTGGTTGTAAATATTGCATCTGCATGCGGTTTTGCACCTCAGCTAAAAGAATTACAAGATTTAAGAGATGAATATAATGCCCAGGGTTTCGAAGTACTGGGCTTTCCGTCGAACGATTTTGGCAGGCAGGAACCTCTGGATGGAAAAGAAATAGATACCTTTTGCGAGGTTAACTACGGCGTTAAGTTCCCTGTGTTCGATAAAATAATGGTTCGTGGAAGCCATGCGCATCCGCTTTTCAAATTTCTGACCCAAAAATCAACCCCGAGATGGAATTTCCACAAGTATTTAATCAATAGAGATGGTGAGGTAGTAGATTATTTTTTCCCATTTACCACACCACTTTCATCCAAAGTAAAAAAGAAAATACAGAAATTGCTTTAACGCAATCTTTTATAAACTATACACATCATGAAGTTAGATATATTGGTGCTTGCCGTTCATCCAGACGACGCAGAATTGGGATGTTCAGGAACTATAGCCAAACACATTGCCCTAGGTAAAAAAGTAGGAATAGTCGATTTTACCAGAGGAGAGCTCGGCACACGAGGTACAGCAGAAACACGAGATGAAGAAGCTGCTGATTCGGCTAAAATACTTGGTATCCAGGCGCGTGAAAACCTAAGGTTTAAAGATGGTTTCTTTAAGAATGATGAAGAACATCAACTCGAAGTTGTTAAAATGATCCGCAAGTATCAGCCAGAGATTATCTTAACCAATGCATTACACGATAGACACCCCGATCATGGCAGGGCCGGAGACCTTGCTAATGATGCGTGCTTTCTGTCGGGATTGCCAAAGATAGCTACCGAGCTTATCGGAGTGCAACAACAAGCATGGCGACCACGATTGCAATTCCAATACATTCAGGATCGTTATATTAAACCAGATATCATTATCGATATTACCCCATATATTGAAACCAAGTTAGCCTCAATAAAGGCATTTAAAACTCAATTCTTCAACCCTGAACTGGACGGACCAGATACCTATATTTCTTCTCCGGATTTTTTTGAAAGTGTAATTGGGCGGGCGCGTGAGTTTGGTAAGTCTATTGGCACAACCTACGCCGAAGGCTTTACCTGTCGTAAACTTTTAGGGGTAAACAGTCTTTTCGATCTTATCTAATCAACATATATTATTGGCCATATTCCAACAAAAACACTTAATTTCTGTTTTATATATAAACAGTTTAATATGGCCAATATATTTTCTTCTCTAAAGAACGCGTATACCCTTTTTAAAAGTGTAGATTTTAAAAAACTTGAAGAGCTTTCTAAAAAGGTAGACTTACCTAAAATTGTAGAATCCGTGTCTAACCTTGATGAAACCCAATTGCAGGGGCTCATGAAGGTGATAGGAACACCTCATAAAAAAAGAGAACTACCTCCTATTGAAGGCGATTTTTACCATCTGGGTGATGAAGCTTTAAAAGATGAAGATAGAGCTCTGCAGTTAAAAGTAAGAGCATTTCTGGAAAAGGAAGTAAAGCCGGTAGTTAATAAATACTGGCTTAAAGCCGAATTTCCTTTTGAGCTTATTCCTAAAATTGCAGAACTAAATATTTGTGGTTTGACTTATCAAGGCTACGGATGTCCCAACAAATCAAACCTTATGGAAGGTATGCTGGCAATGGAAATGGCCAGAGTAGATACCTCTATGTCTACCTTTTTTGGTGTACAGAGCGGGTTGGCCATGGGATCGATATATCTTTTAGGATCCGACGCGCAAAAGCAGCAATGGTTACCAGATATGCAACAGATGAAAATAATTGGAGCATTTGGATTAACTGAGCCGGAAGTGGGTTCTGGTGTTGCAGGCGGGTTAACCACAACAGCTAAGCGACAAGGCAGCAAGTGGATATTGAATGGACAAAAAAAAATGGATAGGAAATTCCACCTTTTCAGATGTTACCATAATATGGGCAAGAGATGTAGACGATAATGAGGTAAAAGGTTTCCTGGTTAGAAAAGGTACAAAAGGATTTGCTGTTGAGAAAATGCAGGACAAGATGGCATTAAGGATTGTACAAAACGGGCTTATAACACTTACCAATTGTGAGGTTGACGAAGAAGATCGTTTACAAAATGCCAATTCATTTAAAGACACCGCAAAGGTGTTAAAGATGACCAGGGCAGGAGTGGCATGGCAAGCCGTAGGGTGTGCCAGAGGTGCTTATGAAAGTGCGCTTGCATACACCAGAACAAGAAAGCAATTTGGTAAGCCTATTGCATCCTACCAATTGATACAAAACCACCTTGTAGAAATGCTCTCCAATCTTACGGCAATGCAGACACTCTGTTTCCGGTTGTCTCAATTACAGGATCAGAACCTCCTTACAGATGAGCATGCATCATTAGCCAAAGTTTTCTGTTCAATGCGCACACGCGATGTGGTAAGCAGAGCACGTGAAGTTATGGGAGGTAACGGTATTTTACTGGAATACGATGTAGCCCGCTTTGTAGCTGATGCAGAAGCTATTTATTCTTACGAAGGAACCAAGGAGATCAATACCCTTATTGTGGGGCGTGCTATAACCGGTTTTTCAGCTTTTGTATAATCACTTAAAAGGAGCCTTTTCGATACTTGTATTGCCCATGGCAGTTTTTTCATAAAGGGCAATACAATATTTATTAAAACTGGTGTCGAAATTTACTTTACCTGCATATAATCTGTCTGGCACTGGTGTGCCCTCCAAAAAATAATAGACTTTAGTATTTCCTCCTTTATGATGAGGTTTAAAGTTGCCATAGGTTATCATTTCATTCCAAACCGAGTCTTTTACGGTAACAGCAAATACATACTGTATAGGGCCTGTATTGTTGTCGTTCCTATAGTGTGCAATTTCCTTGAATTCGCCTTTTAATCCATCTATTCCAGGTTGGGTAAACGTACCTTTTAACATCCAACCCACTAAAACCAAAACAATAACACCCAGCAGGATGTTGAAATATTTTCTCTGCATTATAACGCTGGTAGAATGGTTTCCATGATAGCTAAACCTTCGTCAATATGTTTTTTCTCCATACATAACGCAGGTCTGAATCTGATGGTCTGATTTCCGCAGCCTAAAAACATTACATTATGCTGCATTCCTTTTTTGATAAACTCATCGCGCATGTTTTTGTTTGGAAAGTCGAAAGCACAAAGTAAACCCTTACCTCGCACATTGGTTACTTTATCATGCTTTCCGGCTAGTGTTTGCAGGCCTTCTTTTAAATATTGGCCAACAACTGCAGCGTTATCACATAAGCTATCTTCAGCAATAATTTGAAGGATCTGCGAGGAGCGAACCATATCTACTAAATTGCCACCCCAGGTTGAGTTAATTCTGGAAGGTACTTTAAATACATTGCTATCTATCTGATCAACTTTGTTTCCTACCAGAATTCCACATACCTGCATCTTTTTACCAAATGCAATAATATCCGGACGGGCTTTTTCGCTATAATGCTGATGGCACCAAAATTTACCTGTAAGGCCAACTCCGGTCTGCACCTCGTCGTATATCAGGAATGCATCATTTTCATCTGCCAATGCTTTTAACTGTATTAAAAATTCTTCGCGTAAATGGTTATCTCCACCTTCAGATTGAATTGGCTCAACAATAATTGCACAGATGTCGTCTTTATTATCGGCAAAAGCTTGTTTTACCTGAGCAATAGATGTTCCTTCTGTTTCAACAGCCGTATTTAAGTTATTGCCCTCCAATGGGAATTTTACTACCGGAACAGATACTCTTGGCCAATCGAACTTAGCAAACCATTTGGTTTTATCAGGAAGCGTATTGGTTAAACTTAAAGTATAACCGGTTCTGCCATGAAAAGCTTTTTCGAAATGAAGTACTTTAAAGCCCCTTTCTTCTTTATATCCTTTAGCAAAATTCTTTTGAACCTTCCAGTCCATAGCCACCTTAAGGGCATTTTCAACCGCGAGTCCGCCTCCTGCAATAAAAAAAGCATGAGGTAAATAGGAAGGGATACCAATTTTTGCAAAGGTATCTACAAACTGAGCGTATTGTTGCGTGTATACATCAGAATTAGACGGATTGGCTAGTGCCGCCTGCAGAAGGTTTTTTTTGAAAGCCTCATCGTTTATCATTTTGGGATGGTTGTAGCCCAGAGGAACAGACGCAAAACAAGTAAAAAAATCGAGCAGGGAACGATTATACTTCGAATCATAAATATAAGCCCCCTGGCTTTTTTCCATATCGTAGGTAAGGTCAAAACCATCTGCTAAAATGTGTTTGCTTAAAGTTTCATTTACCTGGTCTGGAGCTACAGTTAGTTGATACATAATTTCTATGTTTTGATATGTATCAAATGTAATAAAAACCCCCAAATTAACAAATGCGGGCACTATTTGAACCCTTAGAACTAAAAACTAGGTTTAAACAGTTTAAAGTATGTTTTTGAAATAGAATCTATTTCGGTCTAACAAGTGTTAATAAATAAACTTGTCTTTCATACCCCAGATTCCCAGTAAACCACCGGTATGGATGGCAATTATTTTCTCTTCTTTTTTAAAGTATTTATTGCTGATGAGGTCATCAATAGCGAAGAACATTTTTGAGGTATATACCGGGTCAATAAGCATCCCCTCATCGGCAACAAAATTTTTAATATACTCAATCAAAGCAGGAGGGGTTTTGGCATATCCACCAAAATGATAATCCGTATGCATAACCAGTTGTTCAATATTCCCGGTATGTTTATAAATCTCATCCGCAATAAAGTCGCCGCCTTTTAAAACGGGCACTACGTGAAGTTGGGTTTTTAACTTACGCTGATGAATTCCTTTTAACAGACCTGCAGCAGTGGTTCCTGTTCCTGCAGCACAAAATAGGTGATCTACCTCTTGAGGCAATTCAGCAATAACCTCTGCACAGCCCCTAACCGCTTCCGTGCCGGCCCCGCCCTCGTCAACAAAATAGACATCGGGATCCGTTCCAAAATGAGAATCAAATAGTAAACGTTTGTTTCTGTAGCTGTCTCTGTGGGTAAAAATTAAATTCATACCAAACAGCTTGCAAAGCAATAGCATTTCATTGCTTACCACTTCACCACGCACAAAGGCTGTGCTTTTTAGACCAGCCCTCGCACAAGCAGCTGCCGTTGCCACGAGGTGATTAGAAAAAGCTCCACCAAAGGTAACAATGTGATTTTTATTTCTTTTCTGTACATCTTTTAAGATGTATTTTAGCTTACGCCATTTATTCCCAGAAATATAAGGATCAATTAAATCATCTCTTTTAACCAATACCTGGTTTCTCGCAGCCTGCTTTAGTTGATGTATAGGGCTATAAATATCTGTAAACATTGTACAAATATAAATAGCCTTTTATTAAACAGTGTTAATTAATGCTTGAAGTAGATTTTTTTAATCAAATAAGGAAAGAAGTTAAGAATTACTTTTATGTTCTCAGTAAAATTTTTCATAGTAAAATTATTTAGTCTGGATCATGCACTTCTCAAATAATAGGCCAATTTCTTTTCTAAATATGTTGTTGCTAAAGATTAGTTTTGCAAAACGAAATCACTAAAACCCCGAAATATTAAAATTGAGGGATAATGCAGGAGCATTTAATGATTAATTAATAGAAATAAAACACAATTTTAATGGAAAACAACAATAGCGGGGTAGAATTAGAGGAGCAGGATCTGTATGAACATTTGAACATTGTTGTTGATAAAGGACAGTCTTTATTGCGCATTGATAAGTTTTTAATGTATAGGGTAGAAAATGCTTCCCGTAACCGCATTCAAAACGCAATAGATGCCGGAAATGTTCTGGTTAATCAAAAAACAGTAAAACCGAGCTATAAGGTAAAGCCGGCAGATGAAATATCTGTTGTATTTCCACATCCTCCAAGAGACACAGAAGTTTAT
>Ga0256879_1000121_pt1 | contig 15677 bp, 20 predicted proteins | sample MC6MC0437MT_FD_186346 | JGI IMG/M metagenome (GOLD analysis project Ga0256879, IMG submission 186346) | Metatranscriptome of enriched soil aggregate microbial communities from Iowa State University, Ames, United States - MC6-MC0437-MT... | ecosystem: Environmental > Terrestrial > Soil >... | reverse complement strand
TGTTAAATTTATTTACTGTACTGTTATAAACCGAAAGGAAAATAATGATCGCCGTGCCTGCTAAATCATAGTCTGTTGACGGTTATTTTATATGAATATATTTTTAAAAATTATACGCTATCAAATCTAAAAAAAATGAAAAAATTAAAGGTATTTGCAATTGTATTGGGACTAGTTGCTCTGGCTGTATTGTCCGGAGGTCTGTACGTAAATATTGCCCTTCCAAATGTCGGCCCGGCCCCTGCATTAAAAGTTGAGCGCACACCAGAGCGAATTTCCAGGGGAAAATACCTTGCCAATCACGTGGCGGCCTGTATGGATTGCCATAGCTCAAGAAATTGGGAGCAATACTCAGGCCCTATGATTAGCGAAACTTTAGGTAGTGGCGGAGAATTATTCGATGAGCAAATGGGATTTCCAGGTAAAATATACGCTTCAAACATTACCCCTGCTGCCTTAGCCAGCTGGACCGATGGGGAAGTTTTAAAAGCCATAACCACCGGAGAAAGTAAAGACCACAGGGCACTGTTTCCGGTTATGGCATATCCAAGGTTTGGAAAAATGGATCAGGAAGATCTTTACAGCATTATCGCTTACATCAGGTCTTTAAAACCCATAAATAAGGACATAGAGCATACAGTTTTAAATTTTCCTGTTAACCTGATCAATAAGACCCTGCCCGAAAAAGCGAGTTCGCAAAAAATTCCATCGCAAACCGATACCGTTAAATATGGAGCATACCTGGTAAATGCGGCAGGATGTGTCGATTGTCACAGTAAATCCGATAAGGGAAAAATTATTGAAGGCTCTGAATTCGGCGGCGGAATGGAATTCAAGCTCCCTGGCGGTACATTAACATCACCCAACATAACCATGCATCAATCAAACGGCTTGGGCAGCTGGAAAAAGGAAGTGTTTATTGCAAAATTTAAGCACTACGCGGACAGCAACTACAAATCAGAAAAAGTTGGGATGACTTTACAAAATACGGTGATGCCCTGGACGATGTATGCTGGGATGACAGAAAATGACCTAGCGGCAATTTATGCTTATTTAAATAGCCTGAAACCAAACCCAAATAAAGTGCTGGTAAGAAGATTGGACAAATAACTCAAATAAAAGTCTTACTTTACACACATGAACGAGCTCAGGAACGGATATTTTGAATTTGACACCGAAATTTATCAGGAATGGAAAAGAACAGGCTACCACTATGTAGCTGTCATCACCATTAATGCGGATATGTACGAGTACGTGGATGAATCAGCATTTGAAATTATTCCACATACCAACCGCCCGGAAATGATAGAACAGGTATACGCCATGGACTCGGAGTATCTCTTGAACTGTGCCAATCAAAACCTTTCCCAGACCATGTTCATCGTGCACAAGCGTTACCTGTGATCACGCAATATTTCGCTACTAAGTCCGCCTTTCCGGCACGAGATCATACAACACTCAGTTGCTCGCAAATTCGGCATAAGTCCGCGCTGGCAGACAATTTGGGATCAGGCAAGTGGTAACAGAGTGAATATACGCCATTTAGCCCAAGGCCCTTTTAATCAGATCTGCCCCAGACTCGCTGTAGGTTAACTTCAAAGCGATTTCCCGTCCCGGTTCGCTCATTTTGGCCCAGGTTTTCTGTAATATATCTATTATCTTTTCTGCAGAGTGTTTGGATATCAGCTCATCGAACTGGAACTCCAGAAAAACCAGACACAGTGCATTCTCCATAGTCTGTACCTGCGGTGCAGTCCGAAGGTGTTTTTTGAGCACAATTTCTCTTACTTTTTCAATCGTCAACTCATCGTATCCGATTGAGCGCAGAACAGACGATGCCCTGTCAGCGTGGAACTGCGAAAGATCTTTGCGCCACCTGAGATAGCCAATCCTGCCTTCGGGATAGGAGCTGCGCGGTATTTCCCAACGGCCGATATGCTGGCAGCGTGAGGCCAGCAACAGCGGCTCTCCTGCACCAGGTTCAAGTTCCCTCACCCAGTGATAAAGCCTCCGCGCATAAAAATATTCAGCAGGGTATTCCACTCCGCCACTGGTCACCGTATCGGGAGAATTACGGTTATAGTCATCAAATAGCTTGAAAGCCTGCTTAAGTTGGTCCATCGGTGATATCCTTGTCTGATAAATAATAAACAATAATAATACTTTAATCCATAAATTGAGCCTGTACCGTTATCCAATACAGGCTCTGAATTATTTCATAGTTTGATATAAATACATGCTGTAATCCGTTGAAACACCCCCATGGCCCAATTGGTGGAGCATTGCAGTAATGTTTCCCCTATGATAGGTTCCGTGATTTACCACGTGTTGTATTACTTCACTATGCTGCATGGGCAAAGTCGAATAGGTCATAATTTGCTCCATGTCAGCAGTGCTGAGCAACTCACAATAGCATTCGGCCAGCAGATCCTGTTTTATGCCGAAATCGGGAAGACTTAATGCTGCTAATTGGGCCTTAAGTTCTGCAATTGTACTGTTTATCACCTGATAATCGTCCCAGGCATATTTCCCCCTCAACAGGGAATGCCAGCCGTAGTCAACAATATAAATATGCATTAGCGTATCGAAAACAGATGGAAAAACACTTTTGATATTTTCATGGGATAGTTCCACCGGGAGTTGCATTAAATGATTTAAAAGGGTTTTATTAGCCCAGGTATTATAATTGAATAGCTTTATTGAATGATTGTTCATCATCGTGTAATTAGGTGTGAATGAAAAATGATTAGACCGCTATCTATGAAATAGATAGTCTGTTATGCCTGGAATTGATTCAGAGATATCGATCAGGCAAAACCATAGCATTACAGGCCGGCTTTGAAATTTAGCAGGTCAGTTCTGCGGTTATATGTTTATTTGGATTTTTCATAGTCACCTCCTTCTTTTAGGACAGCTAATATTCAAAAATATGCTTTTTTTCGCAGGCGTCAAACCGATAATGATGATAAAGCATTTTCTTTTTTTACCTGCCCTCTGCCCCGAGCTATTTTTTGTTTCGGCCTTTAGACACCAATGAAAACCCGCTCAGCATTACCTGATTATGATGGGATGGTTTCCACCAGTAACACATTACCCTGGCGATCGTAATAGCTGCAGGTTCTGTCTTTGATGCTGACGATCCATTTGTAGATTCCTGTCTGAGCGCATTGCCTGCAAAAACTCAAGTAGTCAGAATTCCCTAACTGATGTGCTTTCAAAAAGGCTTTAAATGCTTCCGGGTCGCTCAGCTGTGCAATTGGCAGGGGATTGTATTGGGGTTCAGAATCAACCTGGTAACCATTTTCACCCCTGTACCGTGTATGACTGTCGGTGACAAAGGTTTCAAACGATCTCACGCCCATATCAATAATTTGATCGATATAAGCTGGAAAATCCGCTCCGCTTTTCACCTGCTGATGCGCGATTTCAATTTGCTTTACAGTAAATGGAATTTTTGAGTGGTCTGCAGACATGGGTATGGGGATTTAAATATATTTACAAAATAGTTTTAGAACGCTTGAACAGGGCGATTAAAGATAGCAATTTTCAAACGTTTCGAAACTGATTCCCCAGAGGTATATGGTCCGCCCATCTTCTCATCAGCTTATCCCGATAACTGAAAATAAGACGAAATTTAAATATCAAAAAACAATAATTCCTATCTTTATCGCATGCCAGCTGCTGATAAAATAGTCATCTTTGATGAACAAACCGATCTTCTGGGGATATTCCGTTTTCTTTTCCAAGACAGCGGATGGGAAGTAAATGCTTTTGATAACTGCAACGATTTAATAAGCAAAACAAAGCAGATCATGCCTTGTTTGATACTTATGGACAATTCGATACCTCCCCATGGTGGAATAACAGCTACTCAAACACTCAAGAATGATCCGGTGCTGAAAGCAATTCCCGTGATTTTCGTGTCTGCCAACAATGAGCTCAAAGAACTGGCCGCAAAGGCAGGCGCCGATGCCTGTATCGAGAAGCCATTTGATGTTGATGCCCTTAACGATTTAGCCATTCTGTTAATTAACAAATTTACCCCTGATGCAACCTGAGGAAAACAAAGATACCGGCGCTCGGATTGACACCGAGGCCATGCAAAGCCTGAATGAAGAATTAAGAGCCTCCAATGAGGAGTTACAAGCCAGCAATGAAGAACTGATCGCCACCCAGGGGCAGCTTGAGATGTCGCTGGAAGCCATCTCTGACCGGGAACGACAAATCAATGCAATGGTGGAAAGCGTGCCCTTTCCCATAGCAGTATATATTGGCAGGGAAATGCGGATCGCCCAGGCAAACAAAGCGATTATCAAGGTATGGGGCAAAGGCGACGAGGTGATTGGTAAAACCTATTTCGAATTGTTACCCGAACTCGAGGAACAGCACATTTATGCACAGCTGATTGCTGTATATGATACCGGTATCCCCTTGCATATCAGGAACCAGCAGGTAAACCTTGTGGTAGAGGGCAAGCTGACAGAATTCTATTTCAACTATAGTTTCACTCCTTTGCTGAATAAATCCGGAAGCGTCTATGGCATCATGAATACTGCAGCGGATGTAACTGACCTGTTTCTTGCAAAAAAACAGGTCGAATACAGCGAACAGAACTTCCGTAACATGATCCTGCAGGCGCCAGTGGCCATGTGTCTGCTGAAAGGACCTGAGTTTGTTGTCGAGCTCGTCAATACACCCATGGTGGAGATCTGGGGTAAGCCTTTGGAGGCTGTGATGGGTAAACCTGTGTTTGAGGCCCTTCCCGACGCAAGAGAACAGGGACTGGAGTCAGTAATGTCCGCAGTATACCGTACAGGAAATGCTTTTTTCGCCAACGAACAACCTGTAGCACTGATCAGGCACGGTAAACCTGATATCGTTTATCAAAACTTCGCCTATCAGGCTTACCGGGATTCCCAGGGCAGTGTCCAGGGTGTGCTGGCAATTTCTGTAGACGTTTCTCAGCAGGTACACTCCCGTCTTGAGCTGGAAAAGACCTATGAACAAATTCAGCTGTCCAAGCAAGCTGCCCAGCTGGGCACTTTCGATATGGACCTTTTAAAGGGAACGATGGAATGGGATGAAAGGTGCCGGGCGCTTTTCGGCATCGGTCATAATGATGTGGTGACCTACGAAAAGGACTTTCTGATGGGGCTTCATCCCCAGGATCGGCAAAGGGCAGCAGCTGTTATTGAAAGGCTGCTGGCAAGCAGCACCGGCGATAATAACTACGACATCGAGTACCGTACCATCGGTGCCCAGGATGGGAAGATCCGCTGGGTACGGGCAAAGGGTAAGGTATATTTCGCAGGTCAGGTACCCATTCGCTTTATAGGAATGGTTCTGGATATTACCGCCCAGAAGGAAAATGAACTACGCCTGGCCGAACTTGCCGAAAAACAGGCCCGACTGGCAGCAATAGTGAACTCCTCGGAGGACATTATCATCAGTAAAACCCTCGAGGGCATTATTACCAGCTGGAATCCAGCTGCCGAGCGCATTTTTGGCTATACAGAACAGGAAGCGATCGGCCGTCACATTTCTATGATTATCCCTGCAGAGCGGTTACACGAAGAAGATTACATTATTTCTCAAATCCAAAACGGCCAAAAGGTGGACCATTTTCAAACCATCCGGCTGAATAAAAACGGGCAGCAGCTGCAGCTTTCACTCACCATATCACCGGTTATTGATGACAATGGCAAAATTATAGGTGCATCCAAGATTGGCAGGGACATCAGTGCTAAGCTTGCCGCCGAGCAGTCAGCAAAAAAATATACCGAGCGCCTGGAGATCATGAACATGATAATGGGCTCGGTCTCGGCAGAGCTTGACCTGAATAAAATCTTACAAAAGGTTACCGACGCCACCACCAACCTGACCGGTGCAAAATTCGGTGCCTTCTTTTACAACAGAATTGATCAGCATGGAGAATCCTACATGCTTTTCACTTTGTCAGGTGCCCCAAGGGAAGCATTTGAGAAATTCGGTATGCCTCGAAATACCGCAATCTTCCATCCCACTTTTTCCGGACATTCGGTGGTCAGATCCGATGATATCACCAAGGATTCCCGCTACGGCCAAAATGCCCCACATTCGGGCATGCCAAAAGGCCACCTGCCGGTAGTAAGCTATCTTGCCGTTCCGGTGATCTCACGCTCAGGGCAGGTAATCGGCGGGCTGTTCTTCGGACATCCCGAACGCGGAAAATTTACAGAGGAACATGAGATACTGGTATCCTCCATTGCTGCTCAGGCAGCCATCAGCCTGGATAACGCGAAGCTTTTTGAACAGGTGAAAGCCTTAAATGACAAAAAAGATGAATTTATCGGACTCGCCAGTCATGAGCTTAAAACTCCTCTGGCCAGTATCAGCGGATACCTGCAGATACTGGGAAGATTGATAAAAGACGATCAGCAGCAGAAATTCCTTGGTAAAGCCTCCCTGCAGGTATCCAAGCTCGGCTCTCTGGTGAACGATCTGCTGGATGTTTCAAAAATCGAGGCCGGACAACTGAAACTGACAGTTGCAGACTTTGATCTCAAGGAAATCGTCACCGAAGCAATTGAGCTGATCCAGTATGGCACCGACACCCACACCATCACTTTCAAAAGTGACTTGAGCCAAACGGTTATATCCGGAGACGCCCGGCGGATTGAACAGGTGGTGATCAACCTGCTCTCAAATGCCATAAAGTATTCTCCCGAGGCCAGTCTGGTTGAAGTGGGGCTGGCTGAGGATGAGGAAAATTTAGTAGTCAGCGTCAGGGACTTGGGAATGGGAATAGCACCTGAAAAGGCAAAACACATTTTTACACGCTTTTACAGGATTGATGAGGCAGCAGCCAACATTTCCGGACTGGGTATTGGCCTATACCTTTCACATGAGATGATCAGCCGTCACCAGGGTAAATTATGGGTGGAAAGCGAGGGGGAAAATGGAAGTACATTTTATTTTTCCCTGCCCAAACACAAATAGGTCCTTGAGCAACGTCCTGCACAGCGGTGCTGGCACTTAGCCCTGCAGCAGCTTAGCAGTTCCCAGCTGTAAGGGAATGAAATTTTGACATTTTAGCTGTAAGTTTTTCATGTTGTCTGAATTTTTTTCAGCTTAAATCCCGGCAAATATAGCTGGCATAAAGGTTGCAATATCACAGGCGAACAGAAGTTCAAACGTTTAATTAATTGTAAGTTTTAATCATTAAAATCAATTTAAGGAGGACAGACCTATGACACTGGTTAAATTTAATTCCGACAACACCAAAGCCGCTAGCCTGCCAGGTTTCACTAATGTTTTTGATTCCATCTTCAACGACACTTTTTTTTCGGACCGGCTGATGACCCGGGTTCCTGCAGCAAACATCAGTGAAACTGCCAATGATTTTCATGTCGAGCTCGCCGCTCCCGGCCTGAAAAAAGAAGATTTCAAGTTGAAACTGGAAAGGGACGTGCTGAGCATTTCTGTTGAACAGGTAAATCAGCCCCAGCAGCAAGAACGCAGCTATACAAAACGTGAGTTCAGCTACAGCTCTTTTGTACGTTCATTCACTCTTCCTGACAGCGCCAATTCAGAAGGCATCCAGGCGGAGTATCACAACGGTGTGCTTTCGATCAATATCCCAAAACGCGAGGAAGCCAAAATCACCACCCGCCAGATTCAGATCAAGTAATTTTAAAGAGATTGTTTAACCGGGGGCCGCACCTGCGGCTCTTTTTTTTTGTATTGAGGCGTATGGAAACAAGATTTGAAATTTCTTTGAATATAAAAACTTGCCAGGGAATGCAAACTTATGGCTTTTTTAACATTGGCAATAGCCCGGAATTTGCAGAGAAACTTTTTGATCTGCTGGCTGGCGGTAATCAGGTCTCACCCGAATCGGTGATGACCATTGACCTGGTCAGAAGGGAAAACGGAGTTCCCTATCCTTTAGCCTTAAAGCACTGTACACTCGGGCAGCTGGGAGAAAATGTTAAGCTCATCAGCAAGGAGTTGTTTAAGCATATAAACCTGGAAAACTAAGCACGCTCGGCTGGAATCAATCTCTCCAGGCCTACACCCGTAGGCTTTATCAGCCAGTTCTCGCGCGCCGGGCTAATCACCTTCACCATATAACTTGCTAAACTGAATATCCCCGTCAGCTTCCAGCCAGATGTCAAAAAATAAATCTGTATCCACATAAACGTTCATCGGATCCAGATAGGTAAAGGCCCCTTTCTGCAAATACCGCTTAAGCATTATACCACTGTCAATCAACATGTCGGACTGCTCATCGCTTGGTTGGCATACATTAAAATGCAGCATCATTACGTACCAGTCAGCGGCAAGGTCATTTATAACCGTATCGTTCAGCGTGATGAAGCTATTTATTCCTGCTCTGGCCATCTTATTTTCCTCATGCGCTTAACCTGATTTCAATCAGGCGCCCTTTTTAGCATTCAAACTGCCCATCAACTGACTGTACAGATCATCCTCTTTCTCTTTTCGGGGTTTAAGTTTTTTAATGGTCGGCCTTTTTCCCTTGGCTTTTGCTTCAATCAGTTTCAACAATTTCTTCTGATAGGTATCTTCATATTTGGAAACGTCAAAATCCTCCGCATACTGATTGACCAGGGCCAGGCCCATGTCGAGCTCTTTTTTATTGATCGTCACCTTGTCGTTGATATTCAGCTCTTTCTGATCACGGATCTGCTGCTGGAAGCGGATCCTGGTCACCACCAGTACCTTGCCTACCGGATGTACGATGCATAAACTCTCGGTATTGCGGAGCACAAAGCGCGCAAGTCCGGCTTTTTTTGATTTTTTCAGCACCTGCAATAGCAGTGCGTAGGCCTTATTGCTCTTGGCTTCAGGCTCTGAGTAATAGGAGGTTTCATAAAACATGGGATTCACTGAAGCAATGTCCACGAAGCTTTCGATTTCAATGGTCTTTGTCTTCTCCGGTGCTGCTGCTTCGAAATCGCTTTCCTCCACAACAACATAATTGTCATCCTTGTAGCGGTAGCCCTTAACAATTTTATCATAGGGCACCTCTTTCCTTGTGTTTTCATTGATGCGCTGAAATTTGATGTGCGCATGGTCACGCCCGTCCAGCATGTCAAGGTCCAGCGCTGAAGTCTGAACCGCAGAATACAATTTCATTGGGATACTCACTAATCCAAAGCCAATGGTCCCTTTCCAGATAGATCTCATATTTCTTGATTTAAGTCCTTATTGATGCCGTGTGGATGATGTGCTTCGATCTGGTCTGCAAGCAAATGCAGCAGCTCCTGCTCGAGCCTGCCAGGATTTTGGCAGATGTGCAAAAAATTGTAGTCATCCGGTTCGAAGCTCGCCACCAGCTCCCCTTGCTGGAATACCTTTACCTTACAGCTTTCCCCGTTATGGTGCAGATATTCACCAATCTGGAAATGATGCACTTGCTTATCTCTGCTGATGGTAATTGAATAATTTTCCATAATCGTTTTTATCAATACATTAACAACTTTCCGGGCTGTCTGGTTTGATATTTCTTCAAAACCCAAAAACATACAACCTGCCGGAAAAATGTGCAGGCCTGCAGCACAACCAGCTAGCTGTTCTTAGTAGAAGGGCTGCCAAGGGCGTACAATACCGCGGCAATACATACCTTAGTCATTTCAAAGGCCTGGTCCTGAAATAACCCCAGCTGCTGGTGATTAGGAATCGGGCGCCCGCAGTTCGTCATTGGCAAGAGAATTTTTCCAGGGACTCTGGCTGTCCTTTTGACCGGTTTGTCCTGCCAGGGGAATCTCCGGATCGGAGCCCGCCAGCAAATCTTTATCTGATTCCAGCCCGCTTACGGGCCCCGCATTTGAGGAAATTCCCTGCGATGATGATCGGGTTTTGGTCTGTTGTAAATGATCGGGTTGTCGTGCGCCAGCGATCACATCAAAATCCTCATCGCGCAGCTGCCGGGCTCTATGGAAGCCTCCCCGGAAGCTTTCAGTGCCGGAGTCAAAAGTATAATCTTCTTTTCTTAAAAGATATTTTGCCGCTTCGTAAAGCGCGATGCCTATTAAAGCATTTTTTATAAATCCCATTGTCGTAAATTTTGATAAGATAACAACCTGCCCCGGTAATAGCTCGCCCCGATATTCATAGCTTTAAAGTCAGACAAATAAAACAGAATACCTGGTAAAACCCTTTCCTTCAAGGGGATGAACCTTATAAGTTTTAGGTCAGCTTTAACTATTCTGTCCAGGGGTTTGACCTGTTTTATGGGACTCACGTATCAACTCCCCTATGTCAGATTTTGGCTTCAACCCGGAATGAACAGGGTTATCCTGGTCAGTCTCTAAATCATCCTCACCGGATATTTCCTGCCCGCCAAATTTAGATTTCAAAGCTTCCATTAATTCTGACAGCGTGCCTTTAAATTGATTTCCGGCACCAGAAATATCTTCGCGTAATTCCCGGCCTTTTTTAGGTGCAAAAAGCACCGCAAGGGTGGCTCCAAGGACCAGGCCCCCAACCAATGCAATACCAACCGCAGCTGAGTTGTCACTGCTTTTGCACAATAGTTTACTAATTTTCTTTCTGTAGTTCATAGCGATTGTTTTTTACCATTAACAGCAGTGCGGGCAAATTGTTCAAAATTAACTGAATATAAAGCAGTGCTATAAGCCCGATGATACCACTGGATGACATCTTTTTGGGACAACATGGAACAAAACAGCATCTTTTACCGCACCAAAACAAGATCATTAAAAACTCAGCAAAATTCATTACATTTATAATGCTTACCACGATCTAACTCCTACCACCCCTCATGGAGACTATAATTGTACAAGAAACCGATCCGGCTATACTGGAGGTCCTTACCATAGCATTAACAGAGGCCGGATTCAATGTTCTTCCAGGTGATAAATATGGAACAGATTTTCTGGAAACAATTGCCCAGGAAAAACCGCACCTGGTTATTTTAGATTATAAGCTCAGTGGGAAACAGGCGATCGAGGTCTGTCTTCAGGTTAAAACACGTTTTCCGCACCTGCCTATTATCGCCCTGAGCTGCAATTATAATATCCATCAGGATTTCGCCAGACATGGTTTCGATGACTATATCCGAAAACCTTTTGACCTTGACCTGCTCATCAGGATATTAAGAAAACACATCCCCCCACCCAGCTCGGGAGAACTTGCCGCTCATTTAGGAACATGATCTTCAGCTGTGACCACCTACTTAGCCAAACCCGGATACAATATATTTTGCTCGATCTGACAGAAATAAGCGCCGGTGTTTCTGAGTTCTGCTGAAGTTTGCTTCAGCAGTCCCGGCTCATCGGCATCAAGCGCAGTTGCCATAGCCTCCAAGGTACTGTAAATGGCAATCCTATGGTAGGTAATCTGTTTAGAAGTGCTAAGGATCTGGCTGTCTTTAAACTTAGACAGCTGTTTTTTATAGCCACATACTTCTTTTCCGGTCGCCAGGAAAACCTCATCCACCTCCAGGCATTCCCTGACAGGACGTAATTTATAATGTTTGCAAAGGCGCCCCAGGCGTTCGATATGCTGCTCAAATTCGTTACGAGCCGGGGATAAAACCGCAGCAAGCTCAGCAGTTTCAACGAAAGTTGAAAATTGTTCAAAGAGTTTCGAATACTTCAACTCAGCAGCAAGGGTAAGATTTAACAGCGATTCAAAAGCATCTTTAAGGTTATTAGGTGGTGTTTTCATGCATAGTCAACACCGATGATGGTTAAAAGTTTTCATGACTGAGCCAGCATCGACATCGCAGCCGGGCAACTCAGTTCTGGGGCACTTGGGCCAGTTGGAATTACCAGGGAAAGTGGATATGTTTTGTGAGTCCGAAACTTTTTTGCAAGAAGCGTGTTCACTATTTATAAACTGCTATGCTAATGAAACTACTAGACGAACAACACGCAGCCGCTCCGGGAGCTGGCGTACTATCAGTATCCTTAACGGAAACCTCAGACGAAAAACTAAAAGCGGACAAGGATCCTGCAGCTGAACAAGATGAGCTTTGGAATTTGATTGGTGAAGAGCTGGCAAATGATGGTTCACCGGCATGGAGAATGTGGCGCTAGAAACCGCCATTGACTCGAGATGAGTATAAACCCGAGAGAAATTCCTATACGGCCACCGATCCAGAAAAACCAGTAAAATGACCAAAAAAAACCAGGTAAAATCCAAGCAGCAATCCCTTTCAGCATTGGAACTGGAAAAGTCCGGTGATCAGCCCGGTGCGATAAAGTTATATCAAAAAGCCGCTACCACAGATCCACTAAATGTGCAGGCCTGGAACCGGCAGATGATCCTTTACCGCAGATATAAGTCTAAAGAGCAGGAAGTCAAACTAATTAAAACTGCAATTGATCAGTACAAAAGATCAGCCGACAACCAGCAACAAAGCTGGCTGAAAGAAAACCGTGAAAAAGCCGAAAGTACCAAGGGGCTGGCAAAAGCGCTGGGACTATTGGGGTTAAACGGAATGCCAATGAACAATGACCACACACTGGAAAAATGGCAGACCAGACTCTATTTGCTCGAGTATCGCCTGAAAAACGCGAGAAAGAAAAAGACGTCAAACCCTCCAAAGCCGACCAGGTCAAAATCCATCGTAAAAAAATCTCAGGATTCCAGAGTAAAAAAGCAGAAGAAAAAGGTAAAACCAAAATGATGGAAACTGCATACCAAACAACTGTGCCAGCCTGTTAATAACTGATCAATCAGCCAAATACTTCTTTCGCCTTTTTAACGGCTTTTGCCAGATCTATTCCCTTTCCCAATACACCTTTAAACAAGTCTCCCGTTTCTTTAAGCCTGTCCATGGCATTGAAGATCGTAAAATCCTTCATTTTCAGTCCCGGTTTCATTTCCTCCCAGTCAAGGGGCATAGATACCGTGGCCCCGGGTTTGGGGCGAAGTGAATATGGGCCTGCAATGGTAGCCCCTGGTCTGTTTTGCAGGAAATCCAGGTACATCTTTCCCTTGCGGTTAGCAATCATGCGCTCCAGGCTGGTGAATTCAGGAACCTGCTGATGGATCAGGCTCACAATGATCTTGGCGAACATCTGGCTCTGGTCGTAAGTATACTTGGCTCCCAAGGGAATATAAATGTGGATTCCAGTGGATCCCGATGTCTTTGCATAGCCGGGCACACCGATCTGATCGAGGATATCTTTAGTCATGCAGGCCACCTGGATCACCTGGTCAAATGTATTTTTATCAGGGTCAAGGTCAATTACACAGTAGTCGGGATGATCCGGGGATGCTGACCTTGAAAACCATGGGTTCATTTCAATGCAACCAAGGGATGCCATCCATAGCAGTGCAGCTTCGTCATTCCCCAATAAGTATTCCTTATGCTCCCCATCACTGGTGGTATAAGGGAAGGTATCTGCCCACTCGGGCGCTTTTCCTTTCACGTCCTTCTGGTAAAAGCTTTTCGAATGAATTCCTCCGGGAAAGCGGTTAAGCGACATAGGTCTGTCTTTCAGGTAAGGAAGAATATAGTCTGCTACCTGATAATAATAATTGAACATGTCACGTTTGCTCACTTTATCTTCCGGCCAGTATAGTTTGCTCAGATGGGTGAATTTCAGTTCCCGCCCTTTGATCTTGCGCACCTGGGTCTCATCCTTTGGGTTCAGCAAAGTCTTGCGATCTTTGTTTTTTGGCGGACTGATCGCGCCGATGTGCTGATCCTTCTGATCGGGGCTGGTCTGCTCCTGCCCGGGCATGTCCAGGGCCACAATTGCCTTGGTCGCCACTTCGGATTCCCGGGTCACCTGCGCTGCTTTTTTATCAATCCGCATTCCCTGAAAGGAAGGATGACGAAATACGCCATCACTGGTGACCTCGGTGAAGGCGACTTCACAAACAAGTTCAGGCTTTAGCCAGGTTGCCTTTGCTTTTGGCGGATTGGGACGGAAGCGCGAGGGCTTGTTTACGTCCGGCACCTGGGAAAAAGGGGTCTGTTTAACAATGAGCGGTTTGAACAGTGCCATCATCTCCTTTTGGTCTTTGTCGTTAAATCCGGTACCCACTTTTCCAACGTATTCCAGCTTCTGGTTTTGATAAACTCCAAGCAGCAGTGAACTGAACTGTTTGGGAGTATCCTCATTTTTAGTGAATCCGGCAATGACCACTTCCTGCCTTTTGTGTACTTTGATCTTAAGCCATTCCCTGGAGCGCGCGCCGGCACCGTACTGGCTATCTGCTTTTTTAGCGATGATGCCTTCCAGACCTATTTTTTGGGCAGCAGCAAAAAACTCCTTCCCCCCGGCTTTAAAGACTTTACTGAGCCGGATGCTGTCATCTTCCTGCGGGAGTACCGCTGAAAGGATGAGCTGGCGCTCTTCCAGGGGCAGCTCGGTCAGGTTCATCCCCTGATACCAGATCAGGTCAAAAACATAATACACCAGTTCCCCGTCTGCTTCACTGCGCCAGTTCTGCAGGTTGGCAAAATTGGACACTCCTTTTTCATTCAGCACCAGTATCTCACCGTCAACTACCATATCTTTCTTCCAGCCCTGCATGATCTGGAAGATGGGATAAAACTTTTCATTGAACTGCTTATTGTTTCGGGACAGCAGCTGCACATCTCCATTTTTCAGGCTAAATCCCAGTGCGCGATACCCATCCCATTTCACTTCGTAAATCCAGTCTTTATCATCGAAAGGCTCATCGACCAGGGTGGCAAGCATCGGCTTCATACCGATGGGAATTTTTGCCTTCTTGCCTTTCCTGATGAGTGCTTTTACTTCTGCGGTCAGTTTCACCCCGGAATCACCCTGGATGATTTCTGCTTCTTTTTTAGCGGCCTTGCCCGGAAGTGTTTTTCCAGATTTCACCGGTTCCTTTATTTTTTCTTCATGCCCGTTCTGCCAGACTTTATCGCCCGTCTTTTCTACCCCGGCAATGGTCTTTCCTGACAGCACGGACTTGTCTTTATTGGTAATGTCACTTGTTTTAGCAAACTCATCCCTATGCTTGATCAGCAGCCAGCCGTTTTCACCCATGCCATGGGTTTTCACCAGTGCAAATTCGCCTTTGAGCTTTTCCCCATGCAGGATGACCTTTAGCGAACCTGCTTTGAGCTGTTTGAGCAGGTGTTTTTCCTGGGCCTTTTTCCCCTTGATGGGCTCAATGGGCTCATAGGTGCCCTGGTCCCATACAATAACAGTTCCCCCTCCGTATTCGCCCTTTGGTATGATTCCTTCAAAATCCTTATAGTCAAATGGGTGATCCTCGACCATCATGGCAAGCCTCTTTGTTTTGGGATCGGTAGAAGGGCCTTTAGGCACTGCCCAGCTTTTCAGCACACCTTCCATCTCCAGCCTGAAATCATAATGCAGACGGCTGGCGTCGTGCTTCTGAATGACAAACTGAAGTTTCTCCTTGTCTGCAGAACGGCCCGATTTGGGTTCAGTAGTCTTTTTGAAATCACGTTTTTTATTGTACTGGGCTAAGCTCATGACCTTTGTTTTTTAACATTAACAAACATTATCTTGATTTTTTTTTCTCACTGTTCTGTTCAGTGCGTGAGGCTCCTACCACCGGTTAAAATTTCCCTTAAAGCACCCTGCTTTCACCTGAATTGGGTTAGACCTTCATCTGCCGGTCTAACCTTACTGTTAACAGCTGGCAGCCCCGGTTGTTTTGAACAAAACACAGGTAAAGAAAAATCAACATCA
>Ga0256879_1000116_pt1 | contig 15793 bp, 9 predicted proteins | sample MC6MC0437MT_FD_186346 | JGI IMG/M metagenome (GOLD analysis project Ga0256879, IMG submission 186346) | Metatranscriptome of enriched soil aggregate microbial communities from Iowa State University, Ames, United States - MC6-MC0437-MT... | ecosystem: Environmental > Terrestrial > Soil >... | reverse complement strand
TATCGGCCAGGCATCAATAACCATAACCGGCAGCTGGCCACTGCCTCCAGGAGAAGACGATGCGGAAATGGATGGCGAGCGCCCTGGCGGCGACCGTGTTGACAGGGCTGGCGCCGCTGGCCGGTGCGCAGCAACCGGCGCTGGACAGCGCGCTGACGATTGTGGTCGGCTATCCGCCGGGCGGCAGTTCCGACCGCATTGCGCGGCTGGTGGCCGACCGCTTGAAAGACCGCGTTGGCGTGCCCGTCGTGGTCGAGAACAAGACGGGCGCGGGCGGCCGCATCGCGGCGCAGGGCCTGCACGCCGCACCCGCCAATCAGAACGTGCTGATGCTAGCCAACCCGGCGGTCATGGTAGTGGCGCCGCTGGTGTATGCGCAACCGGGCTACGACGCGCAACAGGACTTCAAACCCGTGTCGCTGGCCAGCCGCTACAAGTTCGCGTTGGCCGTGCCGGCCAGTTCGCCGATTCAGGATGTGCCGGCATTGCGTCAGTGGCTGCGCGCCAACCCCAAACAGTTCACCGTTGGCGTGCCGGCCACCGGCAGCTTGCCGCACTTTTTCGCGCTGATGCTGGGCCGCGAAATCAAGCAGGAGCCGGAGGTGATCGGCTACCGGGGATCGGCCCCGCTGATCTCGGAACTGATCGGCGGCATCCTGCCGCAGGGCATCGACACGCTGGACACGCTGTTGCCGCAACACCGCGCGGGCAAGATCCGCATCCTGGCCACCTCCGGCGACACGCGCGATGCCGACCTGAAAGACGTGCCCACCTTCAAGGAAAGCGGCGTGGATCTGGCCGCCGATGGCTGGAACGCCTTCTTCGCACCCGCAGCAATGCCGCAGGCGAAGATCGACCGCTTGGGCGCGGACATTGCCGCCATCCTGCGCGAACCCGCCATGCAGGAGGCCGTGCGCGGCGTGTTCCTGGAGCCGGTGTCGCTGGACGCCGCCGCCACGGCTGGGGCGCTAGCCGCCTACCGCAAGCAATGGGAGCCCGTGGTGCGGGCCTCCGGTTTCACGGCCACCCAATAATGGGCGCCGCAATGAGCACGGTCCAAAATGTGTTGTTCATCATGGCTGACCAGCTGCGGGCCGACCACCTCAGCTGTTATGGCCATCCGTACTTGCAGACCCCCAGCCTGGACGCGCTGGCCGCGCGCGGCGTGCGTTTTGATCGCGCCTTCGTGAATTCCGGCGTGTGCGGGCCGTCACGCATGAGCTACTACACCGGCCGCTATCCATCGCGTCATGGCGCAACCTGGAACCGCGTGCCGCTGTCCGTCAACGAGATCACGCTGGGCGAATACCTGGCGGGGCAGGGGCGGGAATTGGCCCTGGCCGGCAAGACCCACATCATCCCCGACCGCGCCGGCATGGAACGCCTGGCGATCGATGGCGCGTCGGAACTTGGCGTGTTGCTCAGCCGGGGCGGCTTCACCGAACTGGACCGCTACGACGGCCACCACACGCCCGGCCAGGAAAGCGGCTACCCGGCCTTCCTGCGCCGCCACGGCTATGACAGCGCAGACCCCTGGACCGACTACGTGATCGCGGGCGTGGACGCCAGCGGCCAGGTCGTCAGCGGCTGGAACATGCGCAACGTGCATCTGCCATCACGCGTGGCCGAGCCGCACTCAGAAACCGCCTACATGACGGACCAGGCGCTCGACTTCATGAAGCGCCGCGGCAGCCAGCCCTGGGTGCTGCACCTAAGCTACGTGAAGCCGCACTGGCCATACATGGCGCCAGCGCCCTACCACCAGCGCTACACCGCCGATCAATGCCTGCCGGTGCGGCGCAACCAGGAAGAACTGCGCGACGCGCATCCCGTTGTGGCCGCCTATCGGCAGCAGGAAGAAAGCATCAGCTTTTCCACGGACGAATGCGTGCGCGTCGTGCGGCCCGCGTATCAAGGCCTGATCCGGCAACTGGACGACCACCTTGGCCGCCTGTTCGACTACATGGAAGGCGCGGGCCTGATGCAGAACACGCTGATCGTCTTCACCGCCGATCACGGCGACTTCCTGGGCGATCACTGGCTGGGCGAAAAGGAACTGTTCTACGACACCGTGCAACGCGTGCCATTCATCGTGATGGACCCGTCCACCGCCGCGAACGCCACGCGCGGCCAGGCGCTGGACGACATGGTGGAAAGCGTGGATGTCGTGCCAACGGTGCTGCGCGCATTGGGCACGCCGGGGCCTGCGCATCGGCTGGAAGGCCGCGAACTGCAAACGCTGCTGCACGGCCGGGATACCGCCACGCCATGGCGCGACTGCGTGTTTTCGGAACTGGACTACAGCTTTCGCCAAGCGCGTCTCCTGCGCGGCAAAACGCCGCAGAACGCACGCGCATGGTCCGTGCGCACCGACCGCTGGCGCTACGTGCATTGGCTGGACGAACCCGAGCAGCTGTTTGATTTGCACGCCGACCCCGACGAATTCCAGGACCTGGGTAGAAGCAGCGCGCATGCGGGCGTGCGCGCGGACCTGCGCGCACGCCTGCTGGACTGGATGCTGCGCGGCAAACGCCGCACCACCATTAGCGACGAAGCCGTTGAAAACGCCACCAACGCGCACAAGCGGGCGGGGGTGTTTTTCGGGCAGTGGTAGAGGCGGGGGAGGCTTACCGAAAGGTCGGCGCCGCCCCACTCATCTAGCCTGGGCCGGACGCCTGCGTTTCGGGCTGCGCCGCGTTCACCTTCGGCGCCTCGGGCTTCAACTCCCGACGCAATATCTTGCCCACGTTCGTGCGCGGAAGGTCATCGCGAAATTCCACGTACCGCGGCACCTTGTAGCCCGTCAGTTGCGTGCGGCAATGGGCGATCAGCGTTTCGGCATCCAGCCCCGGGTCTTTGCGGATCACGTACAGCTTGACTGCTTCGCCCGAGCGTTCGTCTGGGACGCCGACGGCCGCCACTTCACGCACGCCCGGATGCAGCGCGGCGGCGTCTTCGACCTCGTTGGGATACACGTTAAAGCCCGACACCAGAATCATGTCTTTCTTGCGGTCGATCAGGAACACGTAGCCGTCCTGGTCCACGTAGCCGATGTCGCCCGTGCGCAGAAAACCGTCGGGGTACATGACCAGCGCGGTTTCGTCGGGGCGGTTCCAGTAGCCTTGCGTGACCTGTGGGCCGCGCACGCAGATTTCTCCGCTTTCGCCGATGCCTTGTTCAACGCCTTCATCGTTGCGGATGGAGATTTCGGTAGACGGCACCGGCAGGCCGATCGAGCCGGTGAATACCTTGACGTCCAGCGGGTTGACGGTGACAGCAGGCGAGGTCTCGGTCAGCCCGTAGGCCTGCGCCAGCGACTTGCCGGTGACGGCGCGCCAGCGGTCGGCCACCGCGCGTTGCACCGCCATGCCGCCGCCCATGGTCAAGCGCAGGCGCGAGAAATCCAGCTTGGCGAAATCGGCATGGTTGAGCAGAGCGTTGAACAGCGTGTTCACGCCCGTGAAGGCCGAGAACGGCACCTTGCTCATTTCCTTGATCAGGCCGGGAATATCGCGCGGGTTGATGATCAGCAGGTTGCTGGCGCCGATCTTCATAAAGGTCAGGCAGTTCGCCGTCAGCGCGAAGATGTGATACAGCGGCAGCGCCGTCACGACGCATTCTTCGCCTTCTTTCACCAGCGGCTTGATCCACGCGTGCGCCTGGCTCAGGTTGGCCACCAGATTGCCGTGCGACAGCATCGCCGCCTTGGCCACGCCCGTGGTGCCGCCCGTGTATTGCAGGCAGGCCAGGTCGCGTTGGTCCAGCGGCACTTCGGTGAAAGGGGCTTTGCGCCCCTCGCGCAGCGCATCGCTTAACCGAATGGCGCGCGGCAGCGACCACGCGGGCACCATGCGCTTGACGCGGCGAATCACGAAGTCCACCAGCCGGCCTTTGACGGGGCCGAGCATTTCACCGATGGACGTCACCAGCACGTGTTCGACGGCCGTCTTCGGCAAGGCCTTTTGCAGCGTGGCGGCAAAGTTGTCGGCCACCACAATGGCGCGCGCGCCGGAATCAGCCAACTGATGGTCAAGCTCGTGCGCGGTGTAGAGCGGATTGCAATTGACCACGATGCAGCCGGCGCGCAGGGCGCCGAACAGGCAGATGGGGTATTGCAGCAGGTTGGGCATCATGATCGCAACGCGGTCGCCCTTGCCCAGCCCATTGGCGTGCAGCCAGGCGGCAAAGTCGCGGGTCAGGGCGTCCAGCTCGGCATAGCTGAGGGACTTGCCCATGCTGATGTACGCCGTCTTCCCGGCGTAGCGGCGGCAGCTGTCCCGCACAACCGAGACCAGCGTGGTGACGCCGTCCATCTCGATCTCAGCGGGGACGCCAGAGGGATAGCTCTTATGCCAGATTCGTTCCATCGTGGTGAGGTTCCGCCTAGTTGCCCAACAGGGCTTTCTTCAGGGAGGTCTGTGCCGGCTTGTCGCCCAGCCAGACGCGCAGCAAGGCGCGCGCGAATGCAGGGTCTTCGATGCGGCCCCGCTGCTTGCCGTTGCCGGTGAAGGTGACGCCGCGGGCGTCGAAGTCCAGATCGACCACATCGCCTTCTTTGGCGTTGCCGATCTCGGCCATCATCTGCGACAAGCGGTCCGCCGACGCTTTCAGCGTGGCCAGTTCCTGCTTGGGCGTATTGTCGCGCAAACCTTCCTGCAGCGCTTCGTTCAGGCTTTTGCTGTCGACATCGCGCAGCAATTGCAGGCGGATGCGGCGTGGCTCCGTGCTGTTGATCACCGCAGCCGCGTCACTGCTTTTAGCGGTGACGTAGAGCGCGGCCACATAGACCTTTACGACGATTTTGGTGCGCACGCCGGCGCCGTTCAGCACCAGCGCATGGCTGCCTTCGGACAATTGTTCGGGGACGCGTTTACCGGCAACCTCAATGTCGGCGGCGAACGCGGGCGCGGCCGCCAGGCTGGCGGCAAGGATGAGGCTCAGGGCGGCGGATCGCCCTCCAGAGATGCGTTGCATGGGTCTCCTCCCGTGTTTTTTCGCTTGTAGAACTTCTTGTCTGCGATATAGATCGTGCGTTCCACGACGGCATACACCACGCCGTCCTTGTCCTTCAATTCCACCGTGTACGTGCGGGTGGTTTCATGGTCGCGCGCAAGGATCTCGCGGATGGCCGCGATTTCTCCGGGCGGCAACCGGAAGTCGACATACAACGTCGTGTAGGCGGGCTTGCGGTAGCGGATGGACGCCGCCTTGTCCCACACGATGTGATCCGCGCCCAATGCGGACATCAGCATCGTGGGATGGGCGCCGTCCGTCACCGCAAACAACGACCCGCCGTACATCGACCCAACAATATTGCGCGTGCGCCGCAAGAGCGGCAGCTTGATGCGGATGTGCTGAAAGTCCGGCGACACGTGCAACACCCGGCCGCCGGTGGCGCGAAACGCGGGATGCAGGTTGAAGCCCACCCGCATCAGGCGCGCGCGCCATTCTGGCGACAGGTTCTTGAACCAATAAGGCTTCACGCCGGGTCCAGGTGGGTGAGCATCACGCGGCCGCGATCACAAGGCCTCGAACAAGCCGGCCGCGCCCATGCCGGTGCCAATGCACATGGTGACCAGACCATACTTGCCCCCCGTGCGGCGCAAGCCGTGCGTGATGGTGGCGGTACGGATGGCGCCCGTGGCGCCCAGCGGGTGGCCCAACGCGATCGCGCCGCCCAGCGGGTTGACCTTGGCGGGGTCCAGCTTCAGTTCCCGGATCACGGCAAGCGACTGCGCGGCGAAGGCTTCGTTCAGTTCGATCCAGTCCAGCGCGTCTTGCGTGATGCCCGCGCGGTCCAGGACCTTGGGGATGGCGGCCACCGGGCCGATACCCATCACTTCGGGCGGCACGCCGGCCACCGCAAAGCTGACAAAGCGCGCCAGCGGGCTCAGGTTGAATTCGCGCAGGATGCGGTCAGAGACCAGCACGATGGCGGCGGCGCCGTCGGACATCTGCGAGCTGTTGCCGGCCGTGACGCTGCCGCGTGTCGAGAACACGGGGCGCAGGCGGGCCAGGGCTTCGGCGCTGCTGTCCGGGCGCGGGCCTTCGTCCACTTCAACCCGCCGGCGCACGACGCGCACCGCGCCGCTTGCGCCGTCGGGCAGATGTTGCACGACTTCAAACGGCGTGGTCTCGGCGCGGAAATGGCCGGCGGCAATGGCGGCGCAGGCCTTCTGGTGCGAGGCGAGCGCAAAGGCGTCCTGATCTTCGCGCGAGACCTTCCAGCGCTCGGCGACCTTTTCACCGGTCAGGCCCATGCCGAAGGCCATGCCGATATTTTCCTCGTGCGCGAAGATGGCGGGGTTCATCGACACCTTGTTGCCCATGATCTGCGGCATGGCGCTCATGGACTCGGTGCCGGCGCCGATCATGATGTCGGCTTCGCCCGTGCGGATGCGGGCGGCGGCGTCTGCCACCGCTTGCAGGCCCGAGGCGCAGAAGCGATTGACGGTCACGCCCGCCACGCTTTGCGGCAGGCCCGCCAGCAGCAGGCCGATGCGCGCCACGTTCATGCCTTGCTCGGCTTCCGGCATGGCGCAGCCGGCGATTACGTCTTCGATGCGCGCGGTGTCCAGCCCTGGCACTTGCGCCAGCGCGCCGTTCAGCGCGGCGGCCAGCATGTCATCAGGGCGGGTGGTGATGTAGGCGCCGTTGCGCTTGCCCACCGGCAGGCGCGTGGCTGCGACGATGTAGGCGTCTTGAATCTGCTTCGTCATGATCGTTTCCTCAGTTGCGCAAGGGCTTGCCGGTTTCCAGCGTGTGGCGAATGCGGGCCTGGGTTTCAGGCGTGCGCAGGAGCGCAACGAATTCCTTTCGTTCCACGGCCAGCAGCCATTCTTCGTCCACCTTGGTGCCGGTTTCGACTTCGCCACCGCACAACGCCACGGCGGCGCTGCGGGCCACGCGGTAATCGTGCGCGCTGATCATGCCGCCTTCGCGCATATTGACCAGCACCATTTCAAAGTTGGCGATGCCGTTGCGGCCTGCGACCGGCACGTTCGACAGACGCGGGGGCGGCGTGTAGCCGGCCTGGGCCACGGCGCGAGCTTGCCCGATGGCCACAAAAAGCAGCTCGTCGGGATGGAACAGCACGATGTCGTGCTCGCGGGCAAAGCCGGCGTCGATCGCTTCCAGACCGCTCTTGGCCACTTGCGCCATGGCGATGGTCTGGAACACAGGTTGCAGATAGGGGAAGACTTCGCCGGGCGTTGCGGTCTTGGCCGCCAATGCGGCGGCGCGGCCCGCAAATTCCTTGCTGCCGCCGCCCGCCGGAATCAGGCCGACGCCCGCTTCCACCAAGCCGATATAGCTTTCCAGCGCCAGCACACGGTGCGAGGCGTGCATCAGGAATTCGCAGCCCCCGCCCAGCGCCATGCCCTGCACGGCCGCCACGGTGGGAATCTGCGCGTACTTGAACGACTGGGACGCGCGCTGGAATTTCTCGACCATGGCTTCCAGCATGTCGAACTGGCCCGCGGCGCAGGCTTCGACCACTTGCTGCAAGTTGGCGCCCACCGCAAACGGCGGTTCGTGCCAGATGACCAGGCCGTCGAATTCGCGTTCCGCACGGGCCACGGCTTGCAGCACGCCTTCCAGCACTTCACCGCCCAGCGTGTGATTCTTGGACGTGACCGACAGGATGGCGATGCCGGCATCCACGTCGGGCAGGTTCCACAGGCGCACGCCTTCGTTTTCCCAGACGGTGACGCCACGGTCGTCAGCGCCTTCACCAAAGACACGTTCGGGAAACAGCTGGCGCTGGTACACGGGCAGCGACGAGCGCGGATGCAGCGTGCCGGTGCGTGCCGAGTACGAGCCTTCGGGCGTGTGTACGCCCTGGCGATCGGGCGCTTGCACCCAGGCGGGCAGCGGCGCATCGCTCATGGCGCGGCCCGCGGCGATGTCCTCGGCCACCGCGGCAGCGATGTCTTGCCAGCCCGCAGCTTGCCAGGTTTCGAACGGGCCTTGCGACCAGCCAAAGCCCCAGCGCATGGCCAGGTCCAGGTCGCGGGCGTTGTCCGCCACATGTTCAAGCTGCACGGCGCTGTAGTGGAAGATGTCGCGGAACAGGCTCCACAGGAATTGGGCCTGCGGGTGTTCGCTTGCGCGCAGCGCGGCGAAGCGGCGGGCGGGGTTGCGTTCTTTCAGCAGCGCGGCGACTTCGTCGGACAGCTTGCCGGCGCTGGGCACGTAGTCTTGCGCCTTCAGGTCCAGCACCAGGATGTCGCGGCCTTGCTTGCGGTAGACGCCCGCGCCCGTCTTCTGGCCAAGCGCGCCTTTTTTGATCAGTGCAGACAACCACGCAGGCAGCGCGAAGTAGCGGTGCCACGGGTCGTTCGGCAGGTTCTTTTCCATGGTGCCAACCACATGGGCCAGCGTGTCCAGGCCGACCACATCCGCCGTGCGGTAGGTCGCGCTCTTGGGGCGGCCGATCTTCGGGCCGGTCAGCGCGTCGACCTCGTCAAAGCCCAGCCCCAGGCGCGCGGTGTGATGCATGGCGGCCAGAATGGAGAACACGCCGATGCGGTTGGCCACGAAGTTGGGCGTGTCCAGCGCGCGGATCACGCCTTTGCCCAACGTGGACGTCAGCCAGGTTTCCAACTGGTCCAGCACGGCCGGCTGGGTGTGCGACGTGGCGATGATTTCCACCAGCCGCATGTAGCGGGGCGGATTGAAGAAGTGGATGCCGCAGAAGCGGTCGCGCAGGCTCGCGGGCAGCGCGTTGGCCAGCGCGTCGATCGACAGGCCGGACGTGTTCGACGCGATGATGGCGTCGGGCGACACATGCGGGGCGATGCGCTCATACAGCGCCGTCTTCCAGTCCATGCGTTCGGCAATGGCTTCGATGACCAGATCGCAGCCGCGCAGCGCGTCCAGATGGTCGTCGTAATTGGCGGGGGTGATCAGCGCGATGCGGGCGGCGCCCGCCAGCGGCGCGGGTTCCAGCTTTTTCAGGCCGGCCAGCGCCTTGTTGACGATGCCGTTGCGGTCGCCTTCGGCCGCGGCCAGATCGAACAGCGTGACGGGCACGCCGGCATTGGCCAGGTGGGCGGCGATCTGCGCGCCCATGACGCCGGCACCCAGCACGGCAACGTGTTTGACGACGAACTTGCTCAAGGGATTCTCCTGAAAAAGCGGGCGGCGGCGCGTGGCCGGCCGCCCGCGCATAGGCTAGAAGCGGGACGACAGTTGCAGGCCGAGAATGTGGCCGCTGCTGTCATAGGTGCCCGCCACGCGGCCCTTGGTCAGCTGATTGCCGGACGTCGTGTCGATGTCCGTCTTGCGCAGGTACAGATAGGTGTAGCCGAGGTCCAGCGTGGTGCTCTTCGTGGCTTGCCATTGCACACCCGTCGAGAACCAGTAGCGGTCGTTGTCGGGCAGCGAGGTCGGGCGGTCGGCTTCCTTGTGCACGGGCGACTGGTCGTAGGCCAGACCGAACTTCCACTTCCAGTCGGGGGCGAACTTGTAGTTCGCGCCCACGGCCACGCGCCACGTGTCGCGGAAGTTCAGCGGCAGGTCGTCATCACGCGCGCCCGCGCCGGAGTTGCGGATCTTCAGGTCGGGAATGCTGCTCCAGCCCGTCCAGGACACGTCGCCCAGCAGCTCCCAGCGTTCGTTCAGCTGATGCGCGGCGCTGAGAATCAGCGTGTCGGGCAGGTCCACCGAGGCCTTGGCGTCGAACGACACCGATTGCTTGGTGGGGCCGATGCTGGTGATGTCGGTGTCGCCCTTGGCGGTGTGCTTGATCTTCGAGCGGTACGACAGGCCGATGCGCGTGTCTTCCGTGGGTTGCAGCATGAAGCCGACGTTCCAGCCCCAGGCGTCGCCCTTCAGATTCAAGTCGGCGTCACCGTTGGTGGCGACCGGCAGGCCGGCAATCGGCACCACCGTTTTCTTCTTGTAGTTGGCGTCGATGTGCTGCCAGTTCACGCCGAAGCCCATCGAGAACTTTTCGTTGACCTTGTAGGCGATCGACGGGTTGACGTTGATCGTCTTGATCTCGAATTTGTTGGAGTGGTATTGGCCGACCCAACCATCGTCGTATTCGGTCATCAGGCCGAACGGGGCGCCCACGCCCAGGCCGATATACCACTGTTCGTTCAACTGCCAGGAGGCATACAGGTTCGGCACCACGCCCAGGTTGCCGGCGTCGCCGCCATTGCCGCCCGTGGGAACCGAGCCGTTCAGGCCCGAGCCGGGCAGGCCGGGCACGCTGGGGTTGCGGCTGTCGCCGTTGTCCTTGAATTTGAAGGACGGTTTGATCAGGTTGACCCCGCCCGAAAAGTTCACGCCGGGCAGATAGGTCATGCCTGCCGGGTTGAAGTAGATGATGCTGGCGTTTTCCGGATTTGCCGCCGAGCCTGCATAAGCGTTGCCCAGGCCACTGGCGTTCTGCTCTAAAAGCTGAAAGCCGGCGGCGTAGGACGTTGCGGATGCGCCCAGGCCGACCACTAGGGCCGACAAGGTGCTCAGGGACAATGAACGTCTGCGCATGGTACTGCCTCCTCGAGTTGGATGTATGTCTCTATTCCACTGCCGGTCTGCATGCTGGCCGGTCTAATCGGCGTGAGCCGTTTTTTGTTGCGGTTTTTGCTGCGGGGTTTTCCGTGGTGCTACGCACTGCTGCTTTGGTAATGCAAGGGGCCGCCCGTGAATGGCGCGAACCCGGTTCCGAAAATCACACCGGCGTCGGCCAGATCGGCATCGGCGACGACGCCGGCTTGCACGCGCTGACGGGTGGCGTCCACTAGCGGTTGAATCAGGCGCTCCGCCAAACCCGCAGGCGCGGCGGCGGGGCTGGTCCCGCCTTGCTTGACCGGCTTGCCGTCGCGCCATGGGTAGAAGCCCTTGCCGCTTTTTTTGCCGAGATCGCCGCGCGCCAGCCGTTCGGCCAGGCAGCGCGGGGGTTCGGCGCCGCCGGCCAGTTCTTCGCCTGCCGCGCGCGCGATGTCCAGGCCCACCGTGTCGGCCAACTCCAGCGGCCCCATCGGCATGCCGAAGGCCACCATGGCGGCGTCGATGGTTTCGGGCGCGATGCCTTCATCCACGCTGCGCATGGCTTGCAGCATGTAGGGCGCCAGCACTGCGTTGACTAGAAAGCCCGGCGCGCTCTTGACGGGCAGCGCCAGCTTGTCGATCTGGCCCACGAACGCGCAGGCGCGTGCCGTGGCGTCGCCGGCATCGCCCTCGGCATGCACGACTTCCACCAACGGCATCTTCGCCACCGGGTTGAAGAAGTGAATGCCGACCAGCCGCTCGGGCTGGGCGAGTCCTGTGCGCAGGGTTTCAAGCGACAGGCTGGACGTGTTGGTGGCCAGCAGCGCGCCGGCCTTCATGCGCGGTTCCAGCGCGGCGTACAGGGCGCGCTTGGCCTCGGGCTGTTCGCTGATGGCTTCGATGATGATGTCGGCCAGCGGCACGCCAGCACCTGCCGGGTCGGGAATCAGCCGGTCAAACGCGGCGCGGGCCAGACGCGGGTCTTTCAGCCGGCGCGCATACAGCGTGGCCGCGCGCTTGATGGCGGGCGCTATGCGAGCCATGTCCTGGTCTTGCAACGTGACGGTCATGCCCTTGAACGCGCACCACGCGGCGATGTCGCCGCCCATCACGCCCGCGCCCACCACATGCACGTGGCGTGCTGGGGTAACGGCCGGGTGTTTGCCGTTCGCCTTCAGGCGCTCTTGCAGGCGGAACACGCGCAGCAGATTGCGGGCGGTGTCGGACGAGATGATGCCGTCGATAAGTTCCGGCGCTTGCAGCGCATTGCCGCCATGCTTTTCCCACAGCGTCACGATGGCGGGCGCGGCGGGGTAGTGTCCCAAGGGGTCTTTAGCGGCGATCTGCTTGCGGGCGCGCTTGGCGACCAGCAATTTCAACGGCCAGAGATTGGCCAGCGCACCCAACCCGCGTGCGCGGCGTGGCGGCTTTTTCGACAGCACGGTCTGGCGGGCGGCGGCCAGCAGCAAGCGGGGCGGCACGCGTGCATCGGCCAAACCCAATGCGGCGGCGCGGCGCGCATCCACGCCCCGGCCGGTCAGCATCATGTCCAGCGCGGCGGGCGCGCCAATCACCTGCGGCAGCCGCAGCATGCCGCCCCAGCCGGGGAAGATGCCCAGCATCACTTCAGGCAACGCAAGCGAAGTGCCGGGTTGATCCGCCACCAGCCGGTAGCGGCAGGCCAGCGCCAGTTCCAGTCCGCCGCCCAGGCAGTGGCCCTGGATCAGCGCCAGCGTGGGGTAGCGCACGGCGGCCAGCCGCTTGAACAGATTCCAGCCGCGAGCCACCAGCGCGCGGGCTTGCTCGGGCGTGTCCAGGCTGGCGAATTCGTTGACGTCGGCGCCCACGATGAAGCCCGTGGACTTGCCGGATTGAATGATCAGGCCCGGGGGCGGCGCGGCGTCCAGCGCATCCAGCACCCGGGCAAGCTCGGCCATGGTGTCGGCCGACAGCGCGTTGACGGCGCTGCCCGCGCGGTCAAACGTCAGCCAGGCCAGGCCGTCAGGGTCGCGGTCCAGGCGCCAGTGGGAAAGCGTGTCCAGTGTCGTCATGGGCGGTCCTCGTCCAGGGTTTCAACCAGCATCGCACCGCCTTGCCCGCCGCCGATGCAGATGGCGGCCATGCCGCGCTTGGCGCCGCGGCGCTTCAGGGCGTCAAGCAAATGCAGCACGATACGGGCGCCGGAGGCGCCCACGGGATGGCCGATTGCAATCGCGCCGCCGTCCACGTTGAGTTTGTCGGGGTCGAGTGGCCCCCATGCTGGCGTACCGAAGTGTTCTTGGCAATAGGCGTCGTCTTGCCATGCTGCCAGGCAGCCTAGCACTTGGGCGGCGAACGCTTCGTTGATTTCCCACAAGTCCAGGTCGTTCAAGCCCAGGCCGTGGCGTTGCAGGATGGGCGTGGCGGCATGCACCGGCCCCAGCCCCATCTGCGCCGGGTCCAGCCCGGCCCACTGGCTGTCGACAATGCGGCCGATGGGGCGCAGGTTCCATGTGGCGACGGCCTCTTCGGAGGCCAGCACCAGCATGGCCGCGCCGTCCGTCACTTGCGAGCTGTTGCCTGCGGTGATGTTGCCCCAGGGCTTGTCGAACACGGGCTTGAGCTTGGCCAGCTTTTCCGGCGTGGAGTCTTCGCGCACGCCATCGTCATCGGGGTAGAGCTTGCCTTGCGTGTCGATCAGCGGCGTGATTTCGGTCATGGCGCCGGCGGCGCGGGCGGCCAGCGCACGCCGGTGGCTGCTGGCTGCGTAGGCGTCCATGGCGGCGCGGTCGATGCCAAAACGTGTGGCGACGTTCTCGGCGGTCTGCCCCATCGACAGGCCCACGACGGGGTCCGTCAGACCTTTGAGCAGACCGATGACGGGCGCCAGATGCTTCAACTTGAAGCCGCGCAACGCGGCAAGTTTTGCGCCGATGCCGCGCGCCGCGTACCAGCCTGCGAGCCAGCGCACCATGTCGTCTGAGAACAACAGCGGCGCACGCGATAGCGCGTCTGTGCCGCCGGCCAGCACCAACTGCGAGCGGCCAGACTGGATGTTGGCGATGCCGGAATCCAATGCCTGCATGCCGGATGCGCAGTTGCGCATCACCGTCCAGCCCGGCACGTTGTTGCCGCAACCCAGGCGCAGTGCGATCACGCGGCCAATGTTGACTTCGTCGGGCGAGGGGGCCGCGCAGCCGATGATGACCTCGTCCAGATCCGCAGGCGCATAGGGCTGGCGCAGCAGCAGGCCGCGGCCCGCTTGCACGGCCAGGTCGCCAGCGGAAAAGGGCCCGGGCCCGGTGCGAGCTTTCAGGAATGGAGTGCGGGCGCCATCAACGACGTAAACCGGTTTGAATGCCATCCGTACCCTCCCTTAAGCGACCTTGCGTTCGGCCGCAGGCTTGATTGCGTCCGATGCGCCAAGATCAAAGGGGAAATCATCCACTTTCACAACGGCATCGCGCAAGCGGTTGCGGCGTTTCACAACGGTATATTCTTCCGCCGTGATGCCGTCCATGGCGAACGCGGCGTCGGCGATATCGCGCACGTTGGCTCGCGGGTTGCCTTCCAGCGCGCCGCGCTTTTCCAGTTCGCGGATCTTGGCTTCGATGGGTTCGGCGTCCAGCGTTGCGGCCAGCGCCTGTTCGATGGCGCCCACCGGCTCGTCTTCGGTGGCGGGCACATGGCAGCCGGCGGTCAGGCGGTCACGCGTGTCGCAGGGGTTGATCAGCAGCCGCGCCACATCCTGGCCCAGTTGGTCAGAGGGCAGCCTTTGGGTGCGGCCCCACGGGAAGATGATGCGGGCAAGGCCCCAGGCCACGAATCGGTTGGGATAGTTCTCCAGCACGCCGTCAACGGCTTCCTGCAACTTGTACAGCGCGTCTTGAATGGACCAATGCGCAAGCGGCGCGTCGGCGGCCTGGCGGCCTTCATCTTCATAGCGCTTGAGCGTGGCGCTCACCAGGTACATTTGCGACAGCACGTCGCCCAAGCGCGCCGACAGCCGCTCGCGGCGCTTCAGGCTGCCGCCCAGCACCAGCATCGACGTATCGGCCAGCAGCGCGAACGCGGCGGAATAGCGGCTAAGCAGCTGGTAGTAGCGCTTCATGCCGGGGGCGACCTCGGCGTTCACGGTGACGAACCGCGCGCCGGTCAGCGCGGTGCCCAACGCCCGCAGCTTGTTGCGCACGACAAAGCCCACGTGGCCCCAGAAGGCGCTGTCGAAATCGGTCAGGCCTTGCCGCTTGTCCGGCGATTGCGCGGCGCGCATTTCCGCCAGCACGTACGGATGGCAGCGGATGGCGCCCTGGCCGAAGATGATCAGGCTGCGCGTGAGGATGTTTGCGCCTTCGACCGTGATGCCGATGGGAATCTGCTGATACGCGCGGCCCAGAAAGTTGTTGGGGCCCAGGCAGATGCCCTTGCCGCCAATCACGTCCATGCCGTCATTGACGACCTGGCGCGCGCGTTCGGTGACGTGGTATTTGACGATGGCCGATACCACCGACGGCTTCTCGCCCAGATCCACCGCGCCCGCCGTCATGCTGCGCGCGGCGTCCATCATGTAGGTGTTGCCGCCGATGCGGGCCAGCGCTTCCTCGACGCCTTCGAACTTGCCGACCGGCATGCGGAACTGGCTGCGCACGCGGGCGTAGCCGCCTACGGCGCGCGCCGTCAGCTTGGACATGCCGGTGTTGGACGAAGGCAGTGAAATCGAGCGGCCCGCGGCCAGGCATTCCATCAGCATGCGCCAGCCTTGGCCGGCCATCGTGGGGCCGCCGATGATGAAGTCCAGCGGCATGAACACGTCATCGCCGCGAGTCGGCCCGTTCATGAACATGGCGTTCAGCGGGAAGTGGCGGCGGCCGGTGTCCACGCCAGGATGGTCGTGCGGCACCAGCGCGCACGTGATGCCCAGGTCTTTCTTGCCGCCCAACAGGCCGTCGGGGTCATACAGGCGGAACGCCAGCCCCAGCAAGGTGCAGACGGGCGCCAGCGTGATGTAGCGCTTGTCCCAGGTGACGCGCATGCCAAGCACTTCGCGGCCTTGCCATTCGCCTTTGCAAACGATGCCGCTGTCGGGAATGGCGGCGGCGTCTGATCCGGCCCAGGGGCTGGTCAACGCGAAGGCGGGCACGTCTTCACCGCGCGCCAGACGCGGCAGGTAGTGATTCTTTTGCTCTTCGGTGCCGTAGTGCAGCAGCAGTTCGGCCGGGCCGAGCGAGTTGGGCACCATCACCGAGACGGCCAGCGCGGACGAGCGCGTGGACAGCTTGGTCACGATTTCGGAATGGGCATAGGCCGAGAACGC
>Ga0256879_1000100_pt1 | contig 16624 bp, 16 predicted proteins | sample MC6MC0437MT_FD_186346 | JGI IMG/M metagenome (GOLD analysis project Ga0256879, IMG submission 186346) | Metatranscriptome of enriched soil aggregate microbial communities from Iowa State University, Ames, United States - MC6-MC0437-MT... | ecosystem: Environmental > Terrestrial > Soil >... | reverse complement strand
AGCAGGAAGGCATCGTAAGTTCCGTTGTAAATGAACCTGGATAGTTCTTTTTCAGTTTGAAGGATCTTAAATTTTTTTGCCGACAGCTGATCATGGGGAATATTGTTCCGCCACAGAATTACCTTATGGAAAATCAGTTTCTGATAATCCGGAGCATAGCCAACAGAGATCTGAGAACCATTCTGGACACCGGCATCAGAAACAATTTCCCTGATCATATGAACGAATTCCTCATTGCGTTCAGCATGGTTCTGGTTTTCGTAAAGAGACAAATAATAGCCGTCAGACACGTCCTTTAATGAAGGTTTGGCGTTGACTTGTGCAATTTTAAGAATCCAGGAAGGCTCGGTTCTGCTCACAGAAAAGTTCTTACCTTGGCCATAGCTGTTAAGGATGCCTAATGATAAAACAGTTATAAGAGAAAAAAGCATCCCTAAGGATCTGCGCAGCGTTAACAGAGACATACGAATTGTTAATTGTTGATGAGCGTTAATTTATATTTATTTGAAGGCATTTATGCCTGTTACATCCATTCCTGTGATCAGCAAATGAATGTCATGAGTTCCCTCGTAAGTGACTACCGACTCCAGATTCATCATATGTCTCATAATAGAATATTCTCCGGTAATGCCCATCCCGCCAAGCATCTGCCTGGCATTACGAGCAATATCCAGCGCAATTTCCACACTGTTTCTTTTGGCCATAGAGATCTGCTCAGCGGTAGCCCTGTTTTCGCTTTTCAGTACCCCCAGACGCCACACCAGCAGCTGTCCCTTGGTAATTTCGGTGATCATTTCTGCCAGTTTCTTTTGCTGCAACTGAAAACCAGCAATCGGTTTGCCAAACTGAACACGTTCTTTAGCATAACGTAAAGCAGTATCGTAGCAGTCCATAGCAGCACCAAGCGCTCCCCATGCGATGCCATAGCGTGCCTGGTTCAGACAGCCTAAGGGGCCTTTGAGCCCACTTATTTCCGGAAAAATATTTTCTTTGGGGACTTTAACATTGTCAAACACCAGTTCACCTGTAGCCGAAGCCCTTAAACTCCATTTTCCATGTGTTTCCGGAGTGGTAAAGCCCTCCATGCCGCGTTCAACAACCAGTCCTCTGATCTTCCCGGATTCATCCTTGGCCCAGACCACTGCAATGTCGGCAAAGGGAGCATTGGAGATCCACATTTTTGCACCATTGAGCAGGTAGTGGCTTCCGTTGTCTTTAATATTGGTAACCATTCCGCCCGGGTTGGATCCATGATCAGGCTCTGTCAATCCGAAGCAGCCCATCAATTCCCCGGTAGCAAGCCTAGGTAAATATTTCTTACGTTGCTCCTCAGTTCCGTAAGCGAAAATAGGATACATTACCAGGGATCCCTGTACAGAAGCAGTAGAGCGGATGCCCGAATCTCCGCGTTCCAGTTCCTGCATGATGATGCCATAAGCGGTATAGTCCAAGCCGGCACCACCGTATTCAACAGGTATAGTAGGGCCGAAAGCACCTATTTCACCGAGTCCTTTGATGAGCTGTTTAGGAAATTCAGCCTTTTGTGCATAATCTTCAATAATGGGGCTCACTTCTTTCTTCACCCAATCTCTTGCAGTTGCCCGGATCAGTTTATGTTCTTCAGAAAGCAACTCATCCAGTAAATAATAATCAGGAGCCTGGTAAAGGTCGTTTTTGGCAGATTTATTCATTGTTTCCACTATATTTGGTTACGCAATCAGCTATTGTGCTCAAAGGTAATAATTTCGGGCAAGGGCTGGTGATAACCGATAAAAAATTTAATTTCGTCAGATGATTGATATTCAAAACTATATACAGACAGTTGCTTTAAGGGATGTTAAATGTTATGCTTATCATGGTTATTACCCACAGGAGCAGCTTACCGGTATTTACTTTTCGGTTGATGTTGTGGTGACTTTTACACCTCATGCAGATACAGAGAATTTGGAGCGGACAGTAAATTACGAAATATTGAACAATATCATATTGGATGAAATGAAAAACAGCCGAAAAATGCTCGAAACGGTAGTGAAAAGTATTTTGGACCGCGTGGTTGAAAATTATCCCTTTGTACATACCGCAGAGGTCGGTATTAAAAAACTGAATCCGCCGATGCCAGGAGAAATCGGACATTCATTTGTGCAATTAAGCTATTGCGCTGCAAAACTTTAACCCAGGTCCGAATTTTAACAGCTAATAAAACATTTAAAAACAACAGATGGCATTTAATAAGATTACAAGCGACCTATTAGATCAGATAAAAACCATTATAGGCGCCTCAAACGTATTTACCGATGAGCAGTCGCTAAACACATACAGTCATGATGAGACAGAAGACCTTAAATATTATCCGGAAGTTGTAGTCAAGCCCACTGATGCAAACTCAATTTCGGCCTTGCTCAAACTCTGCCATGAACATCAACTCCCGGTTACCCCACGCGGGGGTGGTACCGGACTTAGTGGTGCTGCCTTACCCATATATGGGGGGGTGCTGCTTTCTATGGAAAAGTTTAAGGCCATCATTGAGATAGATACAGAAAACCTGCAGGCAACTGTTGAGCCGGGGGTAATTACAGAGGATTTTATCAATGCAGTAGGCGAGCATGGCCTGTTGTATCCGGTAGATCCATCAAGCAAAGGCTCGTGTTTTATTGGTGGAAACGTGGCCCACGGTTCTGGTGGTCCCAGGGTTGTTAAATATGGGACCATAAGAGAATATATTTTAAATCTTGAGGTAGTTTTGCCTACTGGTGAAATTATCTGGACCGGTGCCAATACCCTAAAATATGCATCTGGTTATAACCTTACCCAGATGATGATCGGTTCAGAAGGCACATTGGCTGTGGTTACCAAAATAGTTACAAAGCTTGTTCCAAAACCTCAGCATAGTGTCTTAATGCTCGCTTCTTTTGGAGTCAACGAAAACGCATGCGCTGCAGTTTCTGCCATATTCAGGGCAGGGATTGTACCGTCAGCATTAGAGTTTATGGAAAGAAAAGGAGTTGAGTGGGTGATTAAATTTGATGACATTAAATTCGATCTGAAAGCGGGAGTAAATGCGTTTCTTTTGATAGAATTCGATGGTGATGATATGGATTCCATTTTCAGGGACTGTGAGAAGGTAAATCTTGTTCTTGAACAATTTGACTGCAGCGAGGTGCTCTTTGCAGACAGCGCCCAGCAAAAGGAAGAGCTCTGGCGGATGCGCCGGGTTATGGCAGAATCAGTTAAGTCTAATTCGGTTTACAAGGAGGAAGATACCGTTGTACCCAGAGCGGCTTTGCCAAAACTGATTAATGGGATAAAAGAAATAGGATCCAGGTATGGATTTGAGAGTGTATGTTATGGTCATGCAGGCGATGGGAACCTCCACATCAACATCATTAAAGCGGGCATGAGTGATCAGGATTGGAAAAACAAGCTCAAGGACGGTATCGTTGAAATATTCCAGTTAACAAGTGCGCTGGGAGGAACCATTTCCGGGGAACACGGTATCGGACTGGTTCAAAAAGAATTTATGCCCATCAAGTACAGTGAGATTAACCTTAATCTGATGCGGGGAATCAAAACTGTATTTGACCCTAAGGGGATCCTGAATCCGGGGAAGATATTTTAAGCATAACAGCAGCCCGGTTAATTGTGATCGAGCTGCTCAAAAATCATCATTTTGTTTTTTTCCTCCTCAGGGATCGCTACCGAGGTTTTAATGTGGTAGTCAAATGCTACACATACCGTTTTTCCTTTGCTGCAGACTACTTCCTCACCATTCTGCAATTTGATCAGCAGATATTCCAGGTCAAAACTGCTCTTTCCGATTCTGGAGGTGCGTACATACATGCTGATCTTGTCATCGGGTAAAACAGGGATGATGTATTCCAGTGAGGCATGGGCAATGACTACGCCTGTCTTTTTCCAGTCCCACTGTATCGCTTGTTTCCAGTATTTGGCGCGGGCTATTTCCATAAAGGTAAAGTAGGTTGCATTATTTACATGACCCATCATATCAAAATCCGCAAAGCGTGTTTCGATAGTCGTTTTATACTTAAAACTGTCTATTTCGTTCACTACGTCTGCCGTTTTGTCTTGCTTAGTTGTTTTATTGCGCCAAAATGTCTTAAATATCATAGAAATTGGGGTTGGTATAGGACTTGATTATAGGGTTAATATAAAATTTAAAATAAAAAATAGGAGAACATAACGATGACACTAGTAAAATTCAACAACAGAACCAGGAACACCGCACCTTACTTTAACAATGTATTTGACTCTTTGTTTAGTGAAGCCATAAATAAAAACCTGACGGTTAATAAAGTGCCTGGTGTAAACATTTTAGAAACTGAGACCGAGTACAAAATTGAAATTGCTGCTCCTGGTTTAACTAAAGAAGATTTTCAAATCAACTTAAAAAAAGACACGCTTTCTGTTTGGGCTGAGAAAAAAACAAGCGAGACAGAAGAGAAAAAAGACTACACACGCAAAGAGTTTGATTACTTTTCGTTTGCCAGATCCTTTGTATTACCTGAGAGCGTAAATGCAGACAACATTAGTGCTGAGTATGTGAATGGGATTTTAAACATCACAATTGGAAAAGACGAAGTAAAATCTCAAAACAAAGAAATTAAAGTTTCATAATAGGGTTAGAGTTTGTTTTTTTAGGTGATAAGGGTGTGCCTCAGGGTGCACCCTTTCTTGTTACCGGCCGGCTCTTAACGCCCGGACCCTTTACGCTGGGAGATGATCCCGGATCATGGGTACAAAGGGACATCAATTTTAAAGAAGCGCGGTGCTGTTTAGCAATTTTACCACAGGGTTTTTCTTTTAGCCTCTTCGGCTTAGCCAATCGGTATAGCGCCTTAAGGGATCATTTCTCAAATATTTCTATTTTATTTTCCTCAAAAAATCCTAACTTAGAAACTGTAGAATACGTTTCCAAATTATTAGTTAATTATCCCTAACTGCTAATATATGAAGATTTTAATTGCTGAAGACGACGAGCTTATGCTCAGGACTTTAGAATTCCGTTTAAAGAAAGATGGCCATCAGCTCATTCTTGCAAGAGACGGTAGAGAAGCTTTAGAAAGAATTGATCAGTACCTGCCTGAACTGATAATCACAGACATCATGATGCCCTATCTTTCGGGCCTGGAGGTGGTGGCAGCACTCAGAGAAAAACATCAGACTCCTATCATTATGCTTTCCGCCATGGGGCAGGAAGACATCGTTCTTGAGGCCTTCCGCCTGGGTGCTGATGACTTTATTACCAAACCTTTCAGCCCCAATGAACTGTCTGTACGAATAAAAAGATTTATGCTTGTTCATTCCAGATGATATTTTTTCAGGCGCTTTTATTGTTTTTTTTCGGTGCGGCTGTATTTTTGATTTTTTTCATGACCGCTTACCTGCTGATCCGGAAAAAATGGAGAAAAAAATACGCCAAATGGGACAGTATGATTGATTTGCTGCTCAGAAAGGCAATTTTTTTTCATGAAAGCGGGAGTAGCGCTGACCAGCCGATACCGGTTACTCCTCGTCTGAGGGTGAATCTTGAGAATCGCAGGTTCAGGGCTCAGCTGACTAAGAAGATTACGTCAGCAAAGAAAAATATGTCTGGTCAGGCTGGACAAAATATCAAAAAACTTTATCTGCAGCTTGAGCTCGATATCCATGCCATTAAGCTCATCGAAACCGGCAAGTGGCACCTGATGGCAATTGGCATTCAGCAGATTGGCACCATGGAGCTTAAGGAACACCTTACCAGGATATACCGGTTCACCAACAATAAAAATGAACTGGTCCGGGCAGAAGCTCAGCTGGCCGTGCTGAACCTTTTTGGATTTGAAGGGCTTCGGTTTCTGGACGTGATCACCTACCAGCTCTCGGAGTGGCAACAGATGAAATTGCTTAGGGAACTCTCGGTCATCCCTCAGGCAAGCCTTACCGGAATCGAAAAATGGCTTAAATCTGAAAACCCCAGTGTTGTTGTATTCGCGCTGAAGCTTGCCCGTAACTATCATCATTTTGAACTTTATCAGGAGATTGCCGCCTGCCTTGAGCACCCCGAGTCCAGCGTAAGAATCCAGGCAATATACACCCTTACAGAGATTTTCAACGAAGACACATCCAAAAGGCTATTGGACAGGTTCCCATGGGAAGAATACCAAAACCAGCTGGCTATTTTGAAAGCGGTAAAAAAAATTGGTGATGAGGCTGACCTGCCCAGATTACAAGGGCTTTTAGCTGCAGAAGATTTTGACATGAAACTGTCTGTTGTCCGGGCAATGGCGAGTCTGGGTCAACCTGGAATGGACTTATTAATGGATGGACCCCAATCACAGTGCTATCCCTTGAATGAAATAATTACTCAGGTTAAAAGTGAAATTAGAATATGAGCTGGCAAACAATAGTGCTTGATATTTTTACCTACGGACTGCTGATCTACTCCATACTGCTGCTTTGCTGCTATATGTTCATTGGTGCTTATTCAATCGGGGAGATCCGCACATACCTGCGTAAGAACAGTTTTACAGATTATCGTGTACTGGCCAGCTCCACCCAGGCTCCCAGCATCAGTATCCTTGCCCCGGCCTATAATGAAGGTGCGAATATCATTGAAAACGTACGGTCTTTGTTGTCGATCAATTACAATAATTTGGAGGTAATTATCATTAATGACGGGAGTAAAGACGATTCCCTGGAGAAGCTGATTATTGCCTACGACCTCTATAAAACGGATTTTTTTGTAAATAAAAGGATTCCCACCAAGGACGTGCTGGGTGTTTACAAAAGCAGAAAGGCCGTTTACAAGAAGTTGATCATTGTCGATAAGCAGAACGGCGGGAAGGCAGATGCCCTTAATGTGGGTGTCAACATTTCCCAAAATGATTATATCGTTTGTATAGATGTGGACTGCATCCTGGAGCAGGATGCCTTGCTGAAGCTGGCAAAGCCTTTCCTTGAAGACACCAGGATCAGGGTGATCGCCACCGGCGGAGTAATCCGCATCGCCAACAGCTGTATTGTGGAAAATGGGAGGCTGGTAAAGGTTAATCTGCCCAGACAGTTTCTTCCCCGGGTACAAACCCTGGAATACATCAGAGCATTTTTATTAGGCAGGATGGCCTGGAGCCGGTTAAACGGCCTGTTGCTGATTTCAGGTGCTTTCGGAGCATTTGACAGAGATATCGTAATTAAATGCGGCGGATATAATCACAATACCGTTGGGGAGGATATGGAGCTCGTGGTAAGGATGCGCAGGTATATGGAAGAGCAAAAAGTGCCTTATAAGGTGAGTTTTATTCCTGATCCGCTTTGCTGGACGGAAGCACCGGCATCTTTTAAAATTCTCGGAAGACAAAGAAACCGCTGGACAAGAGGGACCATAGAGACCCTGCAGCTCCATAAAGTAATGTTCTTTAATCCCAAATACGGACGACTGGGAATGATCAGCTATCCCTACTGGTTCTTTTTTGAGTTTCTGGCGCCGATCGTGGAGTTTCTGGGGCTGCTGAGCTTTGTGATCTTTGTGTTAATGGGCCTGATTCACTGGTCCTTTTTTATTGGCCTGTTACTGTTTATATTCAGTTTCGGATTTCTTTATTCAGTATTTGCCATTCTGATGGAGGTACTGACCTACAACCAGTATAAAAGCAGCAAAGATCTGCTGATGCTGATCATTACGGCATTTTTGGAGCCGTTTATTTTTCATCCCTTTGTCGTATGGTCAGCCATTAAGGGAAATATTGATTTGCTGAGGAAGAAGAATTCCTGGGGTGAAATGACCAGGCAGGGTTTTACAAAAAAAACAGTTTAGACAATGATCAATCGTCTTAAATCAGCTACATTGGTTTTTATACAGCTAGCCCTGGTGTGGCTTGCAGCCTTATTCATGATACGGATTTTTGAGGTGCTGTTGAATGGCTTTAGTCATGAGTTCCCTCAAAAGCTGGCTACCTTTGTTTTCTGGACACTGCTGGCAGATTTGGTCTTCTGGTTTAAATGGCTTTTTCTGGAATATATCATTTTTGTTGTGCTCGCCCAGGTGTCCTTAGTGTTGTCAAAAGTGCTGTTCAAAATATTTATCATACTGATGATCATAATACAGATCGGCCTGGTTGAGTACTTCAATACTTCACTGGTACCACTTGGCGCTGATTTGTATGGATATTCCATTGCGGACATCAAACAAACCGTTGGTGCCTCCACAGGACTGGGTGTTCAGCTGGTGGTAAGTTTCATCCTGCTGCTGGCATTAGTGCTTGCGGCCTTAAAATTTCTGCCCGGTAAAATACAGCTGTCGTTTTGGGTTGCGCTGACGTTCCCTGGATTATCTCTGTTCTTTTTAGTTACCGGAACCTTTCAGTTGAAAGGAAGTGGTCAGTTCGGATCTGATTTTGCCAACAATCTTGCGCTCAATAAAACGGATTATTTCTTTGTAAGTTCTTACCGGCATTTTTATCCTGTGGATGAGGAACCCGATATTTATGCCGATGCTTATATCGGGGATTTTGGGGATAACAAGGCTGCGGTTACATCGTTCAAATATACAGGTGGTTCTGAATTCCCTTTTCTGCGGAAGGCCACCGATCAGGATGTGCTTAGTCCCTTTTTTAATTTCTCCGCGGACAGACCCAATATTGTCATCATTTTGGTGGAGGGACTTGGCAGGGCATTCACCAATGAGGGGGCCTACCTGGGCAATTTTACGCCCTTTCTGGATTCCCTGTCGGGTAAAAGTCTGTATTGGAAAAATTTCTTAAGTGAAGGCGGGCGTACTTTTGCTGTGCTGCCGTCTTTAATGGGGTCACTGCCATTCGCAAAAAATGGATTTCTGGAGCTTGGAGATAAAATGCCGCCACATGCCTCATTATACAGCCTGCTGAAATTTAATGGCTATACTACTTCGTTTTATTACGGAGGCGATTCGGATTTCGATAACATGTCTGTGTTTTTAAAGAAGAATCATGTTGATGAGCTCAGGGACATCAAATCTTTTCCCCCGGGGTATGTGAAGCTGCCCGCTGCCAACGGGTTCAGCTGGGGCTATAATGACAAGGAGCTTTTCAGACACTATTTAGCCACCAGGGCCGATGCTGAATCAAAATCTCCGGAACTCAATGTGCTGCTCACGGTAGCCAGTCATAATCCTTTTCTGGTCAATGATCAGCCTGAATATGTTAAAAAGTTTGAGCAGCGTATGGATGAGCTGGGTTTTGAGGAGCCAAAAAAGGATACCTACCGGAATTACAAACTGCAGTATTCTTCCATTATGTATACTGACGATGCACTCAGAGGCTTTCTGCAGGGCTACAAAAAGCGCAAAGATTTTGCAAACACTATATTTATCATTACCGGTGACCACAGAATGCCCGAAATCCCTATGAGCAATAAAATTGACAGGTATCACGTCCCGCTGATCATTTATTCACCTTTATTAAAGCGCAGCGCGCAGTTTGAATCTGTTTCGACGCATTTTGATATCACCCCAAGCTTACTGAGCTTCCTTAAAGGCAGTTATCAGTTTAAGATGCCCCAGCAGGAAAGCTGGATGGGAGAGGGGCTGGATACGGCAAGAAATTTCCGTAATGTTCATCAGTACCCCCTCATCCAGACCAAAACAGATATAATCGACTTCATCATGGGCGAGTACCATCTGAATGGAAACTCACTTTACAAGATGGGGCCCGACCTGCAGGAGGAGCCGGTAGAAGATCAGCCAATGTACAATCAGCTGAAAAATGCTTTTGATCATTTTAAGCGGAGAAATGCCGGTATTGGAAGCCGCGCAAAAATTTTACCTGATTCGGTGTTGAAAAAGTACAGTCCTGCCGCGCATTAATTACTTTTTGAATTTTTTTTCTTCCTTAAGTATTCTGCTGACCATAGGCCGGTAAAAGTTCCAGAAAAAACTGGCGCGTTCCATCGGATCACTGGTGTTATAGAACATCCATTTGAACAGACTGATACCTTTGAAATAGGAAGTGCCCATGGTGATGGGATTGTCGCAAAAGTCACCAGAAAAGTAATAGAAGCGGTAATCTTCGTTCTTATGCATAATTACAGCCGGAAAAACCCGGGGCAGCTGATGGGCTGCCAGCAGTTCACGTCCTTTGGAATTTACATCCAGGGTGAAGCTGGCAACCTGCGTGTTGGTCTTGAGATCGGGCTGGATCACATCGAACCAGAACGCATATTTAATTTTGCCGGGCAGACCAAAATGCTGCTGCCCGTATGTGCTGCTGGCAATATGAGGCATGGGATCATCCAGTTCCGTGCTATCCTGTAGAATGACTACCTGATCTTTATCATTTACAAAGGCAACTCCTGCTTTTGTAAACGGCCACTGATTGCCGTGGTCCCTTTTGTAATTGCGGATTAACCATCTTGGCAGTTCCTTGTTTTTTGCACTGTCAAGGTTCTCAAAAAAGCGTCCGGTCCAGCCTGTCCAGCGCATGGCAAACAGCTTTTCGAACTTTAGGCGGTTATCCAGGTGTGTGGGACTCCCGATGCTGTTGAATTCAGTAATGATCAGTTTGCCCTTGGCTTTCATTAGCCTGAGCAGTTCAATGTCCTGGGGGCTCATGCCTCCGTAGATCATGCCCGAGCGCTCGGTATTGTTCTTTTGGCTATACCACTCATTTTTATAAATTCCATAGGTGTCTGTAAAATACACCATGTCTGCATCCTCACTGAGCTGTTTAAGCTGATCGGGGTTAAATCGTTCCAGCCCCTTCAAGCGGAAGTTCTCCTTGTTCAGCGGGAAAAAACCGAAATAGTCATTTGCAAGCTGATAAGACTTGGTACTTGTCTTGGTAAGTTTCTGATGGTTCAGGATCCAAGTTAAGGAAATGTGTTCCTGTCCCCGGGAGGTCAGGACCGTTTTATCGATGATTGCGGCCACCATTTTTGTTTTGGGTGTGCAAAGCCAGAGCAACCACATCAGCAAAGGGATTGAAGCGACCACAGCCAGCAGGATCAGTGTTTTTCTCTTTTTTGACATCACTAAAAGCGTCTGATGTATCCCAGTCCAAGGTCAATCTGTGTTCCGCGGGTATCCAATTTATACTCCTGGTTGTCAACCCCCAGGTTAACGATCAGGATATTCAGGGACTTGAACGCGTGCCTGTACCCCAGGGTGATGTTGTTTGACCTTAGCTTATAGTTTGTGCTGCCGATCAGTACGTTGTTTTGCGGATCATCAGGGGAAAGACCTGTGCCCAGACGTAAACTGAAGTAGTCATCCGCAGTGCCGTAGTAATACCTGCTGGTTAAGGCAAATGACTGGGAAATCTCGTCATTTGAGGGGGTGAGGAAAGTCCGGAAATTGAACCAGAAGCTCTTGTAATATTTACCAACAGAGGCAGTATAGATCCAGGTAGATTCACCAAAGGTTAAGTACCTGAATCCCCCTTCTGCTTCAAAACCAGCAGGTAAATTGGCATACAGTGAAAATCCTGCCCGGTACCGGGGAAATACGCCGACATTATTGGAATATCCGCCGCTGATGTAAGCCTGGAAGGTATTGGAAATCCGTGGGTAGGCGTCGACCTCGAACTGGACCCCATTGTTTTTGAACCTGTTGGCGTAATTGACACGGCCGATGAGAGAACCCAGTGCAGTCTGGCGGCTGTAGTCTACACTTACCAGGTGCCAGGGGTCGTCAAATTGCTTGTCGAAATAGATAAAGTCGTAGCTGATCCCGATTTTGTTTTTTGAGGAATTCTCCCGTACCCTGGCCGCGAGTGTTCTGGCTTCAGTCATGTTTGGCTCAGCGCTGATTACTTTCTCTATCGCAATATTGGCCTCAGGCCATCTTTTCAGGTCATTTAAGATTTTTGCCTTCAGCAGCAACAGATCACTGGCATCGCCATGATGCTTTAACCCGGAGTTTACATATTCAAGTGCTTTTTCAGAATTTCCTTCCCAGAATTCCAGGCTGGAAAAAGCAAGTGAGGCATCGGCATTGTCGGGTTGTTTATTTAACACCATAGTAAATGCCCCCCTGGCGCTATCGGGCTGTTTATTCCAGGTATAAATTCTGCCAAGAAATATTCTGATATCTGCATAATCGGGACTTTTTGCCAGCGCCTGCTTACTTAGCGAAATTGCCTTGGGGTAATCTTTTTGATCAAATGCCGCGCTGCGTGCTTTGGTAAACAATTCATCGGCACTGAGATTCTGATCCTGAGCCAGCAGGAATTGGAAAGAAAAAAACAGCAGCATAAAGGACAAATGAAATTTTAGGCGCATAATTCATTACATTAGGGTGATAGGCTAAAGATAATAAATTATAAATTACTCAAAGGGAGTTCTACTTTAAAAATGGTCCCCTGACCAATCTGAGAGTGAATCTCAAGCCGTCCGCTGAGTTTTTCAATCAGATGTTTTACCAGTGATAGGCCGAATCCATATCCTTTTTCCCCGCCTGTCCCATCAGTGGTATGACTGCGCCCGCTGAGGATTGCGGCGATTTCATCTTCAGTTAGGCCTACTCCGGTATCTGAAACCGAGATATTCAGGGTATTTTGATCAGATTTGACAATCAGATCCAGATCTACCAGGACCCTGCCTTTATTTGGTGTAAATTTTATCGCATTGGAAATCAGGTTGCCTGTAATTTGTAAAAGCTTGTTTTTGGAAAAGGGGATGTACTGGGTGTGCTCATTGATGCTGATCTGCAAATGCAGGTGTTTAATGATGGCCTGGGGATGGTACAGCTGTTTCAGCTTATCGCGAAAGCTGCTGAGATTGAACTGCTGGCTATTAAGCGGTTGGGTTTCATGCTCCTGGCTCAGAATTTCGTCAGCAAGATCCAGGATGGACTTGCTGCCGGTGTGGATCAGGTTAATAAAATCCATCACCTGGTCAATATCGGCAGTTTTGCCTTGTTCAGCTATAATTTGGGATAAGCCAATTATGCCTGCAAGAGGACCTCTGATATCATGGGCAACTTTTTTTCTGGACTGATCAGCCTGCTTCACCTGATCGCGTAGGACATCCATTGCCTTATAGGTCTTCAATCTGTTGACTATCTCCGCTGCAATGATTTTCAGCATCTCTATTTTCTCAGGGTTGAGTGTTTTGAATCCGGTATCCAGCACGCACAATGCACCAATATTCAGACCCTGCTGATCCTTCAAAGGGACACCAAAATAATACCGGAGGGATAAAGGGGCCTGTGTGTAATTGTTTTTATTAAACCTGACATCCGTGGAAAGATCAGCTACCTCAAAATGATCCTCGTTCATGATCGTATACTGGCAGACAGATTCCTCCCTTGGGGTCTGCTCCACCTCAATTCCGTGTCTTGCAAGTGTCCATTGCGTATAGGAATCGATGAGATTGATCAGGGATATTTCTGTGCCCGCTACCTTGGCAGCCAGGCGGGTGAGGTCTTTAAAGTTTTCAGATAAACTGGTATAATCAATATCCAGTTCGGCCAAACGGACCAGTCTGTCCATTTCGTTTGCAGGTATCGGATAGTTGTTCTCTGGCATAGTTAATTCGCATCTAAGGTTAAACACTGGTATTGCATTTTTCAGATATTGTTAACCAACAATGTGCCAAACTAATTAAGAAATAAATCAAATGCCCGGATACTTTTCTGATCAGCACCAACTGAGGCAAGGTCGCAGTGGATTTGTGTTTTGCACAGCCAGCTGATCTATGTTAGAGAACGCTGGTTTTTCTCCTGGCAATTCTTTCCCTGCGTTTATCGGTAAAATATTTCCTCAGGGGAATATCATAAACGACCATTACCAGGTAGGCTGCCCCGGTAAGCAGGATGAGCCCAGTGATAATGATCATCGCCAGTTGCATGGAGCCCACCTTATGGGTGGTATAATAATTGCCGAACATCCATAATACGGCATAGTGAGTCATGTATAATGGGTAAGAGATCTTTCCTGAAAAGACACAAAACTTTTTCATTCCCGGCGCCAATGCTGCCCCTGCGCCCAGTGCAATCAGTAGCGGGAAGTAAAACAGTACGATAAAAGGTTCGGATATCCAGTTCCATTTTGAGGATGGAATTAAAAAAGCCAGCAGTAATAATATGGCCAGACCGAGGAATCCCAGCTTGTTTTTGATGATCCAGTTGGAACGGTAAATCAGCAATCCCGCCAGAAAAGAATAGGATATACGGGCAGCCCCGTCCCAAAAGGTCGGTCCGCTCCAGCCGCCCAGTAAATTTCCTGAACGATAAGCGACAAAACAAATGGCTGCCGCGGCAAGTATGGTTAACAGCAGCAGATAGTTGCGTTTAATCTTATAAAACACAAATGCATAAGCGATATTGGCTATATATTCCCAAAACAATGACCAGGATGGTGCGTTAAAACTAAACAGGTTAAATCCACGGTCTTCTATTATGGGCAGAGGAATAAGCAGCAGAGAACACAAAAACGTAAGGATGACCTTGCCGGTGCTGTACAACTCGGGATGGCCGCCAAAGGGGTCGAACAGAAATGCCAGCAGACCTAATACAGATCCGGCTATAACCAGTGGGTGCAGCCTGATGATCCTTGATTTAAAGAACTCAACAAGCCCCATTTTCCCTATACGATCGTCGTAGGCATATCCTATTACAAATCCCGAAAGGCAAAAGAAGAAATCGACAGCTAAAAAGCCGTGGCCGATAAAGTTCTGTCCGGGATCTGTATAAGCCCATTCCATAAAATGAAATATTACTACGGCCCAAGCGGCAATGCCCCTTAATCCGTCCAGAATTTCAAAGTGCTGTTTTGTCTGCAGAATTGTGTTGGTGGTTTTGTTTGTATCCATTGAGTATATCCTATCAGGGTAATAATGCTGCAATAGCCCCTGATTTGCCAGTGCGCCAAGATATTTAAAATTAATAACCTGGCCAAATCTCAAATGATCCGGATAGCCGGATATGGGCAATAGCAATCTGATCCACCAGGCTCAGCGGCACATTTGCATACCGAAGGCATCCGAAATGCATGTCTGATATGCACAATTGCTTTCATGCGCTTAAAGCATCACCAAACTCTCAGGAAGCCCGCTAAAGAATAAATAAGTAAGCAGTTTTGTGTTTTTACCTGTTTCAATCAGTCCGCATACCAGCTTATGTAAGGCCATTAGTTGCTTTTGAGCCCTGATCAGCAAGGTTGAGTTCGCATCATCCGGGCGCACTGACCGCAGGATCAGTTCCAGATACCCCGAAACACTCGCCAGGGTACCGATAAGTTCCTTGCTGGCCATGTCGCTGAATTCATTTTGGTTTACGCTAAGTTCTTTTACCTGCTCAAGCAGCTGTAGCAGCTGCCGCTGGGCGTCTTTTTGCTCAGTGACACCGATTAGCGTGTTGACCGCTCCGCAGAGCTGGCCCTGCTCGTCAAATAACAGAAGGGGATGCTCAATTACATTTTTTCTGGAACCATCGGGACGTTCAACGATTATTTCGGTCCCGGTATCTGACCGGCCCTCGCTCAGCGCCACTGCCATTGGACAGCTGTCGGGTGTCATGGGTTCGCCATTGGTATAAAAAACCTTCCACGATCCACACCAACTCTCTTTGTTAAGTTCAGGCTCCCTTCCCCAAAGTATCGCTGCCGCCTGATTATAGGAGGTAATCGATCCCCAGGGGTCGCAGGTATATACTGCAAGTGGAAGCTGGTCAAAAAGTTCAGCCGCAAGCGGGCCCGGACCTAGTATGGTCTTGGATGGTGTGCTGGAAAGCTCCGAGTTCGTGGAATTTGTTCTCATAATTAAATTTAACTTTTACAAAATTAATTAACAACTATTCCCAGCGTTTTGTCACTGGATAATTACAAAGTGACATTAACCATTCTTACAACTCCCTGGCCGCAGGATTCAGCTGAGCTGAATCTTTAAAACAGCTGAATGTGAGCGGATCGGCCAGTTTTGACAAACTTCCACCGGGTTTCATTATAAGCGGCTACGGCTATCGGCCTTGGAATTAAGGGGAGACCGTTTCGATTTCCGGACCATCTCCTTTGCTTTTATCCTGCAGGGGTTCAGGGTCTTCAGTATCATCCTGTTCACTATCGCCGTGCGCTGATTTATCTTGCGTCTGAGGATCTTGCGCAGCATCTCCTTCATTTTTATCATCTGCAGTTTGAGAATCCTTTGAAGCAGTCTGTGGGCTGGCCGCCTCAGATTTATCTTCCCCGGTAGCATCTCCAGAATCATCTCTTTGATTCTGCTTGGTTTGCGGAGTTCCCGAATCAGTATCTTCACTGCTGGCCTGGTTCTGATCTTGCTGAGTGTCATCTTTTTGATCCTCCTGCGAAGTATCCTTAGCATTCCCGGGGTTTACTTTGCTGTCATCAGCAGCGTCTTGTTTTTCTGTCTCGGGGGTTACTGTTTCAATTTGTGCTCCCGGATCCTCACTTGGTTTGGGATGCGGCTGATTTTGATGATCTTTTGCTGTATTGTTGGTTGAATTTTCCATTTATTTCTTTTTTAGTACAAGACTAACAATTGCAGGCCTTCACATGTTTGCCTGCATCCAAATAAAAGGTTTTGACCTGAAATTTGATGCGGATGCTTTTCAGCTGAACCAAATCATCGGGGCTTTAAATTCCTGCGCCTGGTACAGGTAAGCCCGGCGAACCAGGGCGACAACGGTTTGATTTAAATTCGT
>Ga0256879_1000098_pt1 | contig 16731 bp, 21 predicted proteins | sample MC6MC0437MT_FD_186346 | JGI IMG/M metagenome (GOLD analysis project Ga0256879, IMG submission 186346) | Metatranscriptome of enriched soil aggregate microbial communities from Iowa State University, Ames, United States - MC6-MC0437-MT... | ecosystem: Environmental > Terrestrial > Soil >... | reverse complement strand
GGAATAATGACTGAACGCACTACAGCAGAACACCGCGCTGAAGTTGAAGCCTGGCGGGCCACTGCGCCGAAACATGACAGTCAGATCTTTGGCAGGAAGCTGAAAACCGAAAAGCCACGCCACCGGGATCTCTCTGAGCTTTCCGCCTTGCTTGCCATGCGTAGCCGTCCAGCAGGGATTGCGGAGGATGGACCGGCCCAGCCTCTGCCTGTCGTATCTTCGAATTGGCGACTGGCACCCGCCAACGACAATCAGCCCCCGGAGGACGGATACGGCACAGAACGTGCGGTCGAGTACGTTCCATCCGAACAGGAGCTAGAAAACTCGTTCGCCAAGGTGGTCGTCCGATATCGGCCCGAGCCGATGATGCTCGCTGGTGGTCGCCACGAGGCGCAACGCGCAGGCAGGGAGATTCACGCCATCCCGGTCGAAGGTGATTTCGAGTACGGCACCCACGTCGATGAGGAAGGCGGTGAGCACGAGGTGATTGTTCGGATCGGCAGACTTCGGTTCAGCGACGGCTCCCAGACAGAGAAGGGGCAAAAGCTCGTGATGGACAAGGTCGTTGACGCACAGATTGAAATGCCAGTTGGTGCCATGCTCGGGACGAGAGAAAGAAGCACCCGTGACAAGGGCGGTGCTGAGGACGCATCTGGCAGCAACTCGCACTACAGATGGATGGTCGGTGCCGCCCGCACGGCCAAGCCGCCAAAATTTCGCTCTCGAAAGCAAGAGCTGGAATTTACGACCAAAGCCGAGGATCGCCAGACGCTTGCGGCCGCAATGGCAGCGACCACCGAGTCAGTGACCAAATGCCCCGACGGCTTCCCGGCGAGTCCGACGAACCTACGCCAGCTCTTCATCGGCGGCCGCAAGGGCAAGAAAGGAGAAAGCGGATCCATGGCCTGGGAGGACATCTTCACAGAGAAGGAGAACCGCGAGAAGTTTCAGCGGGGTCTCGATGCGATGCAGGATTCTCACGTTCGGGTGCTGACCGAAGCCCTGAGCGCCAAGAGCCTGGCGCAATTGGGAGAGGCTCGCGGGTACCGTGGTCGCCACGCGATCGATGCTGGACGACGACTGCTTCGAGCCGCGAACGACAACTTCACTAAAGCCATGGAACTGGCGGAGCATGGCGCCGAGCCGGAGAAGCGGGAAGTTTCTCGCAAGTGGTGACCCTTTATGGGTGAAGGGATAGGGCAGTCGCTCTATCCCACATCCTTCCGGGCGCACATATTAGTTGCGACGGACCCGAGGCCGCGTGCGAGCCTTGGGTAACTACTGGCAGTTCTAGGGCTTGGCCCGCGACATCGCCTAGTTGGCCGGTTTCGGTCCTGCGGTGGCTGCCTGACGTATGAGCATCCCGGTCCTCTGCTTGCAAGCCCGATACCATGAACCAACATGGAGACGCTGCGGACGCGCAGTTGTCGGATGCACCTATTGCCCATTTACGGCTAGATGCCAGCGGCTTGGACGCGGCATTCCGTGGGCATTCCCATCCCCTGGCGCTGCCTCCTCCGGCGACGGGTGATCTGCGGCTGCTCCCTGGGTCGCTCCGGGTCGAGCAGCCGCTTTGCTTTTCATGGGATTGAGGAGAGGCGCGCTAGTCCTCCAAATCGCTGATGTCCTTGTGGAGGGCGCGCTCAATACCTTTCCGCACTCCCATGAGGAACGGCGTGCTGTTGCCGCGTGTTCCGGGCTGACCCGGAGTGCCCGGCATGCCCACCGCCGTGCCTTTGATGGCTCTGTAGCCCACCTCGAAACCATCCCGAAAGCTGCCGTCTCTAATCATGTCTGCCATTGTCGTCCTCCCCTTCAAAGCTCCAAAATCGCACAACCGAAGGTCGGTAGTCAATTCCACGCACCCGCACTCGTTACTCTAGCCTTTCAACCGACTTGCCGCTTTATCGGCTGCGTCTCTGTCGTTTCCATGCTCCTTGATAATGCGGCGTGCGTCAGCGGGCGGAATGCCGTGCTTCTTGGCGAAGTAGCCGAGTTCGTACTTCTGGGTGCCAGCGACCAGTCGGCGATCTGCCGCGGTCTTCGTCTTATCGTCTGCCATCAGAGGCCTCCTTTCGTTGACCAATGAACAACGCAGACGAGAATCGAGAGTTCCAAGTACAGCTCGCTCCGAGTGGCATCACCTCTACGACACCGCGCTGTGGAAGCAGCTTCGTCACCGACACTTGGCATATGAACCGCTCTGCCGATTCTGCCTAGCGGTCGAGGATGTGACCGAGGCAACCGTCGTAGACCACGTCCGCCCCCATAAAGGGAGCATTGAGCTCTTCAGCGATCCGACGAATCTGCAGGCATTGTGTAAGCCGTGCCATGACAGCCACAAGAGGCGTATCGAGAATGGGAAGCAGGTCATCCGGTTCGGCCCAGACGGCTGGCCGGTCGAGGGGTAGGGGGTGCCGCAGGCTTCGGCCTCGTCGAGATCACCCTACCCGTGCCACCCCAAAGCGCACGCATCTGCATTTCAAAATATGACCCCTACGGAGGCTACCCGCGATGGCAAGACCGAGGAACCCGCTCGGGAAGGCCAAGACCGAGGGGCGCGACAAGATCAACGCCGGCCGGTTCAAAGATCGGAAGGAGCCCGATGCAAAGGGTCCTCTCGGTAAGCCACCCACGTGGCTGAAGGACACGGAGCAGAATAAGGCGAAATCAGCCTGGCTGCTTTTCGAGCGCGAAATCCCGTGGCTCACGGAGTCGCATCGCATACTGGTGGGTATGGCGGCTACCATCCAAGGGCGCTTGATGGCCGGACAAGAGGTCGGGGTTCAGTCTCTGAACCTCCTTCGGCAAATGCTCGGACAGATGGGCGCGACACCGTCGGACGCAAGCAAGGTTACTATCCCCGATGCCGGTGAGGAAAAAGACGACCTCCTCGATTGAGGGGCCAGCGCTGAAGCGCGTCAGCGATTATGCGCGATCGGTTCTTTCCGGCGAGGAGGTTGCTGGTCCTCATGTTCGCAACGCGTGCCGTCGTCATTTTGACGATCTGGAACGAGGCGGCGAGCGTGGCCTGTATTTCGACGACGAAGCCGCCACTCGGGTCTTCCGGTTCTTCGAGGAGCGCCTGAAGCTCAGCGAAGGTCAGTTCGAAGGCAATCCGTTCAAGCTGCACCCCTCCCAGGCCTTCAAGCTTGGCTCACTCTTTGGTTGGATGCGAGCCGACAGCACTCGCCGTTTTCGCCGCGCCTACATCGAGGAAGGCAAGGGTAACGGCAAGTCACCGTTCGCGGGCGGCGTTGGGCTTTACGGTCTTATTGCAGACCAGGAGCCCGGAGCGCAGATCTACGCTGCGGCGGCCAAGAAAGAACAGGCTGGTATCCTATTTCAGGACGCCTGCAAGATGGTGCGGGCGGCTCCGGCGCTCAATGAGCGGCTGAAATTCAGCGGCGGTCTAGGTCGCGAGTTCAACATCGCGCACCATAAGTCGCAGTCGTTCTTTAGGCCGATCTCGAAGGATAGCGGCAAGTCTGGTTCCGGGCCGCGCCCTCACTTTGCCCTCTGCGATGAAGTGCATGAGCACCCCGATCGGTCCACGATGGAAATGCTCGAGCGCGGCTTCAAATTTCGCCGGCAGCCGCTGCTGCTCATGATCACGAACTCGGGCAGCGACCGCAACAGCATCTGCTGGGAAGAGCACGAGCACGCAGTCAAGGTCGCCGCGGGCACGCTGACTCCAGACGAAAACTTTGCCTATGTCGGCGAAGCCATTGACGACACGACGTTCGCGTGGGTGTGCGCCTTAGATAAGGACGACGACCCACTCGAAGATCCGTCATGTTGGGCTAAGGCCAATCCGCTGCTCGGAACGATTCTGACCCAGGAGTATCTCGCTGGCGTCGTGAATCAAGCCAGGCAGATGCCAGGAAAGCTCAACGGCATCCTGCGTTTGCACTTCTGCTGCTGGACCGACGCGGACAAGGCATGGATGCCTCGCGAAACGGTCGAGAGCGTCATGGACGACTTCGACCCAGAGGAAGAACTGGCGGAAGAGCCGGTCTTTCTAGGTATCGATCTTTCGGCCTCTCGCGACATGACTGTTCTGGCGGCGGTTGTGCCGACTGGCATGAAGGAGTTGGAGCGGGAAGACGGCAGCGTTATCAGATTGCCGACGTTCGACGCATGGGTCGAAGCATGGACACCTGGAGACACACTCCAGGCTCGCGCTGCTGCCGATAAAGCGCCGTACGACGTCTGGGTCCGCGAGGGCTGGCTGAATGCTCCAACAGGGAAGCGCATCCGTTATGACTTCGTTGCAGCTCGACTTCAGCAATTGGACGATCGGTTCAATATTCAGGCGATAGCCTACGACCGTTACGCCTACGACAAGTTCCGCGAGGAGGTCGAGGCGCTCGGAATCGATGTGCCGCACATAGCCCACCCTCAGGGCGGCAAGATACGTGCGAAACCTGAAGCGGAGAAGGTCGAAGCAGCGAAATCTGCGGGATTGCCCGCCCCACAAGGCCTGTGGATGCCAGGTTCTGTCGCCGCTTTGGAAGACATGATCATCGACGGGCGTCTTCGCTTGCGGCGAAGCCCGGTGCTGATGACGGCTCTGATGGGCGCCACCTTCGATCGCGACGCTCAAGACAATCGTTGGTTCGTCAAAACAAAAGCCTCTGTGCGCATCGACGCAGCCGTGGCGCTCGCCACCGCGATCGGCGCGGCGGTTGATAGCTTTGTCGAGGTCAAGCCTGTGGCAAGCCCATGGGAAGATCCTAACTTCAAGATAGCGGTGGTTTAATGTGGCCATTCAATAAAAAGGCTGCCGCGGAAACGCGGGTCAGCTTGGAAAATCCGGCCGTGCCGCTGTCCGACGTCAATGCTTGGCGTTCGCTGCTCGGCGAGTGGCATGGCGTGGCCGGCGTGACGGTAACGCACGAAACGGCACTCGAGGTGCCAGCGGTTTGGTGCGCGGTCAACTTCATCGCCAATACCATCGCCAGTCTGCCGCTGCAGGTGTTTCGTAAGTCGGAGGATGGACGCGACACAGTCGAATCCGACCCGCTTTACAGCATCCTGCACGACGCGCCCAACGAGGAGCTCACATCTTTCGCCTGGCGCAAGGGCATGATGGTCAACACCCTTCTGCGAGGTCGCGGCGTTTCGTTCATTGAGCGGAACAAGGCCGGCAGGGTGATGAACATTTGGCCACTCGATACCGATAGACTGACGATCGAGCGTAAGAATGGCAGGAAGTTCTACCACTACGACGATGGTGGTCGGAAAGTCACCTATGCTGCGAACGAGGTCATCGATCTTACCTTCATGCTGAAGCCGGATGGCGTGTCTCACGTCGACCCGGTAACGAAGCTGAAAGGCACCGTGGGCTTGGCTCTCGCCCTCGATGAATACGCGCGAAAGTTCTTCTCTAACGGTGGCGTCCCACCGCTGGCGCTTTATGGCCCTATGCCATCACCAGCAGCAGCATCGAGGGCGTCTGCAGACGTTGAGAAGGCGGTACGAGACGCCAACGCCGAGCGTCGAAACGTAATGATCATGCCGACAGGGCATGAGCTTAAGCCTGTCGGCGTAGATCCAGATAAATCGCAGATGACCGAGGCGCGTCTTTTCCAAATAGGAGAGGTGGCGCGCATCTACGGAATCCCGTCTGTCTTCCTGCAGGATCTAACCCACGGCACGTTTTCGAACGTGGAGCAGCAAGACTTGAATCTCGTCAAGCACCTCATTTCGCAATGGGTGAAGGCGTGGGAGCAGGAACTGAACCTCAAACTGTTCAGTGCGCGCAATCGCACGAAATTTTGCGAGTTCAACCTCGATGCGCTCCAGCGGGGAGACTTCAAGACCCGCATGGAAGGCTATGCCAAGGGCATTCAGAACGCGATTTACACGCCCGACGAGGTGCGCGGGATGGAGAACTGGCCGAAGCACGGCGGCGAGGCAGAGAAATTACATATTCAGGGCGCCACGGTGCCCCTCGGCATGCAGAGCACGGCATCTCGCGAGCCGGCCAACGATAACAGACCAGATGACGAGGCTGTCGCCGCATGACCAAGATCGAAAAACGAGGCGGAATCCTCGGCGTAGAAACGCGCGCTGACGACGAAAAGCGCACACTACACGGGTACGCCGCAATCTTTAACAGCGACACCGATATCGGCGGCTGGTGGACAGAGCGCATTGCTCCTGGCGCCTTTGCCAGCACGATCGCTGGAGATATTCGCGCCCTCGTCGACCATGATATGGGGCGTGTCATCGGACGAACCAAGAGTGGCACGCTCCGGCTGTCTGAGGACAGCAAGGGGCTTCGCTGCGAGATCGATATTCCGAACACCACGGATGGCAATGATCTTTGGGAGTTGGTCGAGCGGGGTGATATTTCCGGCATGAGCTTTGGCTTCAGGGTGACCAGGCAGGAGTGGGACGAAACGATCGATCCGCCTGTCAGGACGATTCAGGCCATTGAGCTCTTCGAAGTCAGTGCAGTCGCCTTCCCAGCTTACGATGACACCGAGATCGGTAAGCGTTCCCTACAGGAATGGCGGGACGCCAACCAACCGGAGCCAGCACCAGAAGTTACAGATCCGGCGGCAGCGCCGGTAACGAAGGCGAACCTGACTAGGGCACGCCTCAAAATGGACCTTGATCTCAAGGTCCGCAGCACGCGCTGACCAGCGCTGTCACCCACCGAAACCACCCATCGAGCTCGCTTTTGCGGGCTCTTTTATTTTTGGAGACCACATGTCCAAGATTACCGAAATGCGCGAAAAGCAGCAGAAGCTTGTCGCCGACGCCCGCGCACTGCTTGCCGACATCAAAGATGATACCGCTGAGGCACGTGTAGCCGAGCTCGAATCCCAGCATGACGCCGCTATGGCGGAATACGACCGCCTTGAAGCCCGCATCAAGCGCGAAGAAGGCCTCGAAGAGCGCGAGCGCGAACTGAACGCAGCGGATGAGCGTCGCCCTACTGGCGAGGATCGCTCTGTGCAGGGTGGTCGGCAGGAGGATGCGGCCGAGGTTCGTGCTGCCGCATTCCGAAGCTACCTGCGTCACGGCCTCGACGACATGCCAGCTGAACAGCGCAAAATCGTTCGCGAGATGCGCGCCCAAGGCGTCGGAACGGATGCCAAGGGTGGCTACCTTGTGCCAGAGGGCTTCATGGCCGAACTGGTCAAGTCACTCAAGGCTTGGGGTCCGATGCTGGATCCGGGTATCACGCGCGTTCTGACCACCACCGCTGGCAATTCGATTCCTTGGCCGACGATGGACGACACCTCGAACGAGGGCGCGCTCATCGGCGAAAACACCCAGGTCACCGAGAGCGAACTGGCCTTCGGCACTAAGACGCTTGACGCTTACAAGTACACCTCGGGTGTAGTGCTTGTCTCCGCCGAGCTGCTCCAAGACTCTGCAATCGACGTCGAGGGCACCGTCCGCGCTTCTATGGGCGAACGCATCGGTCGTATCGGCAACCGACACCTGACCGTCGGTACCGGTTCGAACCAGCCGAACGGCATTGTGACTGCGGCGACGGCTGTCACCGGCGTTGCAGCCGCTGCGGCGATCACTTTCGATAACCTGATCGACCTCTTCCACGCTGTCGACCCGGCCTACCGTGACGACCCGTCCACTCGCTGGATGTTCAACGATGGCACGTTGAAGGCGCTGCGCAAGATCAAGGACGCGGAAGATCGATTTGTATGGCAGCCAGCTGACGTGAGGACGGGCGCACCGGCGACAATTCTCGAGAAGCCGTACAGCATCAACCAGGCGGTGGCTGCGATCGGCGCGTCGAACAAGTCGGTCGTGTTCGGAGCATTCAACCGATACGTCGTCCGTATGGTTCGCGAGTTCGCCATTCGCCGCCTTGTCGAGCGTTATGCTGATTACGACCAAACCGGTTTCATCGGCTTCACTCGTCTGGACGGGGAACTGCTCGACGCTGCTGCGGTCAAGACGCTGCAGCATGCCGCTTCGTAACGAGAGGAGGGAGGCTTCGGCCTCCCATTCCCCATGAGAGTCAAAGTTCTATCCAGTCTAGCCGGCGATACATTTGCCTATCGTCGAGGCGAAATCGTTGACGCGGCCGTCTTCAAGGAAAAGGTGGGCACGGGCTGGGAGGCTCTTGCTGAGCAACTTCCGGATTCTACCTCGCCTGCCGTCACGCAATCGAAGCGAGCTAAAAAATGAACGAATGGTCGCGGCTGGTGAGGACGGTAGAGCCGGCCGCGCCAGTGATATCGCTCGCAGAAGCGAAAAGACATCTGCGAGTGTTGCACGATGATGACGACGCCGACATTGCGGAACTTGTCGAAGTTGCGACGGCGGCGATCGAAGGCCCGAACGGAATCGGCGTGGCACTTTCCCCGCAAACCTGGCGGATGTCGCTGGATCAATTCCCTTGCGAAATCACCGTGCCCCTTGGTCCAGTTACCGAGATTTCAAGCATCGCCTACACCGACGCAAATGGTGACCCCGCTACGGTTTCTTCGTGGCGCGCAGACCTTGATGCGCAGCCGCTCAAGATCTGGCCGGCACGTAATGCGGTTTGGCCGTCTCTCGTCTGCGAGCCAGGCGCGGTGAAGGTGACGTTTGTAGCCGGATTCACCAAGACTCCGCCGGACTTGAAGGCAGCAATGAAGCTACTCGTCGGCCACTTCTACGAAAACCGAGAGGCGGTCACCACGGATCTCAAGGCCGTAGATCTGCCGATGGGCGTGGATGCGATTTTGAACCGATACAGAGTTGGGCATTTCGCCTAGCAAAGGGAGCCACCATGTGGATGCGCTTCACTGACAACTTCAACTGGGTGCAGCCTGGTTTTGCCATCGCCTACAAGGCAGGCATGATTCGCAACGTCACCAGGGCTTGCGCTGACGAAGCACAGGCCGCTGGCAAAGCCGTGAAGGCTCCGGCGCCACGCCGGGGGCTGGAGAGCGCAAATGGCAAAAAGACCTAGCGCTGGTCGACAGCGCCAAAAGCTGCACTTCCAGAAGCGCGGCGAGGGCGAAGACGAATACGGCAACTCGCAAACGGATTTTGCCACAGTCTTCACCGACTTTGCCGAGCTCGTGCCGTTGCGCGGCAGTGAGCCCGTGCAGGCGGCGCGTCTGACAGGCGTCCAGCCTTATGTGGTGCGGATCCGGTCATACGGGGCGAGCCGCGAGATCACACCGGCCTGGCGCGCTGTTGACGCTCGTAATGACAAGCGAGTGCTGAACATCCGCACGGTCACCAATCCGGACCAGAAGAGCGCATGGCTGGAGTTGCTGGTCGACGACGGCGTGGCAACATAGGGCGACGTGACATGGCGCTGAAAACGAAGATACTTGGCCGCGAAGCGCTGTCACGCAGGCTTAACGAGCTCGCGCCCAACATCGAGAAGTACGCAGCAGCCGAGAAGTTGGCCATTGCGGAAGAGGCGGCCGATCGGATGTCGTCACGCGCACCGACGGGCGCTACGCTCGACTACATGCACAGTTTCGAAGGGGCGCGATTGGCGGATCATCCCGACAAGAAGCCTGTCGGCACCACGCCGACACAAGACCCCTCGGCAACCGGCGTGTTTGCGTCGTTCATCTGGCACTTTTTGGAATTCGGCACGGCGCCGCACAACACGGCGCCCGGCGGCGGCACTGTCTTAGGGCAAGTAAGGCACGCGGAAGGCGGCGGCACGCGACACCCAGGCACGGCGGCGCAGCCGCACATTTTCCCAACTTGGCGGGAGATGCGCGCCAAGGCAAAGAGGCGCATTCAAGTCGCCGTTAGCAAGGGCGTTCGCGAAGCGATGCGCAAGTAGGGACAAGAATGGCCAGTGCTGAACTAGAACTGCAGGGGGCGATTGTCACCCGTCTGAAGGCAGATGCTGCCCTCTCGGTGCTCGTCAACGGCGTTTATGACCAACCGCCGGGGACTGCATGGGCGACGCCGAAGGAAGGCTATGTGACGATCGGCGAGGCACAGTTCATCCGCGACGACGCGACCTGCATTAACGGCGGCGACGTATACCTCACGCTGCACGCTTGGTCGCGGAAGGTCGGTTATCCAGAGTGTAAGAAGATCGCCGACGCTGTCGTTGAATCTCTACACTTGGCTCCGATGGCGCTGACGACTTGGCGTTTGGTTTCCATTTTCCACCGTCAGACGCGAGTGTTTCGTGATCCTGACGGCCTCACCAGTCACGCTGTCATTGACTTCGTGGCGAATGTCGAGCGCATCGCGGCGTAGGCCGTCAGCGCGATCCCACCACCTAAACCACCACAAATGACGCCCGGCGCCGCCGGCGAAGGAGATCTCATGGCCGATGGTCAGCAGCTTGGCAGACTACTTTTAATCAAGATCGGTGACGGCGCCACGCCCGGCCCGGAGACGTTCAACAATCTTTGCGGCATCAAGACCCGCAGCTTCAACATGTCGGCAAACGAGATCGACACGACCATTCCGTCGTGCACGAATCCAGGTGGTCCGGTTCAGAAGACCAGCCGTCCTGGCATCTCCAACCGCACTTTTAGCGGGTCTGGCAACTTCGTATCTAGTGCAAACACCGACACCTTCATGGGCTACGTCCGCAACTCGCAGGCATTCAACGCTCAGGTCGTTGTTCCTGGCGATGGCACCTACGAAGGCGCGTGGATGGTCACCGATTTCGAATTCAGCGGCGACGTCGAGCCGAACATGGAATTCAGCGCAACCTTCGTTGCTGCCGACGTCCTCGAGTTCACGGCAGAGGTGTAATCCATGGCAAAAGAGGAGAAGACTTTGGCGGCCACGGTGAAGCCGTTCCCGCTTGAGGTGAACGGTGCCCGCGGTGAGGTTCCGCTGTGGGTCGGCGGCGTCCCGCTTGTCATCGCGGCGACGATGGGCGGCCTTGCCGCTGTGTCGACCAGACTGGAGTGCAAGTCCTTTCAGGATCTTTTCATCCGCCTGTCCGGTGTTGAGGCGGCGGCCACTTGGGCCGCTATCGAGCTCCTGACGGTGAAGGGCGATCGGACGGCGGCGCTATCCACGCTGAAACTCAAGCACTTCTCGGCCTGCGCGGCCGCGTTCAGCGAGGCGCTTTCCCATCACTTCGATGGTGACGAGGGAAACGACGAAGCCGTCGAAGAGGCGGCAAGCTAGACGTCGAAGAAGCCTTCCCCTGGCGGGATTGGATGCGCCTTGCACTTGGTGGACTTGGCTGGCGGCCAGCAGACTTCTGGGTCGCCACCATGACAGAGTTCTTCGAGGCCATCCACGGACGCAATGAGGCGAACGGCGGAGACGCCGAGCCGACCGGACCGTCTGGTAAGGAAATGCAGGCGCTGCTGGAGAGGTATGGTTAGACCTACTGGGAGACGCCTTCGGCTCTTAGTTGCTCATCGTAGGTGATGAAGCCCTTTTGCCGGCACCAATCGCGGAGCCTTTTAGCTTCTCCAAGGGCGCTGCTGTGCAAAGAGTCTCCGCATTTTATGTAGTCTGGACTGCTTTGCCTTTCAGCCTCAGCGAGAGCGGCAGCCTGTAAATTTTGCCTTTGAGAGGCGGCGGCCTGGGTTTTTGCATATTGATCCCACGCCATCCAACCACCACCTGCGATCACCACAACGCAGGCGCCGGCGACAAGCGCCTTCAACCATCCATCCATCTGCCACCTCAAAAAGCCCGCCACCACGCGGGCTTTTCCATTTTAGGATATACGCCTGATGGTTGAAAAGACCGACGATCTCGTTATTTCCATCAGCACCGACCTTGCTACGGTGAAGCGGAGCCTTAAGCGGCTCGAGCAAGACATTTCGTCGACCACCAGCAAGGTCCAGAAGCAGTTCGATAGCCTCGGCAAAGGCATCGACGATTCCATGACGACTGCGCTGCAGGCTCGCGTCGACAAGATGGTCGGGATTGGCTCGAAGGGCGCCAAGGAATGGACTGGCGCACTCGCTGATCAGGGCAAGGAGCTTGAGCGCCTGCGCGCCAAGTACAGCCCGCTTTTCGCGACCATAAACAATTACAAGTCAGCGGTTGCCGACATTCGCCGCGCGCATGCGGTAGGCGCCATCTCCGCGAATGAGATGACAGCAGCCATCCAGCGCGAGCGGCAGGCGGCCCTGGCGTCGACTGCCGCGATCAGAAATCGCAACAAGGCGATCACAGATACCCCGAACCGCGGGGGCGGCGCGTTCAACACGTCCAACCTTGCTGCTCAGGGCTTCGATATCGCGACCACAGCAGCATTTATGCCGTGGCAGACGGTTGCCTTGCAGCAAGGTCCGCAGGTTGCTCAGGTCTTCAACGACATCAGGGCAAGCGGGCAGAAAATCGGCCCCGCCGTGGCAGGCGCGTTCCTGCAGATCCTTAACCCGATTTCGCTGGCGACTATCGCAGCAATCGGCGCGACTGCCGCTGCCGTCCAGTACTTCAGCTCGGTGGAGTGGGGCGGCGCAAAGTCCGAAGAGACGCTGAAGCGCGAAGCCGAGTTGGTAAACGCGGTAGCCGAGAAGTGGGGTGATGTTCTTCCCGCTCTGAAGGCCTACAACGACGAACGGCAGCGCCTGGCCGGAGACAAAGAGCGTAACGAAGCGCTAGACATTGGCGCCAGCGCACAGTGGGACGAACTTCGATCTAAACTCGGTGACGTCAATGTTGAAATCGGCGACATCGTTTCTCGCCTTTCTCAGATGGGGCAGGATACCGACAAGGTAACCAGCCTTCAGCGTGCTTTCGAGGAACTGACTGACGGGATTGCCTCTGGCACTGCCACCACTGAGATGGCCAAGAAAGTGCAGGAGCAACTCGCGGCCGTCATCAAGGACAACGCGACTCCCGAGCTCCAGAAGTACCTTGAGCTATTTGAGAAGCTGGCGCCTGCGATTGATAAGGCATCCACCAACGCGAAAAAGTTCGCAATCGACCGTGCAATCGCATTGACGTCTCGATATCCGAGCCAAGGCGCTTACGGTGGCATGCAGAATGCCGACGGCTCGATTCAGGGCGGCGGCACGATTTTACCAGATAGCGGTCCCATACCGGGAGCACGGCCCCTCATTGAGTTGGAAGGCCTACCTGGCGCTCAGGAAGCGACGAAGAAGACAGAAACTGCCGCTCAAAAGGCTGCGATCGCCTATCGAGACCTGATCAAAAGCGCGGACGATCGGATCGCGCAGCTACGGCTCGAGACTGAGCTAACCGGTCAGTTTGGCATTCAGACAGATGCGGCTCGCTTTCGGTTGGACCTGTTGCAACAGGCTGAGGACAAGGGCCGATCGCTGTCGGAAAAGCAGCGGGCGCAGATCGAGGAAAAAGTCGCCGCCTACGAGAAATACTCGCAGGCGCTGTCCCAGGCTAAACTGCAGCAAGACCTTCTCGACGATGCGATCTTCGCTGGCCTGCCGAAGCAAGAGCAGGCGGTAAAGCAGCGACTTCGCTCTTATGGATTGCCAGAGGATCTTGGTGGCGAGAACGCTGCTAATATCCGGAATCGGTTCCAGCAAGAGGAAGTTTCGGACCTCACGAAGTCGTTTCTGACGGAGTTCAGCACCGGCGTCATCAGTGGCGGCAAGAGCATTGGCGAGTCTTTCGTCGATGCGATCAAAAATGCCGCTGCGAACGCCATGCAGAAGTCGCTGGATAGCCTGTTCACGCAGATCGGCAATGCGTTCGCCTCTGCGGTGTTGGGTGCCAAGGGCGGCACGGCGAGCTCGGCTCTATCGGCTTTCCCCGCTGCGCCATCCTCGATTGCGTCGGCGTTTTCGGCACCTGTTGGGGCGGTAACACGCGGTGCGCTGCCTGCCGCGGGCGCGACAAGAACCGGAATCGGCCTGTCGACAATCAGCACTGCTGGCGGCCTGACGGCCGATGTGAACGCGAAGTTTGCATCGCAGTTTCAGTCGCTCGTGAACGACCTGGAGGCTACGGGCTACCAGATCAAGTCGATAGGCGGCTACAACTACCGGAACATTGCCGGCACGAGCAAGCTTTCTAACCACGCCTTTGGCAATGCGATTGACATCAATCCGCAGGCCAATCCGATGGGGCGCAACCTCGTCACGGACATGCCCGCGAGCGTTAGCGCCATCGCAGCCCGCAACGGCTTCGATTGGGGCGGTGACTGGAAGTCCAAAAAGGACGCCATGCATTTCGAGATTTCGCAGGCCAAATCGGCCGGCGCCGCGCTCGAAAAACTGGCTGGCGCCTCCACCGAGTCTACCAAGGGGCTTAGCAGCCTGGCCACAAGTCTGTCGTCTGCTGGTGGCAGCGGCGGAGGTGGCGGGTGGCTGTCGTTCCTCTCCGGAACGATCTTCTCCGGCTCGAAGCAACTTGCGGCAAGCGGGGGTATCGGCCTCTTCTCGAAGGGTGGATACACCGGCACTGGCGGCAAGAATTCTCCCGCTGGCATCGTTCACAGGGGCGAGTACGTCTTTGATGCAGCCGCCGTCAGCCGTATCGGCGTCCCCACGCTTGAAAGGCTTCGTGGTTATGCGAACGGCGGCGTCGTAGGGGCTCCGCGCGCGCCTCGGCTCCGCGGCAAGGCTGGTTCGGCCGCCAACAATAACCAGCCGGGGGTTCTACTCGTCAATGTGTCTGGCGCGAGCGGCGACGACCACATCCGAACGCTGGTGAAGCAAGGCGTAGGCGAGGGGCTCAGCCAGTACAACAAGAGCCAAGAACGCGGCGGGTTCGGCACCATGCAGATGCGGTACAACTCCCAGAAGGGCTGACATGGCTGTTTATATCAATCAGCCGACACTGGAAGCCAACTTCTTGGCGCCGGTTCGGACCACCTATGACGTCATTGGTTCGTCGATCGACGGCGGCCGAAACGGGATGGGCGAAGGGCAATCAATCGAGATGAGTGGCGGCGGCATCGTCACCGCGAACTACGAAGACTGCAAGATCAAAGACCCCGAGCACTACGAATACGTCAACTGGCTCGGAGCCCGCCTGAACGGCGGGTTCCGATTTATCAACGTGCCGATCATCACCGACTGGTTCGGGCCGTTTCCCAAGATTGGTCGTCTGCCGACGCCGATCGTCAGCGGCATTCCTCATTCCGACGGGTCTTATTTCGATGATGGCTCCGGCTACAGCCAGGCCACCGTCTATGGTGAAATCACCGAAGCAGCCCCGCTGAACGCAGGCATCATCAAGATGCGCGTCTACGGCCTTTCCAGGCCGCTGCGTTGGTCGGATTGGTTCTCAATCTACCATCCGATGAAGGGGTGGCGCGCTTACCGCTATTGGGAAGTCTTGGATCGAACCGATGGGAGTGGCTTTGCCGATTATACCTTGGCACTCGCCCCGCCGCTCCGCGAGGCGGTGACGGTCGGCACGCGCGTCGAGTTTGCGCGGCCGCGCTTCGTTGCAAAATTCAAGGCTGACTTCACGCTGCCATCCGTGGTCGAGGCGTTCTTCGTCACGGAACAGGCCATCCAGTTTGTTGAGGCATTTTAGAATGACAAATTCCGTGACGAGAGACGAATATGGTCGGCTGAAGGCGCGCATTGAGGCACTAGAGGCTTTAGTTGAGAGCCTTCAGTTAGAATCTGCCCAATCGAAGCGATCTGGATTCGTTGACCCTCGGTATTTCGAGGGATGGAATGGGCGCTAATGGCCTGGGTTCCCGACAACATCATCGAGGAGCTGCGTGGCAGCCACCAGCTTGGCATCTTCTTGCGGATCGATACCGATCCCGCATTGCATATGTGGTTTGGTATCAACGACATACCGGCGAATTTTGACAGCATAGATCCAGACGGAACTGTTTATCTCGGTGGCGGGATGCTTGTTGGCGTTCCGACGCTGGAGGTGCTCGTAAACGGCACGGCCGACAGCGTTGAGTTCACTTTGTCGGGGATTGATCCACAGACCGCCACCAAGACGATCGAAAGCCTTCCGGCAGTCCGCGGAGCCTCAGTCCATATGGGCATCACGACGCTGGACCAATACTTCCAGCCCATGAGCGATATTATCCCCATCTGGGTTGGCACCGCGTCTCACGTCGGCGAGCAATCACCGGCTGTTCCAAGCGGTGAAACCGTGAGGCTCACGCTGTCGCTTGCTGTGGTCGCCGGGGAATCAACACGCTCCCGCGGCGCTCGTTCCACATGGTCCTCACCACACCAGAAAGCGTTCTCGCCCACCGACAAGTTCTGCGACGGTGTCAGCCGTCTCGCCAGAGGCGTCCAGCCAGTCTGGCCAAACTTCTAGCCGAGGCATTCCATGACATTGCGCGAGTTTCTGGCTCTGCCGCATCGCTTCCGATGGGGCGGCGTAGGCGGCGACGATTGCACGACCTTCTGCGCCACGTGGCTGCAGGAAAGGACCGGCATCGATCCGGCTGAAAGCTACCGCGGCACCTATGCATCGGCAGAAGGCGCCAGAGCCATTCTCGCCCGCGCGGGCGGCACGACAGCCTTCGCAGCCAAGGCGCTTGAGCCACTCGGCTTCAGGCGCATCCAACATCCCGAAGACGGCGATGTCGGCGTAGTCACGGCCCCAGCCGGAGTTGGGCACGAAATCAGTGAGATCTGCGCAATTAGGTTCGGGCCGCTATGGGCCGTTCTTGGGCCATCTGGTGTCGTAGCCAAGAGGCTAAATCACGTTGCGGCATGGAGGTTTACGGGGTGAGCTTACACCATCGCATGATGCTGCAGCGCTATGGCTTGGGGCATTCGACTTCGCTTTATAGCCAAGTTCTTTTCGATCCGATCTTCACGCCGATCTTCACGGCTGTCCTCGGTACTGGCGGCATTAACATAGGGATTGCGTCGATCTCGT
>Ga0256879_1000096_pt1 | contig 16854 bp, 14 predicted proteins | sample MC6MC0437MT_FD_186346 | JGI IMG/M metagenome (GOLD analysis project Ga0256879, IMG submission 186346) | Metatranscriptome of enriched soil aggregate microbial communities from Iowa State University, Ames, United States - MC6-MC0437-MT... | ecosystem: Environmental > Terrestrial > Soil >... | reverse complement strand
CGGCTCCACCATCATGCTGGGCTTGCAGAACGAACGCGAATGGCGCGTGTTTTGCGCCCAGGTGCTGCGCCAGGCCTCGCTTGCCGAAGACCCGCGCTTTATCTCGAACTCGCAGCGCACCGCCAACCGCGATGCCTTGCGCGACCTGATCGTGGCGGCGTTTGCCGACTTGTCCATCGACCAGGTCACGCAACGGCTGGAAGATGCGCAGATCGCCAACGCCCGCGTCAACGACATGGCAGGCGTCTGGGCGCACCCGCAGCTGCAGGCGCGCGCCCGCTGGAGCCAGGTGGATAGCCCCGCCGGCGTACTGCCCGCGCTGCTGCCGCCCGCCAGCAGCAACGCGTTTACGCCGCGCATGGCCGCCGTGCCTGCCGTGGGCCAAAACACGGATGCGGTGCTAGCATCGCTGGGATACGCGCCAGAACAAGTGGCGCAGTTCCATGATTCGGAGGTCGTGTGACCCATCCCGTCGTTCGTAGCGCCCTGTTCGTGCCGGCCTCGCGCGCCGAGCGTATTCCCAAAGCGCTGGCCGCTGGCGCCGACACCGTCATCGTCGATCTCGAAGACGCCGTCGAACATCTGGCCAAGGCGTCCGCCCGGGAATCGCTGTGCGACTTCCTGGGGACGCATCGCGACGCCCGCTTGTGGGTGCGCATCAACGACGCATCAACCTCCTGGCACGACGACGACCTGAAAGCGTGCCGTGGCCGGCCCGGCGTGGCCGGCATCCTGTTGCCCAAGGCTGAAAGCCTGGCCCAGGTGCGGCATGTGGCGCAGACCGGTTTGCCGGTGATTCCCATCATTGAAACCGCGCGCGGCCTGCTCAACGCCGCCGAGGTCGCATCCACGCCCGGCGTGGCGCGGCTGGCGTTCGGCAGCCTGGACTACGGGCTGGACATGGGCCTGACGCCCGACACGCCCGGCGCCGATACGGTGCTGGACCATGCGCGTGTGCAGGTCTTGCTGCATAGCCGTTCGGCGGGTCTTGCGCCCGCGCTGGACGGCGTATTTCCCGGCGTGCAAGACGTGGCGGGGCTGGCGCAGGCGGCCGGCCGCGCCCAGCAGATGGGGTTTGGCGGCATGCTGTGCATCCATCCGGCGCAGGTGCCGGTGATCCACGCGGCCTTCGTGCCAGCACGGGAAGAACTCGACTGGGCGCGCCGCGTCGTTGCCGCCCATCGCGAGACCGCGGCCGGCACCTTCATGCTGGACGGCAAGATGGTCGATGCGCCCGTCATCGCGCGCGCCCGATTGGTGCTGGCCCAAGCGGGCGAGCAGGCCCCCGCATGAGCGACGCGCTGTTTATCGGGCATACCTATATCGACGTCACCGTGCTGGCCGACACCTGGCCCACCGGCGACGAAAAAAGCGTGGCGCGTGACTACGCCGTGTCCTTTGGCGGCAACGCCGTCACGGCGGCGTTTGCGTGCGGCCAGTTGGGGTCGCCGCCCGACCTGATCTGTTCCTTGGCGCCCGACTGGCTGGGGCATATGTACTCCGACATGGCGGCGGCGCACGGCGTGACGCTGCACGCGCGGCATGTGCGGCGGTCGTCGCTGTCGTTCATCATGCCCAACCACGGCAAGCGCGCGATCGTTCGCGCGCGAGATGTGGATTACCTGAATGACTTTCCCCGGTTGGATATCAGCGGGTACCGCGTCCTGCATCTGGACGGCCACCAGCCCGACGCCGCGCTGCACTATGCGCGCGCTTGCCGGCAGGCGGGGGTGCTGACGTCACTGGATGGCGGCGGCGTGCGCGAGAACACCGACGAGCTGCTGCGCTACATCGACGTCGCCGTCTGCGCCGAACGCATGTGCGAACAGCTGGACCTCACGCCCGAAGGCCTGCTGGATCTGCTCAAGGCCCGCGGCTGCCGCATCGGCGCCGTCACGATGGGCGAGCGCGGCATGCTGTGGTACGACGAAACGGGGCAGGTGGATATCCTGCCGTCGCTGGACGTGCCGGGTCATCGCATTGTGGATACGTCGGGGGCGGGTGACGTATTCCACGGCGCGTATGTGTGGTCGTACCTGAACCGCCCGGATCAGCCCTGGGCCGAACACTTCACCTTCGCGCGCGCGGCATCGGCGCACAAGATTCAGCATCTGGGCAATGAAGCCGGATTGCCGAAGGTGGAAGATGTGGAGCGGGCGATGATGGCGTTCGCGCCGAAGGGGTAGGGGCGGTGGTGCGATGGCTTGCGCGCAAGGGCTCAAACCGCAATTCGCTCAATCGCCTGATCTTTGATCTCTGCAATCCACAAGGAAACTGGCCGCCCCATGACGCTGATTTCCGGCGCCAGATCGCTTAGCGGCAGCAGCACAAACGCCCGTTGATGCATGCGCGGATGCGGCAGGATCAGGCGCTCGTGATCCATCGACCTATCCCCGTACAGCAATAGATCCAGGTCCAGCGTGCGCGGCGCGTTCTTATAAGGACGCTGCCGGCCGTGCTGGTTTTCCAGCGCTTGCAGCGCGTCCAGCAAGGCCAACGGCGGCAAGTGCGTATCCAGCGCCGCCACGGCATTGACGAAGTCGGGGCCGGTGGCCTCTACCGGGGCGCTGCGGTAGAACGGCGATGCTGTCACGGCGGCGATGCCGTCCGTGGCTTGCAGTTCGCTCAGCACATGGCGCAGCGTGGCCGCACCATCACCCAGATTGGCGCCCAGGCCGATATACGCGCGGACCATGGCAGGCGACACGGTGTTACTCGGCGCTGGACGGGCCACGCGACGGCGAACGGCGCGGACGGCGGCGCTTGCGCGGGCCTGACGACGTGGACGGGCCTGCGCCGCCACCGCCATCACCGGCTTCACGCGGCAGGCGCGAGACTTCTTCGATCATGTCGGCTCGGGTGACGTCGTCGGCGTTCGCCAAGTCCATCCACCATTGCGCGAGCACGCTGTCGAACTCGCCGGCCGCGGCGCGCAGTTGCAGGAAATCGCAGGCGGCGCGGAAACGCGGCTGCTCGATCATGCGGAAAATCGTCTTGCCCATGCGGCGTTCGAAACGCGGTTGCATGAACCAGATTTCGCGCATGTCGGACGAGAAGCGGCGCTGGATGGCGAGCTTTTCGGTCTGTTCGTCCAGCACGGAATCCGCCGCTTGCGACAGCGCGGGAATAGTGTGCTCGCCCTGGGCGCGCAGCTGCTTCCAGCGCACGTCCACCTGTTGCCACAGCAGCGCGGCAAACAGGAAGCTGGGGCTGATGGTCTTGCCGGCGCGCACGCGGGCGTCGGTGCGTTCCAGCGCGAGTTCCACGAAGTGCTCGCCGCCCGGCTGTTCCAGCACCACGTCCAACAACGGCAGCAAGCCGTTATGCAGGCCGTCTGCGCGCAACTGGCGCAGGCAATCCATGGCGTGGCCGCAGGTCAGCAGCTTCAGCATTTCGTCGAACAGGCGCGACGCCGGCACGTTTTCAATGAGCTCGGCCATGGTGCTGATCGGCTGGCGCGTGGCCGGGTCGATCGTGCCATTGAGCTTCGCGGCAAAACGCACGGCGCGCAGCATGCGGACCGGGTCTTCGCGGTAACGCTTGACCGGGTCGCCAATGATGCGGACCTGGCGTTTTTTCAAGTCGGCCACGCCATTGTGGTAGTCGATGACTTCCTCGTTGTGCGGGTCGTAGTACAGCGCGTTCATCGTGAAGTCGCGGCGCTTGGCGTCTTCTTCCTGCGAACCGAACACGTTGTCGCGCAGGATGCGGCCGTGCTCGTCGGTTTCCTGCTCTTCCGAGGCGGGCGCGCGGAAGGTGGACGTTTCGATGATTTCCTGGCCGAACACCACGTGCACCAGCTGGAAGCGGCGGCCGATGATGCGGGCGCGGCGAAACAGCGGGCGGATCTGTTCGGGCGTGGCGTTGGTGGCCACGTCGAAGTCCTTGGGTTCCAGCCCCACGATCAGGTCGCGCACGGCGCCGCCGACGATAAAGGCGTCATAGCCGTGCTGGCGCAGCACTTCGCAGACCTTGATGGCGTGGCGCGAAACGTTACGGCGGTCGATGCCGTGCTTGTCGCGCTCGATGCGCAACGGCCCCCGGGGTGCCGGCGCGAACAAGCGGCCGACGAATTTTTTTATGGTGTCAGTGATCATTTAGGACTTCGAGTCTTCCATGTGGTCGAACAAGTCGATCACTTGCCAGCCACGTTCCTGAGCGATATTGCGCAGGGTCGGGCTGGGGTTGGCGGCGATCGGACGGGTCACCTTTTCGAGCAGCGGTACATCATTGACCGAATCGCTATAGAAAAACGATTCGGAGAAATCCGCAAGCCCCAGGCGCATCGCGGACAGCCAATCGTTCACGCGCACCACCTTGCCTTCCTTGAAACTGGGCGTGCCCAGGATGCGGCCGGTGTAGCGGCCGTTCAGGTATTCGGCGTCGGTCGCCACCAAATGCGGCACGCCAAAGGCGCGGGCGATGGGGGCGGTGACGAAGCTGTCGTTCGCCGTGACGATGGCGCACAGGTCGCCAGCATCCAGGTGGGATTGCACCAGCGCGCGGGCGTCGGCGGTGATGGACGGGCGGATGACTTCACGCATGAATTCTTCGTGCCAGTCCGCCAGGTCATAAGGAGAATGCGCCGCCAGCAAGCCCAGCATGAACTCGGCGGCCTGTTCGGCGGTGAGTTCGCCGCGGTTGTAGCGGTCCATCAGGTCGTCGTTCTGACGGCGGGCTTCGTCCGGGTCTCCCGCACGGCCCGTGCGTGCCAGATAGTCGGCCCATTGGTAGTCGCTATCCAGCGGCAACAGGGTGTGATCCAGGTCGAACAGGGCGAGACGTCGGGAGGTCATGTGCGTTGTGAATCAGGGTCTGCGAGCATGGCCCGCAACAAAGGCAAGGTGATGGGACGGCCGGTGGCCAGGGAATAGCGGTCAAGCGCGTCGATCAGCGCGGCCAGTTTGCGGATGTCGCGTTCGTGGTGAATCAACATCCAGTTGATGATTTCAGGCGCCAGATGCATGCCGCGTTCGGCGGCCTGCGCGGATAGCGCGGCGAGCTTGTCGGCATCCGACAGCGGGTCCAGGCGAAAGACCAGGTCCCAGCCCAGCCGGGTGCGCAGGTCTTCGCGCAGCGGCATCGACAGCGGGGCGCGGTCGCCCGCCAAGGCCAGCGCAAAGGCGCGGCCGGTGGCGGCGGATTCACGCCAGCGGTTGTAGAGCGCAAACAGGGCGGCCTGACGGGTGTCGTCCATGCGGTGCACATCGTCCACCGCCACGAACTTGGGCATGGGCGATTTGGAATCGGCTTCGGCCAGGCGGCGCAGCATCGTTTCACCCTTGGCGGGGTCGATGAAGACGGCGTCGGGGCGGGCGGTCAGCGCGCGCAGCAGATGCGTGCGGCCACAACCGGCTGCGCCCCAGATATACAGGGCGCGGCCAGGATTGAGCGCGCGCACCGCTGCCAGCGCTTCCCCGTTGGGGCCGGCGATGTAGTTGTTCAGCGATGGCGCTGGCGCGGGAAGAACGTCGAGCAGCAGCTGGCGGTTCATGAGAGGTTATCAATCAGGCTGGTTCGGTACTGCCGCAGCCCGGCACAAACACGGCCCGGCACGACGATTGCATCGCGGGGGCGCGCAGCGGCGCAGGACATGCCGGTGTTGCCGGAAAAGCCAAAAAACGGTGAAGCAAGGGGCCGGAGCAAGGCCTTTCCAGGCGCTATCCGTCAGAAACTGGCAAAATCCATACCGGCCAACCCGACACTTTAAACCACCTGGGGGGATGGTGTCGCGCCCAAGGGCTTTGCCTGGCTTGGGTTTGCGCCCTTTTTTGCCCCCTGGCCGGTCAGACCGGCCCCTGCCGCAATCCCCACGCGCGGCCGGTTCGATCCCTGCTCAACGCCGCAACATCGTAAAATGCAGGGCGTTCCACCAAATTCCCAGCAATTGTTACATACCCCACGGCATTTCTCATGACGAATCAACCTAAAGCCCCCTTGACCTACCGCGATGCCGGTGTCGACATCGACGCAGGCGACGCCCTGGTCGACCGTATCAAACCCCTCGCCGCGCGCACCATGCGCCCCGGGGTGCTGGCCGGTATCGGCGGCTTTGGCGCCTTGTTCGAAGTGCCGAAGAAGTACAACGAGCCCGTGCTGGTCTCGGGCACCGACGGCGTGGGCACCAAGCTGCGCCTGGCATTCGAGTGGAACCGCCACGACACCGTGGGTATCGACTTGGTCGCCATGAGCGTCAACGACATCCTGGTGCAGGGCGCTGAACCCCTGTTCTTCCTGGACTACTTCGCCTGCGGCAAGCTTTCGGTGGACACGGCGGCGTCGGTGGTGGGCGGCATTGCCAAGGGCTGCGAATTGTCGGGCTGCGCGCTGATCGGCGGCGAAACCGCTGAAATGCCGGGCATGTACCCGGACGGCGAATACGACCTGGCCGGCTTTGCCGTGGGCGCCGTGGAAAAGGCCGCCATCATCGACGGCAAGTCCATCAAGCCGGGCGACGTGGTGCTGGGCCTGGCTTCCAGCGGCGTGCATTCCAACGGTTTTTCGCTGGTGCGCAAGATCATCGAACGCGCCGGCGCCAAGCCCACCGACGACTTCCACGGCCAGCCGCTGGTTGACGTCGTGATGGCGCCCACGCGCATCTACGTGAAGCAAGTGCTGGCCGCGCTGGCCAAGCACGGCGCCGGCATCAAGGGCCTGGCGCACATCACCGGCGGCGGTCTGCTGGACAACGTGCCGCGCATTCTGCAAGCCGGCCTGTCGGCCAAGCTGCACCGTGACGGCTGGGAAATGCCCAAGCTGTTCCAATGGCTGCAAGAGCAGGGCGGCGTCGAAGACACCGAAATGCACCGCGTCTTCAACTGCGGCATCGGCATGGTGCTGGTGGTGGACGCGGCCCAGGCCGACGCCATCGCCGCCACGCTGCGCGAGCAAGGCGAAACCGTCAACAAGATCGGCGAAATCGTCGAGCAGACGGAAGGCATGGCGCAGACCTTCGTGGTGTAAACCAGCGCGCTGGTCTTGCGTGAAAAACCCGCCGATGGCGGGTTTTTTTATGGGGCGAAGCGCAGAGGACGACTTAAGCCTTGCCTGCCAGCGCCATCGCCACCGCATCGATCGTCTGCGCCACGGCGTCGGGCGCCAGGCAATCCACGATGACGCGTTCGGGCTGGGCGCGCAGCCACGTGATCTGGCGCTTGGCCAGTTGGCGCGTGGCAGCAATGCCCTGTTCGCGGGCGGTGGCCAGATCGATCTCGCCATCCAGATGCGCCCACATCTGCCGGTAGCCCACGCAGCGCACGGAAGGCAGGCCGGGATGCAGATCGGGGCGTGTGCGCAAGCCACGCACTTCATCGAGCAGGCCAGCCGCCAGCATGGCGTCAAAGCGCTGTTCGATGCGAGCGTGCAGCGCGCTGCGCTCTGACGGTTCAAGGCTGATCGTCAGGTATTGATTCGCGTCTTCGTCCGGCTTGCGCTCGTCGCGTTGCAGCAGCGCCGACATCGGCTGGCCCGACAATTGGCAGATTTCCAGCGCACGCTGGATGCGCTGGCTGTCGTTGGGCGCCAAACGCGCGGCGGTGATGGGGTCCAGCACCGCCAGTTCAGCGTGCAGCGCCGGCCAGCCGTGGACGGCGGCGCGGGCTTCAAGCTCGGCGCGCAAGACGGGATCGGCCTGAGGCAGGTCGTCCAGCCCGTCGCGCAGCGCTTTGTAGTACATCATCGTGCCGCCCGCCAGCAGCGGGATGCGGCCGCGCGCGCGGATTTCGCCGATCAGGCGCAGCGCATCGGCGCGGAACTCGGCGGCGGAATACGACTGCGCCGGGTCCAGGATGTCGAGCAGATGCTGCGGCACGCGCGCCTGTTCTTCGGGCGACGGCTTGGCGGTGCCGATGTCCATGCCGCGATAGATCGTGGCGGAATCGACGTTGACGATTTCCATCGGCCAGCGCTCGGCCAGCGCCAACGTGGACGCGCTTTTGCCGGCGGCGGTGGGGCCAGCCAGGCAGATGACCAGCGGCATGCCGGTATCGGGGGTAAGGGAAGACGGCAAACTATTGTCCGCGCAGAAAGAGCTTGTCCAGGTCGGACACCGACCACTGCACCCAGGTCGGGCGGCCATGATTGCATTGATCGGCGCGCTCGGTGGCTTCCATCTGCCGCAGCAGCCCGTTCATTTCTTCAATGGTCAGCTTGCGGTTGGCGCGCACGGAACCGTGGCAGGCCATGGTGGACAGCAGCTCGTTGCGTTGCTCCGTCAACAAGCGCGACACGCCCACAGCGCCCAGGTCGCGCAGCACGGCGCGGGCCAGCGTTTCGATGTCGCCGCGCGCAAGGATGGCGGGTACGGAACGCACGGCGATCGACGTGGGGCCTGACGGGCGCATCTCGAAACCCAGATCGCTGAGTTGTTCGTCGAATTCTTCCACGATGGCCACGTCCTTTTCCTGGGCGTGGAATACGACTGGCACCAACAGGTCTTGGCGCGGCAGGCTGCGGGCGTCCAGCGCCTGCTTCAGCTGTTCGTAGACGACGCGCTCGTGCGCCGCGTGCATGTCCACCAGCACCATGCCACGGCGGTTCTGCGCCAGGATGTAGATGCCGTGCAACTGCGCCAACGCCATGCCCAGCGGGTGTTCTTCATCGGCGGGCAGCGTGGCGGCCGCGCGGGGTTCACTGACCGGCGTGACCTTGGCGGCCGTGTCATCGCCCAGCGGGCGGTACAACGATTGCCAATCCGCGGCGGGAATGCCGGCGGGTTCGGCGTGCAAACGGAACGGCACCTGCGTGTGGGCGCGTTGCGGGGCGGGCGATGGGCGCAGGCCATACGCGGCGTTGGATGGGTTGCCGCCGGTGTAGCCGGGGCGAGGCGAGTCCGCAGGCGCCGCCGTGCTGGCCGAGGCGCTATGCGAGGCACTGTCAGGCGCGCGATACGGCGGGATAGGGGCTGCGTTTGCAGACCCGCTTTCAGCAGGGCGGGCCACGGTTTCAAAGCCGCCGTCTTCCGGTTCGTTCTGTGCGGCGGAGGCACCGGGGGGCGTGACCGCGGAAGAACCGCCCGTCTGCGCCAGCGTCTGGCCAACGGCGTGCGACACAAAGCGGTGCACAGCGCCGCTGTCGCGGAAGCGGACTTCGTGTTTGGCCGGGTGCACGTTCACGTCCACGGCGGCGGGGTCGATGTCCAGGAACAGGACGTAGGCGGGCTGACGGTCGCCGTGCAGCACGTCGGCATAGGCCGCGCGCAGCGCATGGCTGACGGTGCGGTCGCGCACATAGCGGCCGTTTACATACAGGTATTGGCGGTCGGCGCGGGCGCGGGCGGCGGTGGGCCGGGTGATCATGCCGGCCAGGCTGACCGTGCCAACCGCATGCGACAGCAGCAGGCCATGTTCGGCGAATTCCGCGCCCAGCACGTCGCGGATGCGTTGCGGCGGTTCGGCGGGCAGCCATTGGCGCTGCGCGCGGTCATGGTGGAACAGCCGGAACGCAATCTGGGGATGCGCTAGCGCAATGCGTTCCATGGCGTCAACGCAATGGCCGAACTCGGTGGCTTCGGATCGCAGGAATTTGCGGCGTGCGGGCACGGCGTCAAACAACTGGCGCACGTCGACGGTGGTGCCCGGCGGGCCAGATGCCGGGCTGACCTGCATGCTGCCGGCGTCGATCTGCCAGGCGTGTTCGCCGTCGCGGGTGCGCGAAATGATGGTGACCTGGGCGACCGACGCAATGGATGCCAGCGCTTCGCCGCGAAACCCCATCGACGCCACCGACTCCAGTTCGTTCAGCGAGCGGATCTTGCTGGTGGCGTGGCGGGCCAGCGCCAGCGGCAGTTCTTCAGGGGGAATGCCGCCGCCGTCGTCGGTGACGGCAATCCGCCGGATGCCACCGCCTTCCAGGCGCACTTCGATGGCGCGACCGCCCGCGTCGATCGCGTTTTCAAGGATTTCCTTGAGCACGGAGGCGGGGCGCTCAATCACTTCGCCAGCGGCGATCTGGCTGATGAGCAGGTCGGGAAGCGCAAGAATGGAACGGCGTTCGGTCATTAGGCTCAAGTCTGGTGGGGCTATGTGGACGATTTTAGCGTCATGGGCGGGTGGGCTATAGTCGCTGGGAAATTTCCTTCCTCCGATCCTTCCGGGCTGCTGAATGCTTGAATTTTTCAATATGGTGCTCCACATCGACAAGACGCTGGGCGTCTGGGTCGCGCAATACGGCGTGTGGGTGTACCTGGTGCTGTTCCTGATTGTTTTCGCCGAGACGGGCCTGGTCGTACTGCCTTTCCTGCCGGGCGATTCGCTGTTGTTTATCGCGGGCGCGTTCGGCGCCACGGGCCATATTGATCCGGTCTTGATGGCCGTGCTGCTGATCGTGGCCGCCATCACGGGCAACACGCTGAACTACATGATCGGACGCTACATCGGTCCACGTGTGTTCTCAATGAACCTGCGTTTCCTGGACCGGGGCGCGCTGATGCGCACGCATGCGTTCTATGAAAAGCATGGCGGCAAGACGATCGTGATGTCGCGTTTCATTCCCGTCGTTCGCACGTTCGCGCCCTTTGTCGCGGGCGTGGCCGACATGCCGATGTCGCGCTTCCAGTTGTTCAACATCCTGGGCGCGCTGTTCTGGGTGGTCAGCCTGGTGGCGGCCGGTTATTTCTTCGGCAACATCCCGCTGGTGCGCGAACACCTGAACACCATTGTGCTGCTGGGTCTGGCCGCAGCCATCGTGCCGGTGGTGGGCGCAGGCGTGTTCAAGCTGATCAAGTCTCGGCGCGCGTAAGCCGCCGGGCATGAAAAAAGGGGCGATGCGCTTGTCGGCGCATCGCCCCTTTTTTACGTCAGCGTAATCAGCTGACGTCGCCCAACCGCGCCAGCGGCGGGTTGGCGGTGAAGTAGCGCTGGATGCCGGTCATCATGGCCTGAGCCAGCTTGTCCTGATGCGCATTGCTGCGCAGCAGGGCTTCTTCCTGCGGGTTGCTGATGAAGGCGGTTTCGACCAGCACGGACGGAATATCCGGCGCCTTCAGCACGGCAAAGCCCGCCTGTTCGACGCTGTTCTTGTGCAGGCGGTTGATCTTCTTGATCTCGTCCAGGAAGGCGTTGCCGACCTTCAGCGAATCGTTGATCTGCGCGGTGGTGGACAAGTCCAGCAGCACCTTGGCGACCTGGCGGTCGTGGCTGCCCAGGTTGACGCCGCCGATCAAGTCGGCTGCGTTTTCCTTGTCGGCCATCCAGCGGGCCTGCGCGCTTGTCGCGCCGCGCTGCGACAACGCGAACACCGACGAGCCATTGGCCGACGGTTTGACCCAGGCATCCGCGTGAATCGAGATGAACAGGTCGGCATGGACCCGCCGCGCCTTTTGCACACGCACATGCAACGGCACGAAGTAATCATCGTCGCGCGTCAGGTAGGCGCGCATATAGGGCTGGCTGTCGATCAGCGCCTTCAGGCGCCGGGCGATGCGCAGCACCACATCTTTTTCACGCAGGCCGCTGCTGCCGATGGCGCCGGGGTCTTCACCGCCATGGCCGGGGTCCAGCGCGATGGTCAGCATGCGCTGCTTGCCGCGGCCGGCGGTGGCGGGGGGCGGCTTGGGGGCCGTGGGCAGGGGCGGCGCCGGCTGCTGGCCGCGCACGCGCGGCGGCTCCGGCGGATCGGCACGGGTGACCGGGTTGCGCTGGATGTCTTCCAGGATGCGCGCCAGCGGGTCGTCCACGTCGGGGCCGCTCTTGTTCAGAATCGCAATGAGCGGGTCTTGGGCGATCTTGGGATACAAGTCCAGCACCAGGCGGTACTGGTAGTCGGCCACGGGCTTGAGCGTAAACACCTGCGGCGCCACGGGCTGCTTCAGGTCGAACACCAGCCGCACCACGTTCGGGCGGTTCTGCGCCACGCGCAGGCTTTGGATATAGGGGTCGTCCGGGCGGACTTTGGAAACCAGGTCATTCAGCGCGGCGCTGATGGTCAGGCCTTCGATATCCACCACCAGCCGGTGGGGATTCTCAAGCGTGAATTGTTCCGCTTTGAGCTCGCTGTCGAGTTCCAGCGTGACCCGGGTGTATTCATCGGCCGGCCAGGTACGCACGGCCAGGATGGTAGCCGCCTGCGCCAGACGCGGCAGAACCGGCAGGACGAGCAGAGTGGCAGCTACGCTGATCAGGCGGCGCCGGGTGGCGCCTGCCGAGGGAAGGGCGCCGTCTTGGGCGGGGGGACAATCGCGTTCAACCATGTTTGTCCTCGAGCGGTGTACGCGGTCAGGGTGGCGTTGCGTCCCTCATCGGCATAAGCCAGGGAAATCAGCAGGTCGGGAGGGGGCAAAAGGCCCTCGGCCCGCTCCGGCCATTCGATCAAAACCACCGCGTCTTCACGCAGTAAATCCCGAAATCCTGCGTCCAACCATTCGCGCGAATCACTAAATCTATAAAAATCAAGATGATAGAAGTATAAGTTAGAAACTTTATAGGATTCAAGCAGCGCGTAGCTAGGACTTTTGATTCGGCCGGTGATGCCGCATTCCCGCAACAGCGCCCGTGTGAAGGCCGTTTTGCCTGCGCCAAGGTCGCCTTGAAGGTGGATGCAGGCGCCTGCGGGGCCGGTCTGTCCCCCGGAAACCAAAGGGGCAAGCTCGCGCGCCAGCGATTCCGTGGCGGCTTCGTCGGGCAGGTGCAAGGTCAGGCTGCAAAGAGGGGCGGACATGGCGCGGGGCGAGTGGTAAAAAACGGTGGAGGGATCTCGGATTTTCGCAATTATAGGAATTCGGGTTTCTGCTAATCTAATAACTGATTGCTATTCTCAATATGTCGCTTCAGGCGGACACCGCCGATTGCGACTGACAGCCGCCACACGGAGTTGTACGCGCCATGAAGACCCGCATCGAAAAAGACACGTTTGGGCCCATCGAAGTCCCCGAGGATCACCTCTGGGGCGCCCAAACGCAACGTTCGCTGCATTTTTTCGCGATTTCCACCGAGAAGATGCCTGTCCCCCTGGTCAACGCCATGGCGCGATTGAAGCGTGCGGCCGCCAAGGTCAACGCCGAACTCGGCGAGCTGGACCCGAAGATCGCCGATGGCATCATCCGCGCCGCCGACGAAGTCATCGCCGGCAAATGGCCCAATGAATTCCCGCTGTCCGTCTGGCAGACCGGGTCGGGCACCCAAAGCAACATGAACATGAACGAAGTGCTGGCCAATCGCGCTTCGGAATTGCTGGGCGGCGTGCGCGGCGAAGAGCGCAAGGTGCACCCGAATGACCACGTCAACCGCGGCCAGTCGTCCAACGACACGTTCCCGACCGCCATGCACGTAGCGGCCGCCGTGGAAGTCGAACACCACCTGCTGCCGTCGCTGAAGAAACTGCGCGCGACCTTGGCCGAGAAGAGCGCCAAGTTCTACGACATCGTCAAGATCGGCCGCACCCACCTGCAAGACGCGACGCCGCTGACGCTGGGCCAGGAATTGTCGGGCTATGTGGCGCAGCTAGATCTGGCCGAACAGCAGATTCGCGCCACGCTGCCGGGCCTGCATCAGCTGGCCATTGGCGGCACGGCGGTTGGCACCGGCCTGAACGCGCATCCGCAATTCAGCGCCAAGGTGTCCGCCGACCTGGCGCACGCCACCGGCACGGCCTTCGTGTCGGCTCCCAACAAGTTCCAGGCGTTGGCCTCGCACGAAGCGCTGCTTTTCGCGCACGGCGCGCTGAAGTCGCTGGCTGCGGGCTTGATGAAGATTGCCAACGACGTGCGCTGGCTGTCCAGCGGCCCCCGTTCGGGCCTGGGCGAAATCAGCATTCCGGAAAACGAACCGGGCAGCTCGATCATGCCGGGCAAGGTCAACCCCACGCAGTGCGAAGCCATCACGATGCTGGCCGCGCAGGTGCTGGGCAATGACGTCGCCATCAACATCGGCGGCGCCAGCGGCAACTTCGAACTGAACGTGTTCAAGCCGCTGGTGATCCACAACTTCCTGCAATCCGTGCGCTTGCTGACGGACGGCATGGCCAGCTTCAACGAGCACTGCGCGGCCGGCATCGAGCCGAACCACGAGCGCATTGCTGAACTGGTCGATCGTTCGTTGATGCTGGTGACGGCGCTGAACCCGCACATCGGCTACGACAAGGCCGCCCAGATTGCCAAGAAGGCGCATAAGGAAGGCCTGTCGTTGAAGGAATCGGCGCTGGCGCTGGGCTATGTGACCGAGGCGCAATTCGCGGAATGGGTTGTGCCGGGTTCGATGACCAACGCGCACAAGGCGTAATCGCGTCGCGCTGACCACGGCAATGATAGGGCCGCCCGATGCGAATCGGGCGGCCATTTTTATGGACGCCGATCAGCCCTGTCCGGCCAACAGCAGCCACATCGGGATCGTGGCCGCCGAGCACAGCGTACCCAGTGAAATCAGCACCGCCACCATGCGGCCGTCGCCGCCCATGCGCATCGCCAGCACGTACGCGGCGGAGGCCGTGGGCAAGGCTGCGAACAACAGCAGCATGCGCGCTTCAAGCGGCGGCAGCCCAAGCAGCTGAGCTACGCCTAACGCTACCGCGGGCAGCGCCACCAGCTTGACCGCCAGCATCCACGCGATCAATGTTCCATACCCCTTGCCGCCTTCCCATGCCAGGCTTGCGCCCACGCACAGAATGCCCAGCGCCAGGGCTGCTGCGCCCAGCCGCGCGAAGACCGTATCGACCGGGCCAGGCAATTGCAGACCCGCCAGGTTGCAGGCCAGGCCCAGCAAGGTGGACACCACCAGCGGATTGCGCGCCAGTTCGCGCAGCAGGTTGCCCCCGTTGTGACGCGCCAGCCCGTAGACAGCGGCCACGTTGGCCATGGGCACCGCGAAGCCGATGATCAGCGCCATCACCGTCTGGCCCGCCGAGCCTGCCAGGCTGGCCGATAGCGCCAAGCCGATATACGTGTTGAAGCGATAGCCGCATTGCGCCGACGACGCCAGCCCCAGCGATGACGGCCGCAACACCAGGCCCGCCAGCCACGACAGCGCGACGCCCGCAGCCACCACGGCCGCCGTCGCCTGCAAAAGCATGACGGCGTTGCCCGCCGTAATGGGCGTGCGCAGAATCGATTGGAACAACAGCGCGGGGAACAGCACGAAGTAGACAAGCCGCTCGGTGCCGGCAAAGAATTCGCGCGTGAAACCCAGCTTGTGCCGCAGCGCCCAACCGAGCGCAACCAGCATGAAATCAGGGAAAACCAGAAGAGCAACCGACATGAGGCAGCGTCGTTTTTATAGGCCGTTGGCGGAGGATGGGCGCGCTATGCGTGTGTAAGCATTTGCTGCTATTCTCCGTCATTCTGGCGGGCGCGTCTGCCACAAGCAACTCATAAAAGCAGCGCCACACACGCTGCACAGAAGCAATGCGCTCCCACCGTTATCTGCTGGCCGTCTACAGACGGGACCATCTCAAAACGGGCCGTTTACATACGGGCTCGCAAATCTTGGAGGAAACACATCTATGAATAAAGTTCGCTCCCTGGCCGTGGCTATCGCCGTGGCGACTGGCGCCGTTGGCACCTTTGGCGCGTCTGTTGCGCACGCAGCCGACAAGTACCCCAGCAAGCCTATCCGCGTGATCGTTCCGTTCGCGCCTGGCGGTTCCACCGACATCATCGCGCGCCTGGTGACGCAGCGCATGAGCCAGGAACTTGGCCAACCGATGGTTGTGGAAAACAAGGGCGGCGCAGGCGGCGCCATTGGCGCATCCGAAGCCGCGCGCGCGGATGCCGACGGCTACACGCTGTCGATCGCCACGGTGTCGACGATGGCCGTCAACCCGGCATGCCGTCCGAAGGACCTGCCGTACGATCCGATCAAGGACTTCCAGCCGGTCACCAACTTCGCCAACACCGCGAACGTGGTTGCCGTGAACCCGAAGTTCCCGGCCAAGGACTTCAAAGGCTTCATCGAAGAGCTGAAGAAGAACCCCGGCAAGTACTCCTATGGCAGCTCGGGCACCTGCGGCGTGCTGCACTTGATGGGCGAATCGTTCAAGATGGCCACGGGCACCGACATCGTGCACGTGCCGTATAAGGGTTCGGGCCCGGCCGTGGCGGACGCCGTCGGCGGCCAGATCGAAATCCTGTTCGACAACCTGCCGTCTTCGATGCCGCAAATCCAGGCGGGCAAGCTGAACGCCATGGCGATTGCATGGCCCGAGCAGATCGCTGCGGTCAAGGGTGTGCCCACGTTCAAGGATGCCGGTTTCCCGGTGTTGAACCAGCCGGTCTGGTACGGTCTGCTGGCTCCCAAGGGCACGCCGATGGAAGTCGTGAACAAGCTGCGTGACGCTGCTGTCGTGGCCCTGAAGGACCCGAAGGTCATCAAGGCGCTGGACGATCAAGGCTCGGCGCCGTCGGGCAACACGCCGGAAGAGTTCGCCAAGGAAATCAAAGAGCAATATGACTGGGCTCAAGACGTGGTGAAGAAGCAGAACATCAAGCTGGACTGATGCTGCGCGGGGGCGGGCGGTGAAGCCCGCTTCGGCCACAACAGAACGGGCGCCTTTATTTCAGGCGCCCGTTTTTTTATGGGTGCGCCGCCGCATCCAGCGCCGCACCGCTTGCATCACAAGCGGCCCGCAGGCGGTCGATCAGGTCGCGATGCAGTGCCGACAGCGGATCTTGATTGCGCACCATGATGCTGATCGGCACGCGCAGCGCGGGGTCCAGGCGGCGCAGGTTCATGCCGGGGCGCAGCATCGCCTGCGCAGTGATGGCGTCAACAATCGCATCGCCGCAACCCGCATCAACCAGCGCGCACGCCACGTAATGCGTCTGCACCTGGATGGCGACTTGCGGCTCCAGGCCTTGCGCATCCAGCGCCATTTGCAGCAGCGCGCCCGAGGCATCGCTGGCATCCAGCACGATCAGCGTCTCGCGCG
>Ga0256879_1000089_pt1 | contig 17440 bp, 11 predicted proteins | sample MC6MC0437MT_FD_186346 | JGI IMG/M metagenome (GOLD analysis project Ga0256879, IMG submission 186346) | Metatranscriptome of enriched soil aggregate microbial communities from Iowa State University, Ames, United States - MC6-MC0437-MT... | ecosystem: Environmental > Terrestrial > Soil >... | reverse complement strand
GGGGAATAAACTAACTGAATTCATGATTGTCCATAGCAAATTAACCGACCAGGAATTGCTCGGCCTGTTAAAGGGCGGCGATGATGTTGCTTTTGACAATCTGTACTTGCGATATTGGGATAAGCTGTATTATTTTGCCTGCAAAAAGACGGACGACCCAATGGATGCAGAAAATGTTGTTCAGGATGTTTTTGTTGCGCTTTGGAAGCGAAGGGCAAATCTGAATATTACGTCTGATTTTTCCCACTACCTCATTGTTTCAGTAAAGTACCGCATCATCAGGCTTTTTGAAAAGCAGCGGCAGCAGCGCCTGCATGAGCAGCAGAGTTTGGCGAGCTATGATATTTTAGACGATTCTACCCAGCAGTACCTGGATCTAGAGGAGCTTCGCCAGCGGCTTGAAGAAGCGGTATGTAAACTTCCTGAAAGAAGTGCCATGATTTATCGTTTGAGTAAGCAGGACGGTATAAGCCATAAAGAGATCGGTCAGCAACTGGGAATCTCTGAAGACGCAGTAAATTCCGATCTCTCCAGAACAAAAAAAACATTGATGACCAGTCTCAGGTCCTTTCTCCACAGCTATCTTCTGTAATTTTATTTAACTGATAAATAGCGACTTGCATTTTATTTGAGTTTTTGTTGACAGTTTTCCTTTTCAGGCGGTACTTGTTTATATAAGTCCTATTGGAAATGATAGAAAAAGATAAAATAAGGTTACAGGAGTTGTCTCATAAATGGCTAAAGGGAACCCTTACCGAGTTGGAACAGGCAGAGTTTGACAAATGGTTCAATCAGTCTGATGATGCAGCGGTGAAAATTCCGGAAGATCTTGCCCTTAGCAAGTTTGAACATAAGCAATTGATGCTAACCCGGATAAGGGAGTTGGCGGGTATTCCGGAAAGAAGAAAGACGGTATCTCTATGGCCTCGTATTGCCGTTGCTGCTGCTGTAGCAGTGGTAATATTTGGTGCTGGTTTATTTTATTTCGCAAAAAACAACGGCAATCAAAATCAGGATGCTGCATATGCTGGTGACATTGCCCCTGGTAAAATGGGTGCTACTTTAACATTAGCCAATGGAAAAACAATAAAATTAGCTAATGCATCTAATGGCGAACTAGCCCAGGAGTCGGGCTTAACTATTAGTAAGACTGCAGATGGGCAGGTGATTTACAGTACTGCTTCTGCTGATGGTTCTTCTGAAAACAAAATCAATACGCTTTCTACCGCCAAAGGCGAAACCTATATTTTAACCTTATCAGACAAAACGCAGGTCTGGCTGAACGCCGCTTCGAGTTTAACCTATTCAGCTGCCTTAAATGAGCGTGGGCAAAGAAGGGTTAAACTTAGCGGTGAAGCTTATTTCCAGGTTGCTAAGGATAAACTGCATCCTTTTATTGTAGAAACGGATAAACAGGAAGTCGAAGTATTGGGTACGCATTTCAATGTTTCCGCTTATCCTGATGATCAAGCTGTAAAGACTACTTTGCTTGAAGGTAGTGTTAAGGTGGCTGCAAATGGTAGATCCGAGAGACTGGTGCCAAATCAGCAGTCTATTTTGAGCAAAGGGAATTTGAAAATCAATGAGGTTGAGGCCGATGATGTTATTGCCTGGAAGAACGGGCAGTTTGTTTTTGAGGATGAGCCGCTTGAGTCGGTGATGAAGAAAATTGCGCGTTGGTACGACATTGAAGTTGAATATCGGGGTGCTGATAGATCAACCCGGATTGGAGGAGGAATTTCCAGGTATGAAAATGTATCAAAAGTGCTAAAGCAATTGGAATTAACAAAAGGTGTACACTTTAAAATTGAAGGGAGAAAGATTATAGCAGAGAAATAGACCAGACAAACAGAAACTTTCAATACCTTCTGGCTAACCACCCTTTACTTTATGTAAAGAACCGAACGCTGTTTCAGCAGCGCCCGGTTGAATGTCTTGATTGAATCAACCCTAACTAAACCGGATTAATTGTTTATTACAGTCGCAGGCCTTCTAATATTCGAACAGAAGCAGGCTCAAGCGAAGAACCAAAACATGGAAGTAAAAATATGAAATTTATTCATCTATTTAGATGCAATAGTAGTTATGTCGCATCTAAACAAATGTGGCGAATTATGAAATTGATCATCGTCATTATGACGGCATTCTTAATGCAGGTAAGCGCGTCCTCACGTGCCCAACTCATTACAATTAAGGAACGAAACGCTACACTTAAACGCGTCTTTTCCGAAATAAAAAGACAAACAGGCTATGTGTTTTTGTACAAATCAGAAGATTTGGAAAAGACCAAACCGATAAATCTGAATCTAAACAATGTAAAAATTGATGATGCACTCAGGGTGATTTTGCAAAATCAAGGATTGGAGTATGCTATCGAAGATAAATCGGTGGTAGTTTCTAAAAAAGAAGAGCCTTCCTTTCTGGAAAACATCATCCGTAATGTTATGGCTATTGATGTTCGCGGTCGCGTTACTGATGAAAATGGTCAGGGACTTGCTGGCGCAACAGTAATTGTTGTTGGCGGTGGTAGTACAAAAACTGACCAGAATGGGGATTTTTATTTGCAGGGAGTAGATGAGAAGGCGGTAATTAGGATTAGCTATGTGGGGTATAAGGATGTTGAGATGAAGGCTAAAAAGGAGGTAAATGTTCAGATGGAACAGGTTTCTTCAGATTTGCAAGAAGTTGTAGTGAACAAGGGCTACTATACTACTTCTCAGAAGTTAAACACTGGGTCTGTTTCAACGGTAAATGCTGTAGATATTGCAAAATCACCTGTAAGCAATGTTCTTTCAGCAGTACAAGGGAGAGTGACCGGCGCTTTTATTTCACAAAATACGGGTGTTCCTGGTGGGGATTTTACCGTTCAAATTAGGGGGGTAAATAGTATTGCCAACGGAAGCAAGCCTTTGTATGTAGTGAATGGAATACCATATCCTGATAATAGCAGTGTGGGAGGAGTTAATAGTAATTTGCGAGGGGGAAATCCATTAAATTTTATCAGTCCGTCGGATATTTCTAGTATTAGTATCTTAAAAGATGCTGACGCTACAGCAATTTATGGTAGTAGAGGTGCAAACGGTGTTGTTTTGATTACAACTAAAAAAGGGGGTTCGGGTAAAACAAAAGTAGATCTGAGTACTTATGCTGGCTGGGGCCAAGTGACGCGCAAAATTGACTTAATGAACACGCAAGAATACCTGGAAATGCGGCGCGAAGCATTTAAAAATGATAATACGGCTCCAAAATCTTATGACTACGACGTAAATGGTACATGGGATCAGAATAGATATACGGACTGGCAGAAAGTTTTTTGGGGTAATACAGCACATTATAACGACGCTCGTATTTCAGTTTCAGGTGGGAACGAGAACACACAGTACTTAGTCGGAGGTGGATATCATAGTGAAACCACAGTATTTCCTGGTGATGGAAATGATGGTAATGCATCAATGCATTTCAATATCAATAGCGCTTCTGCGAACAAAAAGTTTACTATCGCAATTTCAGGTGAGTATTTGGCAGATGTAAATAAGGTAAGTCCGGTAGGTAATGTTGCCTCGACGATTCTTTTACAGCCAAATGCACCTGCGTTATATAATGCAGACGGATCGTTGAACTGGGCACCAATTACCTCTGGTCAACCAGGAACGTGGGCAAATCCAATGGCAAATTACTTATACTATCAGTATAGGGGCCGAAACAATAATTTAACAGGGAACGCCCTATTTGGTTATTCAATCATACCCGGATTGCAATTAAAAGTCAATGCAGGTTACTCAAATATGCAAAGCAAGGAAGTCGCTGCACTTCCCCACACAATGAGTGATCCTGGTTATGGTGATACTCCCGCTCAAAGCACTAGCCAATTTTCAAACGGATCTGTTCGATCCTGGATCATTGAGCCTCAACTTAATTTCTCAAAGACATTGAGTTGGGGGAAAATTGAAGGTTTGTTTGGGACAACTTTTCAACAAAAGAACTCTGAGATGGAAGTTTTAAACGCCGCTGGTTTTACCAGCAACGCTTTTATTACCAATCCGGGAGCCGCATCTAAGGTCACTGCAGGACCAAATAGCTATGCCCAATATACTTATGAAGCTATTTTTGGTCGAATCAATTATAATCTGCAAGATAAATATATTTTGAACCTGACTGCAAGAAGAGATGGTTCAAGTCGCTTTGGCCCTGAGAGCCGGTTTGCCAACTTTTATGCCATTGGATTAGGTTGGATTTTTAGTGAAGAGGCTTTCATTAAGAGTGCTTTTCCATTTGTCAGTTCTGGTAAAATACGAGGCAGTTATGGTTCTACTGGTAGTGATCAATTGCCTGACTATTACTATATGGATTTGTATTCTAACAGTTCATTAAAATATGATGGTATAACATATTTGAATCCTACACGTTTATTTAATCCGTCACTTGCATGGGAGTTAACTAAGAAATTAGAGGGAGGGATTGAACTCGGTTTATTAAAAGACAGGATAAAGCTCGAAGCTAATTTCTATCGTAATCGTACTGGTAATCAGTTGCTGCAGCTCCCGCTTTCACCAGTAACAGGGTTTGGTAGCATTACAACAAATTTACCAGGAGTTGTGCAGAACACAGGTGTTGAACTCTCTTTAAATACAGAGAATATTAGGCAGAAAGATTTTATCTGGCATAGTAGCTTTAATATAACCTTACCAAAAAATAAGCTCGTATCATATCCGAACTTAAGTTCAGTATCAACTAATTTTGCGGTTGGCGAACCGTTACAGAGCACCAGAGTTTATCGTTTTGAAGGCGTAGACCAAGCTACTGGTTTGTATTTGTTCTCAGATGGTAAAGGTGGAACGACCAGTTCACCTAACTTCGATCTCAATTCCACTTACATGGTTAGTACATTGCCAAAGTTATACGGTGGTTTTCAGAATCATGTAGAATATAAACAATTCAGTTTAGATTTCCTCTTTCAATATGTGAAGCAGAAAGGTTTAACTTATGACGGAACAATATTCTTATTCCCTGGATTGTCTTACAATATGCCAACTGATTACTTAAATCGGTGGAAAAGCGGTGGTGACATTGCAACATACCAGAAATATTCACAAACATTCACATCAGTTTATTCCACCTTTTCAGTAGCGAAACAAAGCGACTTTGTGTACACAGATGCTTCATTTATTCGACTAAAAAATGTTGAGTTTTCCTGGTCTGTTCCCACGTCACTGAGCAAACGGCTAGCTATCGATAAGTTGAGATTATATACTCAGGGGCAAAATCTCTTGACCTGGACACCTTATAAGCGAGGACTAGATCCCGAATCCCAAGGAGTTAATTTACCTCCATTGAGGGTTTTTACTTTTGGAATACAAGCAACATTTTAGTCTTTTTAAATTTTGTAATCATGATCAAAAAAATATTTTCAAGGCCAAAAGGTCCAAATCATAGTAGTTTCTCTGGTATCTTGATCTTTCTGACATTTTCACTTATTACGGCTCACACAGGATGTAAGAAATTTGTGGAGGCCGATCCTCCGGTAACTTCTTTGGTGTCTGAATCGGTATATACTGATAATGGCACAGCAGCAAGCGCAGTAACGGCAATTTATGGTTCAATGTCCAATACTGGCTTCTCGGATGGTCCGGGTAGTATAAGCTATCGTATGGGGTTATATAGTGACGAATTGACAAAGTATACAAACGATCAAATGGTCTCTAAGTTTTATGCAAACTCACTTTTAAAAACAGATGACTATTTCTTCACTGAATTATATAAAAAAATCTATATAACAAATGCTGCTATAGATGGTCTTACAAAATCCAGTACGTTAACGCCGACAATCAAATCGCAGCTGCTCGGTGAGGCTAAATTTATGCGAGCTTTCTTCTATTTCTACGCTGTTAATCTCTTTGGAGATGTTCCCTTGACCTTAACATCAAATTATCAGGAAAACAACCTGATAGGGCGTTCCTCAAAGAACGATGTGTACAAACAGATAACAATAGATCTGCAAGACGCCCAGTCACTTTTACCAGTTAACTATTTAAATAGCACAGGGGCATCATCGGGAGAGAGAATTCGTCCAACCAAAGGAGCCGCAAATGGACTTCTTGCCAGAGTCTATCTTTATACCAATAGCTGGTCACAAGCTGAAGAGCAAGCGACTGCGGTGATCGCAAATAAAACGCTTTATGATACGGTTGCATTAAACACTGTTTTCAAGAAGAATAATAAAGAGGCGATCTTCCAATTGCAACCTATTGTAACTGGGACTAACACGTTGATTGCAGCAAATTTTGTTTTTGCACCTAACAGACTACCTGGAGGGTCTTTAATATTATCTTCTATTAGTCCACAGTTAAAAGATGCTTTTGAAAGAAATGATAAACGCTGGAATGAGTGGATCGGTTCTTACACAGATAATTCAGTTAATCCAGCAGTGACTTATTATTTTCCCTATAAATATCGTATCAATGTTACCGGACAGCCAATTTCCGAATATATGAATTTACTTCGATTGGGTGAGCAATACCTCATCCGTGCTGAAGCACGTGTAATGACTGGAAATATTGAAGGTGCGAAACAAGATATTAATGTAATTAGGCGACGTGCAGGCCTTGATCCAACGAATGCAGCATCTCCAGATGAACTACTAACAGCAATCGCTCACGAACGCCAAGTAGAGCTATTTACCGAATGGGGTGATCGCTGGTTCGATTTAGTAAGAACAAAAAAGGCATCGGGAGTAATGAAGGTAATTACACCATCAAAAGGGGGCTCATGGGACGACTATAAAATGTTGCTCCCAATTCTACAGGGGGCAATTAAACAGGACCCCAGTATTCAGAACCCGGGTTATTGATTCTAATGTGTATTCTAAAGCAGGAATTATGTATTCTGCTTTAGAATATTTATGAAATAAAATTTACCATAATGTTCGCTTGATTTAAATGAATATTATGATTTCGTATACTCAAAAAACAACTAAGCATATGCAAAAGAGTAAAATTAGAATGGTTTATCTGGTTATTCTATTGATAATTTCCATCCCATTATATTCTATCGGGCAAGGAATTCATTTCGAGAAAGGCCTAACCTGGCAACAGATTCTGGATAAAGCAAAACAAGATAACAAATACATTTTTATGGATTGTTATACCACTTGGTGTGGGCCTTGTAAAACAATGGCTAAATATGTATTTACGGATAAAGATGCCGCCGAATTTTTTAATAAAAAATTTATTAATGTTTCTGTCCAAATGGATAAAACTGCCAAAGACGCTTCTGAAATTAAGAATTGGTATGTTGATGCGGATGAGATAAATAAGACATATGGGATTAGTGCCTACCCGACCTTTTTATACTTTGATCCGAATGGAAAGATAGTTCACCGTGTCACTGGTGCATACGATGTTAAAGAATTTATCTCGAAATCCGCTGCTGCTTTAGACAGCACAAAACAATATTATCAACGATTTAGCCTAAATGCTGATAACGAAAAGGATTCGGTCTTCTTAATTTCGCAAATTAAAAAGGCTCTTGATAACAGTGACTTGGTTACTGCTGCAAAATTCACCAACTACTATTTTAACGTGGTTAATTCTCCTTTCGCTAACGATAATTTAAAGATTTTCTTAAAAACGATCACATCCAGTGGTGATAATTCCTTTCCTTTTCTTTTGAATAATGCAGATTCGATCAATAGAATATTGGGTGGAAGAACTGATGTCCAATATAAATTAAATTGGATTTTTATAAAAGAGGAAATTGAACCCTTAATCAAGAAAGGGCTGGGAATGTCATGGAACAAACTAGCGGCCCTTTTAAAATTAAAATATCCTAAAGCGAGCAATAGAACTTTTGACTTAATGTTTGGTAGTTTCAACAGTTTGGTATTCCGTGCAGAAATAAAAGAGAAGCTTGTTCTGTTTTTGGAAAGGCGTATAGAACCAAACTGGAATTTGCTTCTAAAGGATGCGCTTCTTAAATATCCTGGAGCAACTTTAGAAAAACAAATGGCTGAAGAGAAACCTCAATTTTATGCCAGCCAGAGTAATTGGCCGATGGTGGGAAAGGCCGTTGTGGGCTTAATGGAAAAATATAATTCCAAAATGACCACTAATCAAATTAATAATTTGTTATGGGACTACCTTTTTATGCACTGTTCAAACGTAAAAATGTTAGAAAAGTCAGTCCTCTGGGCACAGCAAATAGTTACAAAGGAACCTACAGAGGCAATATTTTTGGATACATATGCAAGTTTGTTGTACAAACTTGGCAAGAAGAAGGAAGCAATGGATTTGGAAAATAAAGCGCTTATACTTGCTGAGCAGAGACGTGAAAATGCACCCGGAGAATACACTGATATAATGAATAATTATCAGAAAATGAAAAATGGTGAACGCACATGGAAAGATTAAAGTCTCTACTTTCACTGACGTTTAAATTGAGCACGGTAGCATCAGCGGTTTTATTATTTCATTGTGTTTGTTCGGCACAAAAAAAACCGCTCTCTTTTGATGCGTATGTTAAATGGCCAGAAATAATTAGCGAGCAATTGAGCAATGACGGTAAATTTATAGCTTATATCGCAGGTCCTACCGAAGGAATAAAGGATTTGATTGTTCGAAGTACAGAAGATACATGGCAAATTTCTATTGCAAAAGCCTATAATGCGAAGTTCACGGCAAACTCCAAATATCTTTTCTTTCTTGGGGAAAATGATAGTCTCGGACAGGTCGACCTTATTAAAAAAAAGTTGACATACATTAGTAGGTGCAATTCCTATGAACTCTCAAATGATAATGGAAATCCCTGTCTTGCCTATAGGAGGAGTTTAGATGAAAAAGCATTGTTCGTTTATATGCTCAATAATGGTCTTATCAAACGCTATGAAAACGTTCAAAAATTTATTTTTTCGGAAGACGGAGGAGTGTTGTTGATGGAACAATCTCTTGATGAGCCCACACGACAACTTTTATGGAGAAATATTTCCAGAAATACCGAATTAGTTATTTTTAAGGGTGGCGAAACCAATAACTATACCTTTAATAAAAATCTCACCGCTTTGGCATTCTGCAATGAAGTTGGAAGGGAAAATAAGCAAAGCCCCTCAATATATTTGTATACTCAAAAAAGTAATGCTGTTAGAAAGCTTTTAGATGGAGCAGTAGTGGAAAAGAAACAAAGAACCATTGCAGCTAACAGAATGTTCTTTGGTGAGGCTACTAACAAGCTCTATTTTTATACACAGGATTTTAAAGCTTCACCGCAGAAGGAAAATTTAATAAAATCTGATGTAAAGATTTTGGATTATAAGACAGAGGGATTGCAATCAGAATCCTATAAACATAAACCCAGAATTAGTAACATTGATCTGGTATCAAATAACTGGATTGAAATTGGAAAATCCAATGACTATGTTTTCCTTGGGCTGTCTGCTGACGAGCAGTATGCTCTTTTTTCAAGTGATGTAATCCTAGATGACCGTGAGGCCTGGAGGCAAAGTTCTTACCCCAATATCAATTTAGCAAATACTTTCAATGGTGATCGTACTACTATCATAAAGCGCGGACGAATTTCAGCTCCAAAGTTTTCCCCAGGCGGGTTCTTTGTTTTTTGGTTTGACAAGAGCGAAGATAGCTGGCTTACATTAAATACACATTCACATAAAATATTCAATATAAGTAAATCTATTCCAGAAGCATCACATAATTTTAATGGAAGGAATGAAGAAAGTACTACTCCGACCGGGCAACCGTACTGGTCAAATAATGATACTGAGATAATCATTCCTGGCAGATCATCCATATGGAAGGTTGCCCCTGATGGAACTTCAAAACCACAAGAAGTAATTAATAATTATCCGGATACGGAAAATTTATCTTTTAGGTTTTTTGCTCGAACCAGGGATAGTTTGTATTTTTCAGCCTATTCCGATCTCAAAAAAACACAAAACATATTTGCAATTGACATTGATTTAAAATCCAAATTCCGGTTGATAAGTGTTCTACCAAATAGTTTTTGGGCAAACTTTAATCACGCACCTGCGTTAAGGGGCCTCGCAGTAGAGGCTGCAACACTTCAAAAATCGAAAGACGCTAATGTTTGGGTTACCAGAAAAATTGTCAATAATCAATACCCGAATCTAGTGGTAACCAAAGATTTTCGAAAATTCACGTCCATGACTCATTATGAACCACAGGAAGAGTTTAACTGGTATACCTGCGAGTTAATTGATTATAAAGTCTCGAATCGTCAAGCTAACCAGTGTTTACTTTACAAACCAGAAGATTTTGATTCTACGAAAAAATATCCTGTAATTTTTTATTATTACGAACGCAATTCGGACGCACTTAATTTTTATATCCATCCAATCCCTAGTAATGGTGATTTAAATATTCCATGGTATACCAGTAATGGTTATATTGTCTGTGTTCCAGATATAAAATATTCTATCGGTAAACCCGGGCAATCTGCGTTGGAATCGGTAGTTGGCGCAGCAAAGTATTTGGCTGATAAACCTTGGATAAGCGATAAACATTTTGGTCTCCAAGGGCATAGTTTTGGTGGATACGAGACCAATTATATTGTTGCTCATACAAATATGTTTGCAGCAGCAGCCTCAGCCGCTGGAATTAGTAACTTAACTTCGGGCTACACGGATTTCGGTCAGGGTAGGCTTCAATGGGCATTTGAAACAGGCCAAATTAGATTGGGTGCTTCATTTGGTGATAATCCTGAATTATATATCCAAAATTCTCCGGCATTTAGGACGAAAAATGTTACGACGCCACTTTTAGTTATGCACAATAAAGAGGATGTTTTCGTCCCGTGGATGCAAGGCTATGGTTGGTTTTTGAATCTTAAGCGATTAGGTAAGAAAGCATGGTTTATAAGCTACGACGGAGAATATCATTCTTTAACAAAAAAAGAGAATCAATTAGACTACACCATTAGGCTATCTCAATTTTTCGACCATTATTTAAAAGGGCAACCAGCTCCAGCTTGGATGACCGGTAAAGGAAATGGTTTTGACCTCAACCCTGGAATGACACCTTAATAGTAACTAAATTTTAAAAGAAACTAAAATCAACATGAATGAATTATTTGGTGATAAGAGGAATCAAAAAGATCTGATCATCACAGAACTTATCAACATGAAAAATAATACAACCAAGCTTCGAATTATCTTAATTGAATTAACGACTGCATTATTCATTCTAACATTTTTTTATGCAGCATTGAGCAAGCTAAAAGATTTTAATAATTTTGAAATACAACTTGCGAAGTCGCCAATACTGGGTTCAATATATGGAATTGTTGCCATTGCGATCCCTGTAGTAGAAATTGTCATCGTTAGCTTTTTGCTTATTGAACGTCTACGATTTATAGGGCTTTTAGCATCATTTACTATAATGGTGGCTTTTACTGCCTACATCTTTGTCATCTTACATTTTAGTGAGTATATCCCATGTTCCTGTGGTGGCATTTTACAGAACATGAGTTGGACACAACATTTATATTTTAATTTTCTACTAATCATTTTAGCCGCTTTTGCAGTTATGGCTTATCCAAGTCGCTCACAAGAACTTATTGCGCGATAAAAGGGGAAGCCGAAAACCTTCAAGAGTAGGCAAAAATTTAATTTATTAATGATGAGCTTAAAAAAAATCTTAATGAGCACTGCGATGTTAGGAGTTGTCCTTGCTACTTTCGGCTTTACTAAAGCTAAATTTGGCGGGATTGCCGCAGTAAAAGTCGGAACTGTCTGTGGTAATGGTATTGGATATTACACTGAACAACCAACATGTGCTCCTTTTGGAACAGGTCCACAGTGTACTGTTCTTATCGGACTAACTTCTTATCCAGCCTTTGTGCAAAATTCGACCGTACCCTGTTCTGTACCATTGTATGTGTGGAATCCTTAATTTTATCCCGGCGGCAAGCCGCCGGGATAAACCTTTTTCTATTGTAGTTAAACGAATGATTCTACTGGTGACCTGTCTGGTTATGAGTTCTCTATCTATCGGATTTTTAGCTGTGTATATCAATTGGCAAAATAATAAGTCAAATAGTTTTGTCAGGAGGGCTCCACCACATTTGTATTTGGGAGAACACCCTACAAAGTTGCAAACTCGTGGTTATTATATTGCAGGTGTTTCCAAAAACCATTGCTATTTGGCCAGCCCTAGTGACTGGTCTCGATTGTTACGGGTAGACAGTAGTGGCCGGGTTGTCGCTGTACCATTAAAATTTAGTGAAAATGTTAATGTTTACAGCAATGCTGTATGGGCTGTCGATGAGCAACATATTCTTTTGTTAGATGGTTTGGCTGGTGAGATATGGCAGGGAGATATTGGGAAGTTCTATATGCGACGTAGAAAGATCTCTTCTGCTTATGCAAAAGCAGTGTCTTTAAACAACGATACATATATTTTAAAGACTATAAGTGAAAATCGATTAGTTTTTAAGAAAGTGGATAGCAGCGGTAGAATTACAGTTTATCCAAAGTTTTTGGATACAATTGGGAAGGGGCTGTTTGCTCCAGATGGTATTTTAATTAAGGCTTCCGGGTCAGACCGATTGTTTTACACTTCATTTTATAAAAACAAATTTATGAGAGTCGACAAGGATTTAAAGGTGCTATATGAGGGTAATACCATTGATACGGTCGCGCACCCACAAATTAAAACAGCATACCTTAAATCTTCACAAAGTCTAACTACAGCGTCTCCTCCACGTATTGTGAACATACGAGCCGTTGCAAACAATAACCATCTGTTCGTCCAGTCTGGCCTCAAAGCAGATAATGAGAGCTTGACTATGCACGAGAAAAATGTCCCTTTAGACGTATATCAGATATCTGACGGTAAATATCGTTTTAGTTTTTACTTACCGAAGGACATAAGCGGGGAGCGGTTAACCGATCTGACAGTATTAAATAACCGTTTGATCGCCCTATATGGACAATACGTGTTTCGGTTTCGCCTAAACTTTTAATAAAAAAGATCTATATAGTCAATGAGGAATTTTAATAACCGAAATATCGTACAAAAGGTCTTTTACTCTGCGCAAATGGGCCGGATGATGTGTGTTAAATTTAAAGGACAGATCCCTGAATCATATAAGGTAAAGAAATTGATGAAATAATTTACACAGTATGTTTTAATATAAAGATAGAATTTATAAGCGGATCAGAATGTATTTAATTTATGAACTGGTATTTATACAACCCTAAGCTGGCAGAACTAATTCCCTATTCAAAAATGATTCAGAGTTTATATTCATATATAACATTAGCTTTTCTTATGTTGTCGTTTCAATCTGTTTTCAGCCAGAAAACGCCGTTGCAAAAGGCAGACTGGATTACCATTTCTTACCCGGAGGCTCCAGTTAAACGAGCTTGTCCGGTTTTTCAGAGGCAATTCAAAGCCGGAAATAATATCAGAAAGGCTGTACTTTGCATTACTACGCTGGGTCTCTATCAGGCGTGTTTGAATGGTAAACGAATTGGTGAAGCCTATTTCACCCCTGGCTTCACTAGTTATACCAAGCGTCTGCAATATCAGGCCTATGACGTGACGGGTATGCTCGGTAAAGACAACACGCTTCAAGTTACTGTTGGCGAGGGTTGGTACAGGGGTGTATTCCGCAGCTTTGAAAGTGACAGTTTGGGGAATAATTATGGTTCTAAGGCGGGCTTGCTGGCGGAATTGGAGATTACCTATGCTGATGGCTTGATTGAAAAAATTGGTACTGATGGTTCCTGGCTTTGCAGGGAAAGTAAGACCAGGTATTCGGAGCTTTATGAGGGAGAACTTTTTGATGCTGGTTTTGTTGAAAAGCCCTGGCAGCCTGTTAAACTGCTGGATTATACAAAATCTATATTGATCCCTTCTGCTGCCGAGCAGGTAAAGAAGCAGGAGGTTTTTAAGCCTGTCCGAGTTTTTAAAACTCCAAAGGGTGAACAGGTGATTGACTTCGGGCAAAATCTGGCAGGCTGGGTAGAGCTGAAAGTAAAAGGCAGGGCGGGTGATACAGTGCGGCTGGCCCATGCGGAAGTGCTGGATTCGCTGGGCAATTTTTATACCGGGAACCTGCGCAATGCCAAGGCTACAGATACTTATGTATTGTCGGGTAAAGGTACAGAGGTGTTCGAGCCGCATTTTACTTATCATGGCTTCAGGTATGTAAAGCTAACTGGAGCGGATATGAAGAATGTTTCGCTTTCCGCTGTTGCCCTTTATTCTGATCTGAAAAAAACGGGGACGTTTTCCTGCTCTGATCCTATGGTTAATCAACTGCAGCGTAATATTGAATGGAGTTTGAACAGTAATTTTTTTGACATTCCTACGGATTGCCCGCAGCGTAGTGAGCGTTTAGGCTGGACGCGTGATGCGCAGGTGTTTGCCCCTACTGCGAGTTTTCTTAGAAATACAAAGAATTTTTATTCGAAATGGTTAGAAGACCTGGCTGCCGAACAGCGCGAAAGTGGTGCCGTGCCTGTTTTTATCCCCACTTCATCGCCGCTTGATGTGGCGGTTGGTGGGGTGGCTGGCTGGGGTGATGCAGCGACAATTATTCCCTGGAATGTGTACGAGGTTTATAACGATGTTTCAGTGCTTGCCCGGCAATTTCCCTCGATGAAGGGCTGGGTCGAATATATTCGGGGGAAGGCTGTTGACGGGCTTTGGAAAGCCCGCGGGTACGGGGACTGGTATGCGATGGGTGATTCAACCAGTCTGCATTTTATTGATCAGTGTTATTATGCGCACTCCACTGAACTCCTTTTGAAAACTGCAAGAGTACTGGGCAAGGCTGATGATGTGAAAATGTATTCGGCTTTGTTGGATCAGGTTAAAAAGGCTTTTATTGCTGCTTACGGGAAATTTGATACAAAGGCTACCTCTACGCAGTCGGCTTATGTTTTGGCATTGGCATATGATTTATTGCCGGAAGAGCGGCGACAAGCTGTTGCGGATAAACTTGCCGTTGCGATCCGGGCTAATGGGAATAAACTGGCTACAGGTTTTCTGGGTACTCCTCACCTGTTGCCAGTGCTGAGCAGGTTTGGGTACTCTGATGTGGCCTATAAGCTGTTGATGCAAAAAGACTGTCCTTCCTGGCTCTATCCGGTCACTAGGGGTGCCACTACAATATGGGAACGCTGGGATGCCATTAAGCCAGATGGCAGTATTCAGGAAACTTCGTTTAATCACTATGCCTACGGTGCGGTAGGAAGATGGTTATATGAAAATGTAGCTGGTATCCGTTCTGCTGCTCCTGGTTATGAAAAGATTATCCTCAAACCAGAGATTGGTGGCGGGATGAGCTGGGTTAAGGGCAGTTATATGTCGGGGTTTGGAAAGATTGTATCTGAGTGGAGGGTTTCGGGTAAAAAGGTGCTGATGAAGGTGGAAATACCCAAAGGTACAAAGGCTACGGTGTTTATTCCTGGAAGAGATAGCGTTATTGTTGCGGCAGGTAAATATCGTTTTACGGGTTTACTTGTTGATGGTCCTTATGTTTTTTATGATGGTACTAAGCGGGTCAGCAAAGGGATTGAGGCGGGGAAAGTTAAATCTGCTGAAGGGTTGCGTTCGGTATCGGTTGAGCTTGCGAGGCCTGCAAAGGGGTTTTCAGTTCGTTTGAAAGATAGTTTGATGGTTGAGCCTTCAGTGTATGTGGAGCCGGAAAAGATTTTTGCGGTGTCTGATGTTGAAGGCGAGTTTCAGGGTTTCAGAAAACTGATGATGGCAAATGGGGTGTTTGATGAGCACTTTAACTGGACTTTTGGTAAAGGTCATTTGGTGATCGCTGGGGATTTATTTGACAGGGGGAAACAGGTGACCGAATATCTCTGGCTGTTGTACAGACTGGAGGAAAAGGCGAAAGCAGCTGGTGGTTATGTGCATGTGATCCTGGGTAACCATGACATCATGAACTTATCGGGTGATCTGCGGTATGTAGACCGGAAATACCTGTTGAGTGCAGAAAGTTTGGGTATGGATTATATGAGCCTGTTTGATAAAAATACGGAACTGGGCCGGTGGCTCCGCAGTAAGAATGTGATGGAAAAGATTGGGGACAAACTGTTTGTGCATGCGGGGATATCGCCTGAACTGATAAAGCTGGGTTATGGTATTCAGCAGCTCAATGACCTCGCCCGGCCGTATTATGATACGCCGAAGAAAGATTTGCGGCTTAGTCTGCAAACGGTCTTTGGCAAGGACGGACCTTTTTGGTACAGGGGGTATTTTATGGCGCCACGCGCTACCATGCAGGATGTGGACAATGCCCTGCGGCTGTATGGCTGCAAGCAGATCATTGTCGGCCATACAATCGTCAACAAAAACATTACGGCTTATTACGAGCGCAAAATTATCGGTATTGATGTGGATCACCATGCAGGCAGGCATTTTGGGATTTTGTTTTCAGCTGGCCGCTGGCAGGTTGCTGATGATAAGGGAAAGCTGTCGGATTTGGTGTATCGGCCGGAAAATGATGTGATTAAAGAGGGGGATATCGAATGAGAAGGATTTCATTAAAAAATATGTATTTGGGAGGAGTATGATGGAACGGAGTAAGGGGCAGAGTGCAATGCCGGTGCCTGCGGAATTGTCCCGCAGGATTGATCCTGGTACGGACAGGGAAATCTTGGATCAGCTGCTTGTGCTGATCAGGGACAATTTCAAAAGGCACAGGGAACCGTATTTTTATATGAAACAGCTCCAGATCAGTGAAAGGCATCTGAACAGGATCTGGAAGGCTTTTCGCCAGGAGCGGTTTGTTGATATGATCGATAAACTAGTTTTTGAGGAGGCCAGTAATTTGCTGATCAGAACAGACATGAAGGTATTGGAGATCGCCGCTGATCTTGGTTATAATAGTTCGGCAGCATTTGCCAATACTTTCCGGAAAATGTCGGGGCTTGGTCCAAAGGCTTTCAGGAAGCTGATCCGGACGGACGATGCTTTTAAGAAGTTAACACTTACCTAAATAAATACAGATAGTGTCTTTTAACATAAAATCACGCTTCGCGTTTTATCGCGTCGCATCAAGACATTGCTTTTATTCTTTCTGTGGTTAGTTAATAAAAAAAGGATGAACAATTCAGAGAATAAGTTGATCTGCATTCAGTCCTGCTGAATACAGGTAATTGTCGGGTGTTTCCCGGATGGGGAGCCTGGCGAACAGGTTGAATAAATGTAGTAATTAGTAATGTAAACAGGTCAGATCAACGCTGGCCTGTTTGTTTTATAAAATGTAGACAACCGTTTATAAACGATTGCTGCCGTAAATCATCAGACTTTAGATCCAGTTTGCAGGAACTTTGTGTTCGACAAATCGGATTCACCATGAATACAAGAATTTTATCAAGCGAAAAATCCGCTGTAGGAAAAAAGGAAATTATTTTGTTGAAATCAGAAGGGCCTCAAACTTTAAACTATAT
>Ga0256879_1000083_pt1 | contig 17945 bp, 17 predicted proteins | sample MC6MC0437MT_FD_186346 | JGI IMG/M metagenome (GOLD analysis project Ga0256879, IMG submission 186346) | Metatranscriptome of enriched soil aggregate microbial communities from Iowa State University, Ames, United States - MC6-MC0437-MT... | ecosystem: Environmental > Terrestrial > Soil >... | reverse complement strand
GAGCAAGTTCGACAACCTGTACGGCTGCCGCGAGTCGCTGGCCGATGGCCTCAAGCGCGCGATGGACGTGATGCTGGCCGGCAAGGTCGCCGTGGTCTGCGGCTACGGTGACGTGGGCAAGGGCTGCGCCGCTTCGCTGCGTGCCTACGGCGCACGCGTGGTGGTCACCGAGATCGATCCGATCTGCGCCCTGCAGGCCGCGATGGAAGGCTTCGAGGTCAACACCATCGAATCCACCCTGGGCCGTGGCGACATCTACGTCACCACCACCGGCAACAAGGACATCATCCGCATTGAGCACCTGAGCGCGATGAAGGACCAGGCCATCGTCTGCAACATCGGCCACTTCGACAACGAGATCCAGGTCGATGCGCTGAACGCGCTGGCCGGCGTGCAGAAGATCAACATCAAGCCGCAGGTCGACAAGTACATCTTCGACAACGGCAATGCGATCTTCCTGCTGGCCGACGGCCGTCTGGTCAACCTGGGCTGCGCCACCGGCCACCCGAGCTTCGTGATGTCCAACTCGTTCGCCAACCAGACGCTCGCCCAGATCGACCTGTGGGCGAACAAGGACAGCTACGAGAAGAAGGTGTATCTGCTGCCGAAGAAGCTGGACGAGGAAGTGGCGCGTCTGCACCTGGAAAAGATCGGCGTGAAGCTGACCACCCTGAGCCAGGAACAGGCCGATTACATCGGCGTGCCGGTGGACGGTCCGTTCAAGCCGGAGCATTACCGCTACTGATCGGCGTGCCGGTCCAGTTGCGTTGAAAACAGACGGGCGCCGGAAGGCGCCCGTTTTTTTGTGGCGCGATGCCCTTCAGTCCTGTCTGAAACCCCTGCGGTCGTCGTTGAGGACAGCCTGGCACTGCCCGGCGAAGTCCGCTTGCCAGCGCGACAGCATGAACCCTTCGCGTTCCTGAAAAGAGACCGTTTCGCCAGCAAGCACGTAGCAGCGGTTCTGCGACAGTCGCAGCGCCGTCAGAGTGTCACCGGCAGCCCAGCATTCATCGATGCAGGCCTGCATCAGCGCGTAATCCGGATTGGTCTTGGCGCCGCCAAACGCGAAGCCCATCCGCTGCACCATCGCGATCACCGGGTCAGTGCTGGCCGGGGCAGCGCGCAGGATGCGCAGCACGCCCGCCTCGGGAATGCCAAACGCCCAATTGGCCAGCGCCGCCGAACGTGCCGCATCGATCGCCGCATCGCGCTGCCCCTGCCGCATGTACTGGCTTGCCAGCAGCGCCCAGCCCTGCTGAAGCTCCGGGAACGCGGTGCAGGCTGCGCGCAGCAGCTCAATGGCCTGCTCGACCTCCGCTGCCGGCACCTGCGCACGCGCCTGCTCCAACCGCTCGGAGGGCGAACCGGGATCTTCGACCTCATGCTCGCCATACTCGCCTTCGTTCAGCTCCAGCCAGCGCGAGAACACCTGCACCGAGGAATGGCGCAGTTCCATACGCCATTCGTCATGGAACATCTCGCAGACGAAGGGCGCGTCTCCCTCGCGCCCCAACGGCCAATACAGCCCGAAACAATCGCCATTGCCGACCGCGCCTTCCGCGATCGACACGAACCCCTGAGGGGGATACGGTCCGCGCGCCACATCACCATCGAAGCTGAGCGCGTTGAATTGGCCAGAGAGGCGCATGGGAACTTTCCAGACGGGAACGCCGCCATTATCGCAGCGACCGCAGTAGCCTCGGTCAAGGCAGCGGGTCCGCACCGCGCTAGGATGCCGCCATGACCCCCGCCATCAACCTGCTGAAGACAACCGGCATCGCGCACAGCGTGCTGTCCTATCGCCATGACGCCGCCGCCGAATCCTACGGTGGCGAAGCGGTGCAGCAGCTCGGGCTGGATCCGGCGCAGGTGTTCAAGACGCTGCTGGCAAGCACCGAGACGCACGAGCTGCTGGTGGCGATCGTACCGGTGAGCGACACCCTGGACCTCAAAGCACTCGCCGCAGCGGCCGGCTGCCGGAAATGCGAAATGGCCAACGCCGAGGTGGCGCAGCGCGCGACCGGTTACCTGGTCGGCGGCATCAGCCCATTGGGGCAGAAGAAGAAACACCGCACCTTCCTCGATACCAGCGCACGGGCGCTGCCCGTGCTGCACGTCAGCGCCGGGCGGCGTGGACTGGAGGTGGCGCTGGCACCGGCGGATCTGCTGCAGCTCACCGGCGGATGCCATGCCGCCATCGGAAAGGCCCGGTGATGCGGTGGCCTTTCAACCGGGACCCATCCACCCCCACCGAGAGACCTGGCGCGCAGCACCTGCAGGCGCTGCTGTCGTCAGAGCCTGACCGCATCTACAGCGCGGCCTGCGCCATCGCCCAGCTCCGTGATCCGGCCGAACTGGACGCGCTTTCGCCGTGGGTCGAACGGATCGAGCGCGCCACCGCGCACATCGCGCTGGGTGGTGCCCTGTTCGCCAATAACCATCACCTGCAGTTCGCCCTGCGCCGGCTGCGCTTCTGGCGGGACCGGGCCGGCTGCCTGTGTGCGCTTTACCCGCACTACCCTTTCTTCGATCCGCGTCGGGAAGCCACGCGCGGGCATGTGGTCATCGATGCCGTGGGGGAAGCCGAGGACGGCTGGGGCGAGGCGCATGCCGTCACCTGCGTGGACTGTGCAACGCACTGGTTGGCCACCGACCGCGAGTATCACTACCCTTGGTGGGAGTGGACCGTGGCCGGGCCGACCGTCGCGGCGGAACCCGCGCAGGGGCATCGGCTGGGCGCCTGATCGGGATGTTCCCCGCCCGCTCGCTCAGGGCCTCCAGTTGGCGTTGCGGTCCCAGAACGTCACGGCGCGCTGATACGCCTCGCGATCCAGCGGCACGCCCGAGCCCCCCTCTTCCACGCCCAGCGCATTGCGCATCATGGTGATCGGCGCCATCGGCACTTCTTCCGGTTCGGCGGTGTAGATGCAGCCGACGATGCCCCAGTCCGCATCGATGGGTGAGCCCTCTTTGGCCAGCTGCTCGGCGCTGTACAGGATCACCACCAGGTAGTTCGCGCGCGGTGATTCCACGCCTTCGAACCAGCGCACCAGCACCGGCAGCTCTTCGCGGTTGCGCGCCTCATAACCGCTGCGCAGCTGGTGGCGGTTGGCCTCGGTGATCGGCACGGTCAGGCGGCGTGTGGAGGTCCAGTTCTCGTACACATGCAGCTTGCAGAACGGCGCGTAGCCATCCAGCACCTTGAACGGTGCGTGCGTGTTGAGGTGCTGTTCGAACTGTTCGGCGCTGCAGTCCTGGATGGTGTTGCCGCGCGGCACGCGGGGGAACAGGCGGGGACGGGCGAACGCGGTAAGGACGATGGACATGGGCAGCATCAGGCGGTGGATATCCCGCACAGGGTAACGCGTGCGGCACGCGCCCTACAGCGCCAGCCGCTCACGTAGCTCGCGCGCTTGACGTCGCGAGACCTCGACCTGGCTACCGTCATCCAGGGTCAGGTCGTAGCCATCGCCGAGCGACGGTTCGATCGCACGTACGCGGCGCAGATTGACCAACGTGTTGCGGTTGGCGCGGAAGAACAGCGCCGGCGACAGCCGTCCCTCCAGCGTGCTGAGGCTGCGCGCCAGCACCGCGTTCTGGTCGCGGAACCACAACCGTGCGTAGTTGCCGTCGACGACGACCTTGCGGATCTCGCCGAGCGCCACGAACCAGCAACGCTCGCCATCGCGCAGGAACACCTGATCCTCGGCGCCCAGCGAGTCGCGGCCGCTGTTCATCGCAACAGGGGCCGCCGGTGCCGGGAGGCGCTCGCGGCCGCGTTCCAGCGCCGCCTGCAGGCGGCCCGCTTCCACCGGCTTGACCAGATAGTCCAGTGCATTGGTTTCGAAGGCGCGCACCGCGTACTGGTCGTAGGCGGTGACGAACACCACCATCGGTACGGTCTCCAGCCCATCGAGCACGTCGAAGCCCTCGCCTGAGGGCATCTGCACATCGAGCAGCACCAGATCGGGCTGCTCGCGCAGGATCGCCTCGCGGGCCGCCGGTACATCGTCCGCCTCACCGACACATTCCACCCACGGGATCGCCGCCAACAGAGTGCGTAGCTCGCGACGCGCCAGCCGCGCGTCATCCACGATCAACACGCGCAATGAAGCGCTCATTGCTGCACCTCCAACCGGGCCCGCATGCGCTCGCCGTGACGTTCCAGCATGAAGGTGCCCCGGCCGATGGATGATGATGCCGCGTCAATGCCAAGCTGCGCGCGCAGATAGGCCAACCCGATGCCATGGCCTGGGCTGCTGGCGTCGTGCGGGGCAGGATTGTCCACCTCCACCCGCAGCCAGCCGCCATCGAGCTGCACACGGATCGTCAGCTCGCCGCCGCCCGGGTGCACCGCGATACCGTGCTTGATGGCGTTTTCCACCAGCAGCTGCAGCGCCATCGGTGGTAGCCGTGCGGACGACGCGGCCGGATCGATGTCGGTGCGTACCCGCAGGCGGTCTTCGTAATGGATCGCCTCCACCGCCAGGTAGTCCTGCACCACGCGCCACTCCTCGGCCACGGTGACCCAATCGCCATCGGTGTGCACCAGTGCGTGGCGCAGCGTGCTGGACAGATGGGTGACCATGCCGCGTGCACGCGCCGGGTCTTCATTGATCAGCGCACGCAGGTTGTTGAGGGCATTGAACACGAAGTGGGGATTGAGCCGCGCACGCAGCGCCTGGTGCTCCAGCGTCGCCCGCTGCGCTTCGGCGCGCAGCTGCGCCATCTCACTGTGCCGCGCACGCTGCAGTGCGCGGCGGCCGGTCCACAGCGCGCACCACACGCTCAGCACGATGGCGGTATTGAACCAGTAGCCGAAGACTGCGGCTGGGCGATAGTTCGCGCGTTGCCCCGGCAGGTGCACCCAGTCCCAGGCCAGCGCGGGCAGCAGTGCGGCGGCAGTGAGCACCTGGGTAGCGGCTGCCACGATCACCACCGCGAGCAGCAGCCGCCACGTCAACCCAAGCAGATCGCGCTGCAACCAGTCATGGCGAAGCGCCCAGCGGCGGATGAACGCGCTGCCCACCCATAGGCAAAGCGACACCATCAGCGAGATCAGGACGATGCCGGACCAGTGACCGCCGTAGGTGAACCCGAGCAGCAGGCTCACCCCAAGGTAGACCAGCCAGACCGCGCTGTTCCGCCACCAGAAACCGGTATCAGGTGCTCTCCGCTTCTCGCTCATCGTCTCCACGCCGCTATCGATCATTTCGCCACAGGCAGATCGAGGAACTCCCGGATCTGCGTCTGCAGCCAGCGCGGATCATCCCACATCAGGAAGTGGTAGCCGGCGCGGCTCATCTCGATCCGTACGCCGGGCAGCGCTGCGTACTGCGTCGCGAACAGCTGCCGCGTGCTGGCTTCGGTCTCACCGAACGGCTGATAGGCGGCCCACGCGCCCAGCACCAGCACCGGCGTGGTGATGCCGGCGATCGGCTGGCGCAGGTCGGTCATCGTCATCGAGTACATCGCGTTGGCAGTAGTGGCACGGTCACTGTCGCGTCCCCACTGCTTCAAGGTCGCCACATGCTCAGGGGCCTGCACCATGTTGGCGACGGCCGCATCCGTCTGCGCCGCGTACTGGCTGGCGTTGGCGGCGAGCATGCCGGCCCGCATCTGCTCGGCCATCGGCTTGAGCGTGGCCGGCGTCGCGTCCGGATTCCGGACGGCACCGAAGTACGGCAGGGCATCGACGATCACCAATGGGCCGATTTTCTGCGGCGCCGCGATCGCCATCTGCAGCGCCAGCACCCCACCGAGGCTGTGGCCGATCACGGCCGGATGATCCAGCTTGCGGTCCGCGCTGTAGGCCAGCAGCCGGTCACGCATGGCGCTGAGGAAATCATCGTTGGCCACGGCGGGCGCACCGGCGAAGCCCGGCAGCTGGATCAGATGGCATTGCACCTGCGGCTGCAGCGCGGCGCAGGTCTCGCGCCAGACGTCTGCACCGCTGTTGAGGCCCGGGATCATCAGTACCGGCCGGCCGCTGCCGATCACCTCGACCTGCAGATCCTGGAAGCGCCCGGTAGTCGCATGGGCGGGACTGACCAAGGTGGCCCACGCGGTCAGCGCGAGCGCAGCCAACGGGGCGATGGAGTAGATGCGGCGGGGACGGACGGTCGACATGGCTGACTCCTGCTGGGTGAGCATGGAGCGTGGCGCGGGGCGAGGCGGCATGGGCAATTACATGAGCAGCGGCCGCCGACCGGCGGTGAGCGGTCGGCAGCGGCGGATGAACATCGGCGCCTCAGCGATCCGGCGCGCCCACGATGGCCTGCAAGGCCGCTTCCAGCGACGGATACTGGAAGACAAACCCCTCGGCCAATGCGTGCGCCGGCTGCACGTTCTGCCCGGTCAGCAGCAGCCCGCTCATTTCCCCGAAGCCCAGCTTCAGCGCGAAGGCCGGGGTCGTCAGCCGCGCTGGGCGGTGCAGCACATCGCCCAGCGTGGTGGCGAAGGTGCGGTTGGTGACCGTGCCGGGCGCCGTGCCGTTGTAGGCGCCGCGTGCCTGATCGCGAGTGAGCAGCCACAGAATCATGCCGACCAGGTCCTCGCGATGGATCCAGCTCATCCACTGCCGGCCATCGCCCATCGGGCCACCGAGCCCCATCCGGAACGGCGGCAGCATCTTCTGCAGTGCCCCGCCTCCGCGTTCGAGCACGATCCCGGTCCGCAGCACACAGGTGCGCACGCCAAGCGCCTCGGCCTTGAACGCTTCGGCTTCCCACTGACGGCATAGCATCGCCGCGAAGTCGTGGCCGGGCGAGGCGGTCTCGTCCAATGGCGCGCTGTCGCGCGGGCCATACCAGCCGATCGCCGAGCCGGACACCAGCACCCGCGGCCGTTCGGGTAGCGCGGCCATCCAGGCGAGCAGTGCCTGTGTGGTGCCGATCCGGGAGTCGCGCAGGGCCTGCTTGCGCTCGTCCGTCCAGCGGCCCTCCATGAGCGGCTCGCCCGCCAGGTTGACCACTGCCTGGACAGGGCCGACCTCGTCCAGCGCGGCAACGCAGCGTACGCCGGGCTGCGGGTTCCGGCCCGGCCGGCGGGTCAGCACGATGGGATCGTGGCCCTCGGCCAACAGGCGCGTGCACAGGCGGCTGCCGATGAAGCCGGTGCCACCGGTGACGAGAATCTGCATGGCGGGTGCTCCGTTGAAATCACGGACAGTGTAGGCGGCGCGATGTGCAGACCGCATGCCACGCGCTTCACATTCATCGCGATGAAGAGATATGATTGATCCACACCCGCCGACGCGCCCCGCCCATGACCGCCATCAGCTTCGAGTTCTATCCGCCCAAGACCGACGAGCAGCGTGCCCAGCTGGACCGGACCGCGGCCAAGCTGAAGGTGTTCGCGCCGGAGTATGTGTCGTGTACGTTCGGCGCCGGTGGCTCGACCCTCAGTTATACCTCCGAGACCGTGCGCCACCTCAAACAGCACCATGGCTTCGACGCGGCCCCGCATCTGTCCTGCGTCGGTGGCAGCCGCGAGGAGATCCGCGAGCTGCTCAAGCTGTACCGCGCGATCGGCTGCCGGCGGATCGTCGCCCTGCGCGGTGACCTGCCCTCCGGCATGGGCCACCCCGGTGACCTGCGCTATGCCTCCGAACTGATCAGCTTCATCCGCGCCGAGCATGGCGATGCGTTCCGCATCGAAGTGGGCGCGTATCCGGAGACCCACCCGCAGGCCAACGACGCGCTGCTGGACCTGAAGCACTTCAAGACCAAGATCGACGCCGGCGCCGATGCGGCGATCACGCAGTACTTCTTCAACGCCGACGCCTACTTCCACTTCGTCGATGCTGTGCGCAAGCTGGGCGTCACCGTACCAATCGTGCCGGGCATTATGCCCATCTCCAATTTCAGCCAGCTGCGCCGCTTCTCCGAACAGTGCGGCGCCGAGATTCCGCGCTGGATCGGCAAACGCATGCAGGCCTACGGCGACGATGCCGAATCGGTGCGCGCATTCGGTGCCGAGGTCGTGGCCAGCCTGTGCGAACGCCTGGTCGCTGGCGGTGCGCCGGGCCTGCACTTCTACACGCTCAACCTGGCCAAGCCGACCACCCAGGTGCTGAAACTGCTGCGCAGCTGAGGCCGCCACGCATCGCTTGCAGATAACGCCAGCGCCGCTACGCTGCTGCGATGAAACCGCTCGTGTGGCTCCTGCTGTGTGCGCTGTGCCTGCCCTCGCCACCTGCCCTGGCGCAGGCGCCGCAGCGCGTGAACCGCTGCACCAACGCGCACGGCGAAACCGTCTTCACCGACCGCCGCTGCGAGGCCCTGGGCGCCACCTACCGCGTGCCCCCGCGCACGGCGAGCGTCGGCAACACCGGTATCTATCGCGCCGGCTGTGCGCGCCGGCTCAGTGAACTGACCGGGCAGATCCGCGACGCGGTCAGCGCGCAGGACGTCAACCGGCTGTCCTCGATCTACCTCTGGAGCAATGTCTCCAACGCCACCGCGAACCACATCATCGGGCGGCTGGAATCGGTGGTGCGGCGCCCCCTGATCGACATCGCGCCGATCTATCCGGAAAGCGCCCCGGCACCGCTGGACCCTGCGCTTGCCGCCGGGGACGCACCCCAGACTTCGGCACGTCCGCGTCCGGTCGGCCTGCGCATCGAGCAGACCCTGGGCAGCACCGCCACCCCCGCACGCACGGTGTTCGGCCTGCGCCGTCAGTACGGCTGCTTCTGGATCACGCTGTAGCCGGCCACAGCGACCGGATCGCGGCGATGCCCTGCGCCCCGTGGCGACGTGCCTGCTCGATATCGCCAGGGCCCAGCCCGCCCAGCGCATACAGCGGCAGCGAAACCTGCTCGCGCAGCGCTTCGAACGCGTCCCAACCCAGCGGCACCGCCCCTGGATGGCTGTCGGTGGCCTGCACCGGCCCCAGCACCGCGAAGTCACAGCCTAGCCGCTGCGCCGCCTGCAGCTGCGTCAGATCGTGGCAGGACGCCGCCACCAGCTGGCCGGCCGGCAACGGCCGCTCGCCCAGCGCCAGCAGCTGCTCACTGCCCAGATGCACCCCGACGCCCAACCGTCCGGCCAGGTCGATATCCCGGTTCACCAACCACTGGGTACGTGGCCCATGCTGCTGGATCACCCGCTCGGCCAGCGCCACCCGCGCCGGGCTGGACGGCGTGCGCAGCTGCACCCGCCGCACACCACTCTCCAGCGCCTGCGCCAGGCGCCCCAGCCAGGCCTGGTGGACGCTGTCCTCCTCGCCCTCCGGCTCCGGCGTGATCAGATACCGGTCCGGCTGCCGCAGCGCTGCCACCACCGGCAGATCGGCCGGCGGCATCGAATAGCGGTGCAGCTTGTCCGGCGCCACCCAGGTGATCGCCTGCCCCTCGCGACCGCGCGGCGAGCCCTTCCAGCTCTGGATCCGGCGGACCTCGAGGCGCAGCCGCTTGTCCGGATAGATCTGCGGCACGTCCATGATCCACTCACCGACCTCCGCCTCGATCCCCAGCTCCTCGCGCAGCTCGCGCACCAGCGCCTGCTCGGAGGTCTCGCCGGGCTCGCGCTTGCCGCCCGGGAATTCCCACAGGCCGGCCATATCGCGGTTCTCGGTGCGACGGTTGAGCAGAATGCGGCCACGGGCATCGGTGATGACGCCGGCCACGACATGGATCGAACGAAGGGGAGATGACATACCCGGAGGATGCCCAAACCGGGCCGGGTGACGCAATGCCCCTGCCGGTAGTTGTGGAGGCGCAGTGCGGACCGTGGTGTGTCTCCGATCGCGTCTGCCGCGAGCGTGAGGGCCCCGCAGCCTGCTGTCACGAGGCGACCGGGCTGCTCCGGGAAGGACCGTCACCCGCATGGATGCGGGTGTCGAGCCTACAAGGATGTATTTACGGCGCGTCCTGGACGGGGCTGCCCGGTCGCCTCACGCCATGAACATTCGAAGCGCCGCGCCGTTGGCGAAGAACCACAAAAAAAGCCCCGCACAAGGCGGGGCTTCTTCAGCACTTCCAATCAGCCGATCGGTCGATCAGCCAATCAACCGATCAGCTCAGCTGACCATGGCAGTGCTTGTACTTCTTGCCGCTGCCGCACGGGCACGGATCATTGCGGCCGACCTTCGGCTCATCGCGGGTGACCTGCGGCACGCCGTTCTGCGCCGCCTCCACCTGCGCGGCCTCTTCGTCCGCGCCGTAACCGCCGGCGTCCTGGTGCTGGAACTGCGACTGCAGCAGGCGCGCTTCGGCCTGCTGGCGCTCGGCCTGTTCCAATGCCGCCACTTCCTCTTCGCTGCGGATACGCACACGCGCCAGCAACGTCACCACTTCGCGCTTCACGTTCTCCAGCATTTCCGAGAACAGCTCGAAGGCTTCCTTCTTGTATTCCTGCTTCGGCTGCTTCTGCGCATAACCACGCAGGTAGATGCCCTGGCGCAGGTAATCCATGCGCGCCAGGTGCTCCTTCCAGCTCTGGTCCAGCACGGTCAGCATCACGTGCTTCTCCAGCGCGCGCATGGTCTCGTCGCCCACGCCGGCTTCCTTCGCGGCGAAGTGCTCGTCGACCTTGGCCTGCACCTTCTCGGCGATGCCTTCGGCATCCAGCTCTTCGTGCGCCTTGACCAGCTCGGTCAGCGACATGTCGATGCCGAAGTCCGAGGCCAGCGTCGCTTCCAGACCCTGCAGGTCCCACTGCTCATCGATCGAGTTCGGCGGCACGAAGCGGGCCACCACATCGAAGATCACGTCGCCGCGGATGCCATCGACGTTCTCCTTCACCGACTCCGCATCCAGCAGCTCGTCGCGCTGGCTGTAGATCACCTTGCGCTGATCGTTGTTGACGTCGTCGAAGTCCAGCAGGTTCTTGCGGATATCGAAGTTGTGCGCTTCGACCTTGCGCTGCGCCTTCTCGATCTGGCGGCTGACCAGACGATCCTCGATGACGTCGTCTTCCTTCATGCCCATCATGCGCATCGCCTTCTGGACCCAGTCCGAAGCGAAGATGCGCATCAGGTTGTCTTCCAGCGACAGGTAGAAACGGGACGAACCCGGATCGCCCTGGCGGCCCGAACGGCCACGCAGCTGGTTGTCGATACGGCGCGATTCATGGCGCTCGGTGCCGACGATATGCAGGCCACCGGCGGCCTTGACCGCGTCGTGGCGCTTCTGCCACTCGGCCTTGACCTGGGCACGCTGCTCCGGCGTCGCGTCTTCGCCCAGCTCATGCAGCTGCGCTTCCAGCGAACCGCCCAGCACGATATCGGTACCACGGCCGGCCATGTTGGTGGCGATGGTCACCGCACCCGGCATGCCGGCGTTGGCGATGATGGTCGCTTCGCGGTCATGCTGCTTGGCGTTGAGCACTTCGTGGTGCACACCGGCCTTGGTCAGGTGCTCGGACAGCATCTCCGAGGTTTCGATCGAGGTGGTACCCACCAGCACCGGCTGGCCGCGCTCGTTGCAGGCCTGGATATCGGCCAGCACGGCGTTGAACTTGCCGTTGCGGTTGAGGAACACCTGGTCTGAACCGTCCTTGCGGATGGTCGGGCGGTTGGTCGGGATCACCACCACTTCCAGGTTGTAGATGCTCTGGAACTCGTAGGCTTCCGTATCGGCCGTACCGGTCATGCCGGACAGCTTCTTGTACATGCGGAACAGGTTCTAGAAGGTGATGCTCGCCAGGGTCTGGTTCTCGCGCTGGACCGGCACGCCTTCCTTCGCTTCCACTGCCTGGTGCAGGCCATCGGACCAGCGGCGGCCGGCCAGGGTACGGCCGGTGAATTCATCGACGATCACCACTTCGCCATCGCGCACGATGTAATCCACGTCGCGCTGGTAGATCGCATGCGCACGCAGGGCGGCATTGAGGTGATGCACCACGGTCAGGTTCTGCGCGGCGTAAAGGCCTTCGGTCTCGGCATTGAGGATGCCGGCTTCGACCAGCAGCTTCTCGGCATGCTCCATGCCGGCCTCGGACAGATGGACCTGCTTGCCCTTCTCGTCGACCCAGAAATCGCCCTCGCCTTCCTCGGCGTCCTGCTTGATCAGGTGCGGGACGACGCGGTTGACGCGGATGTACAGCTCCGGGGAATCATCGGCCGGGCCGGAAATGATCAGCGGGGTACGGGCTTCATCGATCAGGATGGAGTCGACTTCGTCGACGATCGCGTAGTGCAGGCCGCGCTGGTAGCGGTCCGCACGCGACAGCGCCATGTTGTCGCGCAGGTAATCGAAGCCGAATTCGTTGTTGGTGCCGTAGGTGATGTCGCTGGCATACGCCTCGCGCTTGTCGCCGTGCGGCATGCCCGGGTAGACCACGCCCACGCTCAGGCCCAGCCAGTTGTAGAGCTTGCCCATCTGCGCCGAGTCACGGCGGGCCAGGTAGTCGTTCACGGTGACCACGTGGACGCCCTTGCCTTCCAGCGCGTTGAGGTACACCGGCAGCGTGGCGACCAGGGTCTTGCCTTCACCGGTGCGCATTTCGGCGATCTTGCCCAGGTGCAGGACCATGCCGCCGATCAGCTGGACATCGTAATGGCGCATGCCGAGCACGCGGCGGCTGGCTTCACGGCAGACCGCGAACGCTTCGGGCAGCACCTTGTCCAGGGCTTCACCGTCAGCGATGCGCTGCTTGAACTCCGGGGTCTTGGCCTTGAGCTGCTCGTCGGAGAGCTTTTCGATTTCCGGCTCCAACGCATTGACCTTGGCGACGATGCGGTTGAGCTGGCGCAGCTGTCGTTCATTACGACTGCCGAAGACGCGGGTAAGCAGGCTGTTGATCATTGAAGGAACCGGTTGGAATGAGACGCCCCAACGGCGGCGCTCTCCCCGGGGGATGCGCGCGCCGCAAACGAAACAGGGCGCACCGCGCCCTGTCTATGGCAACACCCATTGTAGCTTGGGACGGGGGTCCGGCGTTTCAAGCACCCCCGTTCAAGTTCGTTACCGTGATCAGCCCCGCGAAACGCGGCCGACCGGGGTGTTGCCGCCATCACCGAGGAACTTGCGCGGATTGACCACCTGGCCGCGTTCCCAGACCTCGAAGTGCACGTGGGCACCGGTGGAACGGCCCGTGGAACCGGCCTTGGCCACTTCCTGGCCGGCCCGGACCAGATCGCCCGGCTTCACCACCAGGCGCGAATTGTGCGCATAGCGGGTCACATAGCCATTGCCATGGTCCACATCGACCACGTTGCCGTACCCGCCCTTCACACCGGCGAAGCTGACCACGCCATCGGCCACCGACATCACCGGGTCACCGACCTTGGCGTGGAAATCCATGCCCTTGTGGGTGGCCGCACCGCGACCGAACGGATCGCTGCGGGTACCGAAGTTGGAGGTGATGTAGGTGTTGCGGATCGGCATGCGCGAGGGCACGGCGTTCTGCTCGAGCTGGTGGTCGAACATCAGCGATTCCATCACCGACAGCTGGCGGCCTGAAGCAGCAAAGCGCTGCTCCAGCACCTGTAAGTCGGCGTTGACCGCGCTGACCGGGATGTCCTGGGTCGGGCCGGGCTCGCCTTCACCGAGGCCGGGGGTCTCGTTGAAGTCGAATTCGCCGTCTTCCAGTTTGCCCATCTGGGTGAGTCGTTCGCCCAGGGCGTTGAGACGGGTGGCCTGCGCCTGCAGCTCGCCCATCCGCGCAGCCAGCGCGTTGACCTGGGTCTGAGCGTCCTTCTGGGCCTGCGCCAGTTCGCGTTCCTGCTGTGCGACCTTGGCGTGGAGGCGGGAATCGTTGAACATGCTGCCACCGATACCGGCACCGAAGCCGATCAGGCAGCCCACCCCCAGCACACTGCCCAGCAGGGCACGGGGGGAATCTTCGAAGTAGAAACGCAAACGCGCCAGCGGCGTCTTGGCCTGTCCTTCACGCGTTTTGATTACGATCTTTTTGAATGCCATCAGTGAGTTTTCATGTCTGAGCCGAAATCCAGTGCCCGTTCCCCATCCACGCCGAAGCCGGCGCTGGATGCGGTCATGGCGGACAAAGCCGGTAACCCGCTGCGTCGTGCCTTGTGGCTCGACGCGCTGGACCGTCAATTGCGCCCCCATTTGCCGCCTGCACTGGCCACCCGTTGCCGGCTGGCGAATGTAAACGGCGAGCACCTCGTTTTTCTCGTCGAGTCTCCCGTGTGGCATGCCAAGGTCCGGCTTGCCGAAGCACAGTTGATCGACGCGGCCCGGTCCATCGGGCTGAAGGTCACCAAGGTGACCGTCAAAACAGCGTCTGCCCCTCCCCCACGCTCCCCAGCGATCGACAACAGGAATGGCCCCCACGCTGTTTCAGCCGCCACGCACAAAGGGCTACGCGACGCGTTGGCTTGTCTGCGCGACGTGGATTCCTCCAAGCCGTGAAGCCATCGGGGCATCCCGCCCCTTCCCGGCCGCGTCACGATCACGTGAACTTTGGCTGGGAGCCGGTCTGCACTGTAGCGGCGTCAGTGCCGCCAGTCGTTAGTGTTTTATTAAATTAACGTTAAATTCCGCACAAACCTTGATGAGGTTCACAAATCTGTGCGCTGTGCACCCCTACGGTTCATTGACGTCAAGATCACGCCGCTTTCAGCCCGATCAGAGGTCCAGACACAGAAACGGCGCCGTGGGCGCCGTTTTGTTTTCTTTCAAATCAATAGCTTGCGCGATGGCAGGGCTCAGGCGTAGGCCGGCAGGCCATAGACCACCGGCGCCGCCGCGGCAGGCGAGTCATAGCTGACCCACTCCCACGCGCTGACATCGGCCAGCAGCGCCCGCACCAGCTTGTTGTTGAGCGCATGGCCCGACTTGAAGCCTTCGTACGCGCCCAGCACCTGGCCGCCGGCCAGATACAGATCGCCGATCGCATCGAGGATCTTGTGGCGCACGAATTCGTCGGCGTAGCGCAGGCCGTCGTCGTTGAGCACGCGGAACTCGTCCAGCACGATGGCATTGTCCATCGAGCCGCCCAGGCCCAGGTTGCGCTCGCGCATGTACTCCAGATCCCGCATGAAACCGAAGGTCCGGGCGCGCGAGATTTCCTTGGTATAGGCCAGCGTGGAGAACTCGATTTCCGCCCGCGACTGCTTGGCCGGGATCATCGGGTGGTTGAACTGGATGGTGAAGCCGAGCTTGTAGCCTTCGTACGGCTCGAAGCGGGCGACCTTGTCGCCGTCGGTGACTTCCACCGTCTTGAGAATGCGGATGAAGCGTTTCGGCGCGTCCTGTTCGGCGATGCCCGCCGACTGCAGCAGGAACACGAACGGGCCGGAGGAACCGTCCATGATCGGCAGCTCGGCCGAGGACAGCTCCACGATGATGTTGTCCACACCCAGGCCGGCCAGGGCCGACATCAGGTGTTCGACGGTCTGGATCTTGGCCTCGTGGTAGGTCAGGCCGGTGCACAGGGTGACCTCGGTGACCAAGTCCGCACGCGCGGGTACTTCCACCACCGGGTCCATATCGACGCGGCGGAACACGATGCCATGGTTGACCGGGGCCGGGCGCAGGGTCATGTAGACCTTGTCACCACTGTGAAGGCCGACGCCGGTAGCGCGGATCGTGTTCTTGAGGGTGCGTTGCGGAATCATCGGGGGGCAGGACCAGAAAGCGCGCGGTCAGCGCGGCTGTGACAAACAAGAATAACACGCACTACCGCTGTCCCTTCCGTGAACCGTGGTGCGTCGACAGCACTGCCCGGACGTGCGTGGTGCACGACGGCGGTCAGACTGCCGGGCCGATCCTGGCCCGGCAGCATGGGACATGGAGGTGCTTACCGGGGAGGACAAGGCCCCGGCACGCAATACTCAGTCCGCCTGGCGGCGCAGGAACGCCGGGATATCCAGGTAATCGTTCGGCAGTTCAGCGGCCGCCGGGCCCGATGCGCTCGGGGCCGACGGTGCCACGGTGTCGGCGCTGGGACGACGCAGGCCCATGCCCATGCCCATCCCGCCCACGGCCTTGGACACCGCATCACCGCCGTTGTCGAACTCGCCGAACTCCGGCTGGCCGGTGGTGGCGTTGCGGACCAGCTTGATCGGTGCGCGCTCGCCCGGACGCTGGGTCTTGGCGGTGACGGCACGGTTCAGGCCGGTGGCGACCACGGTCACGCGGACTTCGTCCTGCATGTCCGGATCCAGCACGGTACCCACGACCACGGTGGCATCTTCGGAAGCGAAGCCATCGATGGTGCGGCCGATCTCGTCGAACTCGGCCATCGTGAAGTCGGCGCCGGCGGTGATGTTGACCAGGATGCCGTTGGCACCGGCCAGGTTCACATCGTCCAGCAGCGGGTTCTGGATGGCGGCTTCGGCGGCGGCCTGGGCGCGGTCATCGCCACGGGCGGTGCCGGTGCCCATCATCGCCAGGCCCATTTCGGACATGACGGTGCGCACGTCGGCGAAGTCGACGTTGATCAGGCCCGGGCGCACGATCAGGTCGGCGATGCCCTGCACGGCGCCCTGGAGGACGTCGTTGGCGGCACGGAAAGCCTGGATCATGGTGGCGTTGCGGCCCAGCACGGTGATCAGCTTTTCGTTCGGGATGGTGATCAGCGAGTCGCAATGCTGGCTCAGCTCTTCGATGCCCTTCAGCGCGACCTGCATGCGGCGACGGCCTTCGAACGGGAACGGCTTGGTGACCACGGCGACGGTCAGGATGCCCATCTCCTTGGCCAGCTGTGCCACGACCGGGGCGGCACCGGTGCCGGTGCCACCGCCCATGCCGGCGGTGATGAACACCATGTCCGCACCCTGCAGCGCGTCCATGATGCGCTCACGGTCTTCCAGCGCGGCCTGGCGGCCGACTTCCGGGTTCGCGCCTGCGCCCAGGCCCTTGGTGACGTTGGTACCCAGCTGCAGCTGCAGCTTGGCACCGCAATTCTTGATGGCCTGCGAATCGGTGTTGGCGGTGATGAATTCCACACCGTCCACACTGGTGCTGACCATGTGCGCCACGGCGTTGCCGCCGCCGCCGCCCACGCCGATCACCTTGATCACCGCATTGGGTGCCATCTTTTCAATCAGTTCGAAATGCGCCATGTCCGTGTCCTCGTGTTGCCGTTTACGCGGGACGGGGGCTTCGGAGATTCCTTCTCCTGTCCTCCCCACCGTCGTGCCGGCGAGTTGTAGTTGGTATGCCGGGCTGGATAGAGCCAACCGCGGCGGTGTTGCCTGCTTCAATGAACGACCCGGGGGCCGGTGTTGCTACATCGCACTGCGGGGTGTTGCGGGTACTGCATGGACTACGTGGATTTTTCAGGAACTGCTTATCGCGTATTGCATGTGTACTGCGTGTTGCGAACCGCGGTCAGAACTCACCGCGGAACCAGGTTTTGAGCTTCTTGAACATGCTGCCGGCGCGGCCGGTGGGCAGCGACGGGCGACGCGGGTGTTCGATCTGGCTGCCCATCAGCAGCAGGCCCACACCGGTGGCATGCACCGGGTTGCCGACCACTTCGCCCAGGCCGGTGACGTGCTGCGGAATGCCCACGCGTACCGGCATCTGCAGCATTTCCTCGGCCAGTTCGACCACGCCTTCCATCTTCGAAGCGCCGCCGGTGAGCACCATGCCGGCGCGCACCAGTTCCTCGAAGCCGGAGCGGCGCAGTTCGGCCTGCACCATCTCGAAGATCTCTTCGTAGCGCCCCTGCACTGCCTGGGCGAGTGCATGGCGCGGCATCCGGCGCGGCGGACGATCGCCGACGCTGGGCACCTGGATGCTTTCCTCGGCGGTGGCCAGCTGGGCCAGGGCGCAGGCGTAGCGCACCTTGATCTGCTCGGCTTCCGGGGTCGGCGTGCGCAGCATGTGCGCGATGTCATTGGTGACGTGGTCGCCGGCGATCGGCAGCGAGGCGGTGTGGCAGATCGCACCCTGCACGAACACGGCCAGGTCGGTGGTGCCGGCGCCCATGTCGACCAGCACCACGCCGAGCTCGCGCTCATCGGCGGTCAGCACGGCCACGCTGGAGGCCAGCGAGGACAGCACCAGGTCATCGACCTGCAGG
>Ga0256879_1000077_pt1 | contig 18516 bp, 17 predicted proteins | sample MC6MC0437MT_FD_186346 | JGI IMG/M metagenome (GOLD analysis project Ga0256879, IMG submission 186346) | Metatranscriptome of enriched soil aggregate microbial communities from Iowa State University, Ames, United States - MC6-MC0437-MT... | ecosystem: Environmental > Terrestrial > Soil >... | reverse complement strand
TTTTTTCTGTATCAATAAACTCATGAAAGCCCATTCTTCTTGCCTTTGTTCCATCAGCAAAAAAGTCGTAGTCCCAGGAGAACACAAAGTCACCAAATGCCCATGAGGATAAATCTTTATAGCTATAATTCAATCCGTGTTCCTCCTGTAAAGACTTCCAGAGTTCTTCTTTGTCCGCCATAACTGTTTGTAGGGGCATTTGTAATGGCGCCGCAACTTCCATATCAAAGTAAGCAGCAATTTTAGGCCAAAGCTCATTCCACCTGAACAGGTCACCATTGTTGATATTCAATGCCTGATTTGCACATTCTGGGTTTGTAGCAGCCCATACAGTAGCTTTGGCCAAAAGTCCTGCATCTGTCATTTCCATCAGTTTATCATAAGCGCCTGGTTTACCAGGAAAACGTAACGGAATCCCAAGTTTCTTAGAAATAGTCGCAAACACCGCAATTACCATTGCAAGATTCATAGGATTACCAGTTGATGTTCCACCTACCACTGAAGGTCTAATTGCAGACCAGGTCCAACGTTTGTTCTTCTGTTGTTTTTCAAGGAAGTTCTGTTGATCTACATTAAATTCAGGAGGCATATGGCCTGCATCACTTTCTTTTGCCGGAGTTTTAAAAGGGCCTAGATGGGCTCCATAAACTTTGTATCCTTGCATCAGACTTACATGTTCCAAATTGACTGCCACCGGTTCAATTGCCGTCAATACGTTTACCAACATAGCCAGGTTGGGTTCTACCAGTTCTGCCCAACTCGCCCTATCCTGATAGGCTGCATAAAATATGTGAGTAACATCAGATAATGAACTAAGTTGTGCAATACACGATGCAGGATCTAGCAAATCAACAGCTATATATCGGATTTTCTTGGTGCTTGTCCCTCCCCTTCTGGACAAACCAATAATGTCCCAGGTTCCTAATTCCTCCAGGTAATTTATTAGATTGGTTCCAATTACTCCATTGGCTCCAACTACTAGTGCTGTTTTTTTATCCGCTTTCATATTAAGTTATATATTATTTAAGTTTAATCAACTGCTAGTCAAAATTCGGTTTATTAGGCTGGAGAAAATGGTATAATTCTGGCATAATATTGTATATTTCCGACATGAAACGTTACAGGCAATTTGAACCTTTACTGATTTCTGATTTTGAAGTTTCCAGTTGGCGACATCCAGAGCATAATCATAATCATTACGAAATAATCTATATTAAAAAGGGATCAGGAACGCATGTGATTAATCAGGTAACTATCCCCTACAAGGATGGCGATATCTTTTTACTTGGTCCAGAAGAATCCCACTATTTTGAAATCGATATACTCAGTCATTTCGTCTATTTAAAGTTTACAGATTTATATCTCCACCAGGATGTAAGTAATACTAATAATTACGTACAGAACCTGGAATACCTAATAAAAAGCAGAGAAACACATCTGGCAGGCTTTAAATTGTCGGACAATGACCGACATACAGTAGCTCGTCTATTTGATATGCTGATCACATTAAAAAGCGAACCACTTCATAACGAAGAGTTAATCTGGATGCAGATTCTCGCATTATCACATATTTTAAAAAGGAATATGCCAGAATTAAAACCCTTTGAAAATCGTAGTAAAGATATGCAAGCTATTTTTTGTTATATACATAAATACATCTATTCGCCCGATCAGCTTAGAGCTCCCATTATGGCTGGACACTTTAATATAACAGCAGACTATATGGGACCATATTTCAAAAGGAATACCGGTACAACCTTACGGGAGTATGTTCAGAATTACCGAAAAACACTGATCAAGCAAAGAATGGCAAGTGGAAAGTACAGCTTAAAGCAAATTGCAGCCGAATTCGGATTAACAGATGAAAGCCATGTTAGTAAGATAATTCAGACTTGATTTTTATCAGTTCACCCAATAAGGCTGTAACGGGAACATTGACTTTACCTGATCTACTGGCAGCTTTGGCTACCGCAAAATTCAACGTTTCTATTTCGGTTTCTCGCTTATTTAGTATATCCTGATACGTCGATATTTTCTGTCCGTCAGACATTTTACTTATGGAAAGGACGTTTTGCAACACATCATCTGTAGTTAATTGAATACCATATTCTTTTGCAACGGCTAAACACTCTTCAATTACTGTTTTCGCAATTTGCAATACAGCATCGTTCCTGTGAAACACTCCATTGTCTACTTCTAGTAAAGGACAAATGGAATTAAACACACAGTTACTGATCACTTTTTTCCAGATAACAGTTTGTATATCAGCTTCGGAACGGAAAGAAAAAACAGCGGTATTTAGCATTTCAACAATGCTATGTAGCTCTTCAGCAGAGCCCTTAATTACCCCTAATGGTGATGGAGCCACTGGCCTGAATCTTACCTTATTTTTTGTGATGGACTGACTGGTCGCCAACAATACACATCTATATAGCGCTGTGAAACCCAGATCAACAAAGCTCTTTTCAATGTTCAACCCGTTTTGAAGAAATACTATTGGCGATTGTTTAGCTTTTAAGCTTAACTTTTCGGCCAGTTTTTCGTTTCCAAAGGATTTGTTGGTCAATAATAATATTCCATCAAGCTCAGTGTAATTGCTTAAAGTGCTTATCATTATCTCAGCCTGTAATGTGGCGTCCTGCATTTCCACCTCAATATTCTCTACGTAAGCTGGCTGCTCATCAGTACTACCTCTTAAAATCGTCACTTTTCTTCCATTAATAGCCAAAGCCACCGCCAAAGCTTTTGCAATAACACCGTTACCTATGATGTATAAATGTTTTGTAAGTTCCATATTTATCCTGATATATTATTTCAGTTGCACTTCCATTTGAATATTGCATCGCTCATAAGGTGTTACTCGACCTACTACTTTCTTAAAACCTAGCTTATGATACAGATTGATAGCAGGTTTCAATACAGTGTTACTTTCCAGATAAACCTTAGATGCACCCAATTCCTTTGCAGCGTTAATAACCGTTTGACCAAGCAACCAGCCAATACTTTTTCCCTGGATCTTAGGCGAAACAGCCATTTTTGCCAGTTCAAAATCATAATCCGGATCGTTCATTTTGATCAGTGCACAAACACCCACAGGTTCATTTTCGTATAGAGCCACAAATATCTTTCCGCCCTTTTCCAAAATGTATTCTTTAGGATTATCTAAAGCCTTATAATCTGCCTCTTCCATTTGGAAATATGTGGAGATCCATTCCATATTAAGTGATCTAAACGCAGCTTGATACTTATCTTCATAAGCCACAATCTGGACATCTTTGCTTTCGCGAAGTTTCTTTTGCTCCTGCACTCTTCTCAGCAGTGACTTTTGCTCTAACAAGAATTCCCACTCTTCTATCGCTTCCCACAGGTTGTACCTTGCTTCTAGAATAACGCTTTCAACTGCAGCATCTACATCTACACATTGCACTTTTATCTTAGCTGCAAGCACTATCCCTTTGGCGGTTAATGCGACAACATTTCTGCGTTTATCAGACGATTCCCGATTTTCCTGAATCAGTCCGGCAACAGTCATTTCCTGTATGATCTTACTAACTGAAGGTTGGGAATGTCCTATCTCAGTAGCAATTTCGGTTATCGTTTTTTCTCCCTCTTCTGAAAGAACAAAAAACACGGGGAACCACTTTGGAGAAAATTCTATATTATATAATTCATAAATCTGCGCTGCGTCTTCAGTTACTTTTGAAGTCAGTAATCTTAGCCGACTGCCCAGAGCCATTTTTCCGGTTTTCTCAAATAGTTTCATACATATAATCAATTACATAATCAGTTATGCAAATGTAAGTAATATAAACTATGTCACAAATATTTTTTAAATGGGCGTGTGATTAGCTGTTAAAAAATTCACCAAAGTGCCAGAGAATTCCAGAGGGATCATGCAGAAAACATTCTTTGCCCCAGTGATCAACCCGTATCGGAACGAGTTTTGCATCCTTATATTTAGTAGTAAGATCAAGAGCCAAAAGTTCCTGCCAATATTTGTCAACATCTTCAACCTCTAAAAAAATCATAGTATTATCTACCCAATCCTTTACATAGGCGTTTTGAAGATAAAACGCTATATGCTCTGTTTTAAAAACAGACATATCAGGTGTAAGAACTGTTTCATCAAAACCAAGGTCTCTGTAGAAACTCCTTGAAAGTTCAAAATCTTTGGCCCCGATAAATGGCCTGATGGATATTGCTTTATGTTTCATTGGTTTAGCTGTTGATTTGGATAGTAAACTTAATAAATAATTTTAGATAATAACTAAGCCCTTAGAAAGAACAACGCATCATGATTGCATAGATTTGAACTAATGAGCTATGCCGTACATTGATCTGGTTTACTAATAAATTCACTTTTGCGCTCCAGTAAAGTCCTCCAAATAATCATTAAAAAAGCCAGAATCCCAAAAGCCATACCCACCCATGGACTTTGAGAAACCCCAACAGAGGCGATGAACCAACCACTTACAACAGTACCCGCCGTTACGCCAAGATTTCCAAATGAGATAGCCAAACTATTAGCAAACTCAGGAGCATGCGGAGCGGCAGAAGTCATGTAAGCAAACCCACTCAGAAAACAAGGAGCATATAGAAAACCCCACAATGCAATAACTGATACAGTAGACCATGTATTGGCACCCGAATAGAATAACATCACTGGAATCAATACCGTTCCACTTAGAAACAAAGCAATAGTAGCCGGAACATTTTTACTCATCATTTTCCCCGCCAGCCAATTAGATACTATCCCTGTAATACCAAAGAGGAACATCATATAACTAATAGTTTGAGTATCCATCTCTTTAACCTTACCCAAATAATCAGCAAAATAACTGTAAGTAGAAAACCATGCAGCAATCATAAAAAAGTTCATTGCAGAGCTGATCAAAAAACGACTATTGGTTAGCACCTTTAATTGTGTTCCGTACGATTTCTTTTCCTGCGGATGCATAGGAGGCAAAATTTTGTAAATACCTACTAAAGCAATTGCAGTTACTACCGCTTGTACCCCAAAAGATGCCTGCCAATTGAAAACACTTGCCATATAAGTAGCAAACGGAACGGTAGTCACCATTGCTATTGCAATACCACCTACAACAATCCCCGCTAACCGGTATTCTTGCGATTTATCCGCATTTGCCACCGCTGCTGCAATAGCATTCGAAATAAATACAGGCTGCAAAAATGCAGGCAACATCCTCACAATAATCAGCAACCAAAAAGGTGGAGCAAAAGAAGATACTATCCCGGTAAGCAAAAACATCGCAATACTGATCATCATGATTTTTTTCCGGTCGAAGCCAGAAGTAAACAAGGTCATAAAAGGACCTGTTAATGCAATTACAAGGGCAAATGCACTAAGTAGCAACCCTGCTTTATCGATGGAAATATGGTAGTGGTCTGCAATCTGAGGCAAAATACCAATAACTCCAAATTCGGTTGTAATAATTCCAATTAACCCCAAACATCCTACAAATGCAATTTTCTTCATTATTGATTTTATTTTCCGTCAAAAATAAATCTTAACTAATAGATTTGCCTTCTTTACAACCCAATGTAGGGAACTAACAAAAATGTAAGCCATGGCATTAAGGAAAGAGAATTCAACCAATAGCATCAATTACAAAATCATCAGCGATTGTTCCGATCTTGTATATGCTATAGCAATATTTGGAGGTCGATGGAAAGTACTTATCCTGCGAGAACTTGAGGGAGGAAAGATGCGATTTACTGAACTTAAAAATGCAATGCCAAAAATTACCGAACGGATTTTAAGCTTACAACTAAAAGAATTGGAATATCATGGACTCATATCCAGGACACTCCATTCATCCGTTCCACCCAGAGTAGAATACGAATTAACCGCAATAGGCATTGAACTTATTCCAATATGGGAAACTTTGAGCAGTTGGGGCTCAAAACACAGAAAGTTAAATCAACTAACCTAGTTTCCATTCAGGTCTTTCAAAGTGGCAGGTGTATCCGTATGGCTGCTTTTGCAAGTAATTTTGGTGTTCTTCTTCAGCATTCCAAAAATCGGCGACAGGAACTACTTCCGTTATAATTGGCCCGGGCCATTTACCAGAAGCTTCCATATCTGCGATTAAAGCCTTTGCGGTTTCTCTTTGTGTTTCATCCATAAAAAAAATGGCTGACCGATAAGAGGTTCCTATGTCGTTTCCCTGTCTGTTCCGTGTTGTTGGATCATGGATCTGGAAGAAGTATTCAAGGAGCGAACGATAGGATAAAAGTGCTGGATCAAATATGATTTCAATGGCTTCGGCATGTGTTCCATGATTCCGGTAAGTTGCATTGGGAACATCACCTCCAGTGTATCCAACCACCGTTGAAATAACACCTGGCTGGTGCCTTATAAGTTCTTCTACCCCCCAAAAACAACCGCCCGCCAGAATGGCTTTTTCTGTATTCATATAGCTTTTCTTTTTAATTGAATAAAGGTACGATGCTAATGCACTATTTGTATAATAGAAATCCCATTTTCATCAAAAACCTCTAGTACCGACGAACTGATTCCTACTAGCGCCAGATTCCTTACCAGTTCCTGACCAATATCCTCGCTGCAAACAACTCGGAGAATCTTATCACAATCGTCGAGATCAACAGACCATTCTAAGATATTAGAAAAAGTATAAATAACCTCGAAAACATGCCGTAAATCAATTGGCGTATCAATTACAGGGGATAGAATAATAACGTATCTGGACATTGGAACTAACTGATTGAGCTGACAAATATATAAAATAATTTGCAAACAAACCAATCGTTCGGTATCTTTGAAGAATGGAAAATCCATATAAAAGAAAGAAAGATCCGGAAGCCAGTAAACAATTGATTCTTCATATAGCAGCCGAAATAGGTGCCACAGCCGGCTGGCATCAGGTCACTTTCCAAGCGATTTCCGATCAAACCGGATTGAGTAAGGGTGGCATTATCCATCATTTTCGTAATAAAGAAGAGCTACTGGAAGAATTGGTACACCAAAGCCTTGTTGAACTGACCGAGTGGACCATTGAAGAAAAAAGAGCCTCAGGAAATGACATCGCCCCCCTTGCCTTTCTTCGCTTCGTTATCAAAAAAAGCAGTGATCTACATTATAGGAGAACTATGAAAGTCATTTTGCAAGCGGCACTTATTAATGAGCACTATAAAAAAATGTGGGAGGAATGGTTTACCAATCATATTGGGGGTGGATCAGTAGCAGATCTGGATATCAACAGCCTGATCATTATCCTTGTTGCAGATGGACTTTGGTACGCTGATAACCTTGGACTTTATGGCATCAACAACGAAAAGAAAAAGCAGATCGTTAACAAATTACTCAACTTAAACTAATTTCATGAACAGTTCTAACGAGACTACAGTCCACGAAGACAAAACATTTAATAGCATCAATTATGCAGAAAAGAGACTGGAGAACCGAGAATTTATCAAATGTGAATTTGTAAACTGTGATTTCTCCAAGAGTGATTTAAGCCATAATGATTTTATGGATTGTCATTTTAAACAATGCAATTTCTCACTTACTGTGGTTACAGGTACCGGATTTAAGGATGTTACTTTTACCGGCTGTAAAATACTGGGAATTGATTTTTCTAAATGCAATAAGTTTCTATTTTCTTTTAATTTTGAGCGGAGCCATCTGGATTATTCAACTTTTTATGGCACAAAACTTAAGAAAACAAACTTCACGGAATGTTCACTTAAAGAAACTGATTTTGAAGAATGCGATTTAACCTCAAGCGTATTCCATAACTGTGATCTTTCAGGCGCAACATTTGTTAGGTCAGTTTTAGAGAAAACAGACTTCCGTACGGCAAAGAACTTTAGCCTTGATCCGGCTGTCAATAAAGTAAAACAGGCGAAATTTTCCGCATTGAATCTTTCTGGCCTGCTTTACCAATACAACCTAGATATTGATTATCATGGTGAATAATATGCGTTAAATTATTTAATGGCAACAGTATGGTTAAGCTTGTTGTAACCTGTTGAAGCTTCCCATACATCTTTATTCGCCAAGCGGATGCTGTACTCGGGCCTATCAGCAATACTTGCATACTCATCTGGCAGGTGAAGCAACATTTCATATTCACCTGTTGCAAATTCGGAAGGTATTTTTATACTTTCCTCTACCGTAAAACTTCCCGAATACCATCTCCTTACATCGGTAGCAAGAGCAAAGGATTGTAAGCTCCCATTTGCTTTATTTCTTAGAACCAGTTTTATTGTTCTTTTATTGTAAGGGGATGCATATCCAACATTTTTAACATTGAGCACTATATTTAAGCTTGTGCCTTTCACAGCATTATCAGGTAAAACTGCAGATTGCAAGACAAAGCGATAACCCAGGTTTTTCTTAATATTATCCATACAACCTCCTGTTTGCCAGTCATTATTTACTGCAGTATTATAATGAGCATTCAGATAGCTAAAGTGCATGGCTGCAAGTTCTTCCTGGGCTTTACCAGTTGGCTCACAATCGTTAAGACTATAATCATCCGAACAGGTTTCTCCACCAACAACAACATATCGGCTGTCAGCCTTCATATAATCCCTTAAAGTATTTAAAACCATACCGTCTGATGTTCTTGGTGTACTGCTATTTCCATAATCCTCATAGGTCCCAAAGTCATTAGCACTGGCAAGGAAACAATCATTATGAAAACCGATACGAGATTCGTCTGACATCGTGAATGCCATAAGCTCAGCAAGTGGTGCTGAAGAAAGTGCTGAGTTTACGCCGAACAAAAAGCGTTGCTTAAATTGTGGGTAGCGAACCTGAACCATTCTACCGGCTGGCATCGCAGCAAGTAAGGCCTTCAATACCTCTACCCTGTCTCGCCAGTTCTGATCTGTTAGTTTACTCTCCTGTCCACCATTCATAGAGGCATCACCAAAGAAATCAGTATAATAATTCTCTCCCCAGGTACCAATAAATCCAAGCTGTATACAAGCTATCACATCTGCATTGTCTGTAAGTACAGGTTTAAGCTGTGCAATATGGCTCAAAACAACAGACTTAGCGGCATCTCCATAAGTTGGGCAAATAAATCCTTCCGGACAGTTACCCGGGCGCGCAGTAGCGGTATACACAAAACGCGGAATCAGTTTCACTCCCGCCGCTCTTGCAGCAGCCATATCTTTTTTAATGTTATTCAGAAACGATTCTGAGATACTAGTGGTGGTTACATTATCTAAAATGTAATATCTGAAAACGAGTGTGCTATATACTTTGTAATTTGCTGTAGAAACATCCTGTAAGGAGCGATAAGCTTTAAGTGTTTCTACGTCAAGTACGGTATAACTACTTGCAGTGGTTTCCGAATAACGGTAAAAACCACGTTCCGGATTAGGAAAATCCTCCGCACTTTCTGAGTAAGCTACATTAACCTTCTCTACCTTAACCAGGCCTTCGTTTTCCTCTTTACAGGAACTAAAAAACAGAAGGATAACAGTAGAAAAAATTAAAACGCTAAGGGTCAATTTTATATTCATGATGATTTTCTTTCTAAATGAATTTGTTTAAAGCTTGAAAAAGATATTACGCTTGTACAGCCAGTAACACAGTGCCCATTCAACCAGAAGCGTACTTAAAGCGGTCACTACTCCACTAACATCGGTCGGTAATCCAAACAACATTGCTAAAATATCTCCTGTAAAAATTCCGACTACACCATTCAGCCATTGCGCACCAATAGTTTCGAAAAATATATAGATAAATATGGCATTCATTCCCATTACAGTGCATATCCACACGTATTTTGTACATTGCTTTACGTCAACTAACCAGTACACCGCAGCCAGCATAATTAATACCCAACCACCTGATGCAAACACAAAAGAGCTAGTGCTTATTCTTTTTATAATTGGGGTAATCTGTAAAGCATCTAGCCCGAATCCAATCAGTAGAGCAAGCAAGCCAAACCCGATCAGCACCTTTATTTTATAAGATGCTGATCGCGCTGAAATTAAAAGTTTTCCTGCAAGCACACCCCAAATTGTATGCGCTGCAGTCGGTATTGCATTTATGGCCACCCAACCATCTGGATTGATCTTACCCATGAGTAGTGTATCTACATACGATCCAAAATTATGACCTTCTACAAATGGCTGATCAAAACCTGGCATCAGTATCAAACGGTACATTGTTTCCGTAAGCAGCAGTAATGCCACGGAACTGATGATTTGCCAGTTGTACGATCTGCCAATCATCAGGTAGGCAAGCAAAGTGGTAAAAGCCAATTGGGTAAGCACATTCCAAAGTTCCCAGACTGGCCTCCCTGCATACACACAGTGAAGTCCAACACCAAAAAGGAAGAGCTTAAAACTCCTGATTATGATATGACTCCAGTTCTTTTCCCAGGTACTCCCCTTCTCCAATTTGCGGCTATAGGAGATATACATGGCCGCTCCTGCCATAAACATAAATGCCGGTTGTACCAAATCCCAAAATCGCAATCCATGCCATGGATGATGAAAAAACTGCTCAATAAGAATTGCCGCGGGCTGTACCGGATTAAGACCTTTGAGGGCTCCATATAAATGGCAACTCTCTGCACAAAGCAACAACATGATTAATCCTCTCATCACATCAAGAGATACCACACGTCCGGCAACAAATTGAGTTGCTGTATTTTTAGCCATAAGAAATTATTTTAAAAACTACTCACTCATATCAAGCAGGAATGCCGAAGCTCCTGCATCAGGAATACTGCCAAGGGTTACCGACCAATCACTTTTTGTGGCCATAATTCCAATTCGCATTCCAGTGCCTGTTAGCCCCTTCAGCTTTCCACGGGCAATAAGCATTTCAAACCTCAAAACATCAGCGGTTTCTGTAACAGTACCTACGTTATAAGCCTCTGAAATTGACTGTTGAGCAAAGCTAAAGCTATTTTGTGCACCATTATGGTAAAAGATGTCTACACCTGAGCTCAACAGTTGTCCCTCCAGCAGAATATCAAACCCACCATCCGCATAGGCACTTAATAAACCCGTGCCAGCACTATTGTCTGAGTCAATATAGAAATCGAAGATATCGCCATTGGCTCTTTTAGAATTCATCTCTATATATACGTAAATAAAATTGCCATCGTAATCAAATTTAACTGATCGGAAAATACCTCCTTCCGGACCGGCAGTAAGGATATTGGTAGTCACTTTATCCCAGTCACTCAAGGTATTGTCATCAAGCTTAACAGGTGAAGTTTTAGCAATTCTGATAACGGTAGAGGCCTCCGTTACACTTCCATTTATTGTTGCATAAAGTGTTGTTACGTATTTACCTTTACCTGCATACTCGTGTACAGGATTGGCATCAGTAGAAGAACCTCCATCGCCAAAGTCCCACCTGTATGATGAAATACCTGTTGTTATTGTTTTAAAGGCAACCTGATTACCATCCACTGTAAGGTCATACAGCAAATCTGTCAGTTTTGGGGTATTATCCTTTTTACAAGAGTATAATATGGTAACCGCTGTGATCATGATCAGCAATCGGAATATGTTATTTTTTAAATTCTTCATATCAATAAAATATTTATAATCGACATTTTAATATTGGATTATTGATTTTGAGTAGCAAGCGTATTACTCAGCACTTCATCTATAGGCACAAAATAAATGATCCTGGGATTAGTGTAGTTCACAGACAGGTTAGCATAACCAGTTGGTGTCTTACTCAAATCAATATCTGTTTCTTTTAATCCGGCCAGGTGATAACCCCAATAAGCTTTACTCATAGCTCTCTTATTGCGATAAATATCGTAGGTTCTATGCCCTTCAAAAGCCATTTCTATACGTTTCTCTTCCAGAACAACGTCTAATGCCGAATACCCTGATGGCAATGTTTTATTGTATAAAGAATTCTCCAGTCCACGATTTTTACGGATCAGATCTACGTCGTCAAGAGCGACACCGGTATTGCCTAACTTAGCTTCTGCCTCTGCTCTATTCAAATACATTTCTGATAAACGGAACATGATTGGGGAGCTTAGATTTGGAAGGCCACCCTGGAAAGAAAACTTGCTTATATAATATACTTCGATGCCATTTTTCTTCTGAATAATTCCATTGCCATCTTTCAGCGGGACGATGTAATACCAACGAACATCTTCAGGATGTTTTGACATCACATTCCTCAAAGAAGAAGAAGCATACTCCTCGCCCCATCCAGAATTCCCATCGGAATAGATCATCGATGCGATAGATCCGAATTTACCATAATCGTCAACTGGGGTAAAAGCTATACAAAAAATCGTTTCGGTACTTGTTTGCGCATTTGCAAACAAGGAAGGGTAGGTTGCAGCAGTCGCAAGGCTGAACCGTTTAGAATTGATCACCATATTGGCATATTCAATAGCTTTCTGATTATCTTCTTTGTACAAGTTCACTCGTGATAACAATGCCCAGGCGGCTTCTTTTGATGCATATTGCACTGTTCTCGGCTGGGTCATTAAAGAAGCAGCCTTCTCCGCATCGGCAATAACAGCAGCATATACTTCTGCAACCGTAGACCTCTTCTTTTTAGATGGATCAGTAAGGTTTGTACGCAAGATAACCCCATCAGCATTAGGATCAACGCTATAAGGTTTACCAAACAACCTGACCAGGTTAAAATGACAAAACGCTCTTAGAAAATAACATTCGCCAAGCAGTTGCAGCTTTGCCGGATCCTGTGTTCCCGACTTTTCTACAGCTTCAATTACCGTATTGACACCAGTAATTATTTTGTAAGACACATACCAAAAATATCTGGTGTTGCCTTGCGAGGGCGAATGACCAAGACTAAAGCTATAAAACAGAGGGTCGGTAGTGACTTGTCCGCATACAATATCATCACTGGCAAAGTCAGACAAATGATAAAACTGACGCAAATACATATTGTTTTGATCTATTGTACCGTTAAATGTAATATGATCTTTAAACAAAGCATAAGCACCATTTAAAGCATTGGTTAAGCCGTCAGTAGTAGTAATCAGTGTTTCCGTGCTAATGGCATCACTTGGTGCAACATCAAGATTTTTGCAGCTGTTCCCAAAGATAAGTAGGAGAACAATTATGGAGAATAAATACTTTTTCATATGCTTAAAAGTTGAAGTTAGCGGTAAATAAATATTGCCTGTTGTTTGGATATTTGAAGTCTGATACCCCTGGCGTTATAAAACTCCCTGAACTAATCGTTGTTTGTGGATCCTGACCTAAGAAATTCGAAAATGTAGCCACATTATCAGCCGTAACTCCTAAGGTGATTGCTTTAAAGTGCAGTTTCTTTACCAACGACGCAGGCAAGGCATAGCTAAATGAAATATTTCTGATCGTAAAATAACTGCCGTTTTTAAGATAACGGGTAGATGTTTCTGTAGAATTTGCTGAATTCTGAGGGCTTGGCTCAGTAGCATCAGTATCACCAGGACCAGACCAGATCTTAGCGCCATCCGGTAGTCTGATCTGGTTATAATAAGGTTCGTGTCCATCGTTCATCATAAAACGAAGGTTGTTGCTAAACACTTTATTGCCATAGTTAAAGTAAGTACTTACACGTAAATTGAAACCTTTATAACTCAAACTATTATTGAAACCACCCTGATACTTGGGCAACGCCGATCCTGATTCCTGAGTGGTAGCTTCCGCATAATTTAGTGTTTTCTCACTCGCAACCGCTTTGCCTTCTTCATTATAAATCAGCTTTTCCCAGACAGGTGCTCCGGTCTGACTATCTATTCCAAGCCATTTAGGCATATAAAATTCGTAAAGATTACCTCCATTGCGATAAATCTGGGAAATGCTCCACGATCCTGTCTTCACAATGTCTGCCGGTAAACCATATAATTTATTGCTGTTAAAGTTTATTGTAAAATCTGTAGTCCATTCGAAATCCGTTGTTTTTATGTTTGTAGTATTAATTCCTAATTCGATCCCTTTGTTAATTACATTTCCGGCATTTTCCCATTTCGTTTCAAAGCCAACAGACAAAGGCTGCGAAACTTGCAGAAGCAGATCTTTAGTATTGTTACGATACACATCAACGGTAACGTTAACTCTTTTAAATAAGCCGATATCAATACCAGCATTAATTTGATGCTTACTTTCCCAGGTTAGATTAGGACTCGCGAGCTGATAAGGCACAGCTCCGGTTAATGAATTGTATTGAGTGGTTAAAGAATACAGACCAAGATACCTCGATGAACCAATATCCTGCGTTCCCGTAATACCATAACTTAACCTTAGCTTTAAATTATCAATGAGGGTACTGTTTTTCAAGAAATCTTCATTACTTGCCAACCAGGCCCCTGACACTGAAGGAAAGGAAGCGTACCTATTTCCTTCCGGAAAAGCAGAGGAGCCATCAATACGAAACGAGCCTGATAAAAAGTAGCGGCTTTTATAATTATAGTTAACTTGCGATAATCCAGACTGCAGGTAACTTTTGTCGGTAAACCCATTTACAAGTTGATTGTTAGATACAACATTAAGTACCTTTAGCCCTTCTGGCAAGCCCTTACCCGAAGCTCCAGAGTACTCTGTTTGTCCAGCTTCCAGGGCTATCCCTGCTAATCCTGTAATAGAATGATCACCAAATTGAAAATTAAACTTAAATAGGTTATTGGAGATAACACCATAATTCAGCGTATTCAACTCATCAATAAAACCAGTACCATGATAAGTGCCTGCTACAATTGGAGAGAAATAATTTTTCCCTTTATTAAAACCCGCAGAGCCTCTGTTTGTACTAGAGAAAGTTAACCACCTGTTAATGTTATAGTTTAATCCAAAGTCATAATTTACATCAAACCCTTTGTAAGGATGTTCAGAATTCTTCACCGTATGGATTGGATTGATTTTATCTCGCGACCACCATTTAAAGGCCGAATTCCCATCTACATATATAGGCGTGCCATTTTCATCATATGGATTGTCCCAAGGCAGATTTAAAAAGGAATAATACACATCGTTGTAATCATAACTTTTACCCATTGATGCACTCAGGTTGATGTTATTGGTAATACTTAATTTCTTAGAGAATGTGTATGTTGAATTGGCACGAAGGTTAATGCGCTGAAAACCTGTGTTCAAAAATGTTCCCTTTTCATTATAGTAAGATGCACCTACATAATAATTATTCTTTTCTGTACTTCCACTGGCCGACAGGTAAAATGCATTAACGGGAGCAGGTTTAAAGGATTCTTTTGACCAGTCATAATCCTGATTCAAGAGTGATAATGGGCGCTCACTATAAAATTTAATCAGATCTATCTTGTATGAATTATCTGTTGCACCAACAATATAATCCCGGTAAAATTCTTTTTGGGAGTCATATAGTTCAGCACTGTTCATCACATCCAGTTTACCAAAATCAGCTGTCCTAAATCCTGATGTAGCTTTAAACTCAAAGTTGGTTTCTCCGGATGTAGCTCGTTTTGTATTTATAATAATAACGCCTGCATTTGCCTGAGAGCCATACAAAGCCGTAGCTCCCGCATCTTTAAGCACAGTAATTGATGCAACATCATTAGGATCATAATTCCCTCCAATAATCCCATCTACAACTGTAAGCGGACTTTGGTTGGCATTCACAGAAGACACCCCTCTTAATCTTATTTCAGGAACAGCACCCGGTGCACCGGAACTGTTTACTACTTGCAAACCTGCCACTTTACCCTGGAGCATCGTGCCTATATTATTAGCCGTTACATCTTTTAATTTTACTGATGAGACAACAGCAACAGCACTTGTCAGTTCATTCTGCTTCTTACTATCGTAACCAACTACGATGACATTATTTAGCTGACCAACGTCCTCCATTAGTGTTATAACTAATTGTTGGTTTTTAACAACCTCAACTTCTTTGCGGATGTAACCTATAAATGAAACAACCAATGTTGCAGGCTCCTGTACATCCTTTAAAAGGAATATGCCTTCGTCGTTTGTACTTACAACCTTACCCTCTCCTTTTACACTTACTGATGCTCCTGGAAGAGGCTTTCCTTTATTATCTACCACTTTTCCCGTGATATCAGCTCTAACTGGCAAAGCTGTTATTTGTTGAAACGTAGGCCTTGCCAACGATTTGATAAGAATTACTTTCTGATCTATCTTATATGTCAATTGCAAATCCTTCAACAAAGATTGTAATACAGTTTCTAACTCTACATTATTAAATTCGGCGTTAATTAAAAGATTTCCATTGACGTTCTGATCTGAATACAGCACTTTATATCCGGTCTGTTTTTTGATTTCTTGAAAAACCTGACGTAGTGCAACCTGTCGTTTATTATAACTAAATCGCTGCGCAAAACTGGTTGCACTTACTTGCAGTAAACAGCTGGTCATTATAATTATGATCAAGTTAATTCTCATTAGTAATTTTCTTTTATCGGCTGTAGCAAATTGCCGGACAACCGAATTCATAACTGATAAAAATTCTGGAGGTAGCCATTGGCATGGCACACCTAGGTTAAAAGTATATAATTTCATACCTTTGAAGCTTGGGTTAATACGTTAAACTGATCTGGAATTTGTTTTTTATGGTTAACTCAGATATTGCTATGGAAGTGCTGAAACACTTTCATAGCTTTTTTCTTAAAAACCTGCGCGGAAATATCAGCTTGCTTTGCCTTTGATTCTTTTCATTTTGGTTTTGTTTAGTTGTTGATTGTTGGTTAGGTTATTTTACTTTTATCGTCTTGCCTTCTATGGCAAACCGCACATTACTGGTTTCTTCAAGCATCCTCAATATGACGGATACATTTTCAAATCGGGAGACGGAGCCACTAAAAGTAGGGACATCCAGTGGCGAACCGAGATTGCGTACATACACAATATCTACATTATACCATCTCGATACCTTCCTTAAAATATCGGTTAGCGGGTCTTTATTAAAAACGAACTCCCCATTTTTCCAATCTACCGCATCACTGGCATTTACAGCTTTTACATTAAGCTTACCTCCTATAAATACTGACTGCTCTCCTGGAACCAGAACAACATTATTATTCACCTTTACAGATCCTTCTAACAATGTAGTTTTAACTCCATTCTCGTCGTCATATGCATTTACATTAAAATGAGTACCAAGAACTTTAACTTCCTGACCTGCACTACGTACCAGGAATGGATGGTTTTTATCCTTTGCTACTTCAAAATAAGCTTCCCCGGTTAATTCAACAATTCGCTCTTCTTTTGAAGAGAAATTAACAAGGTATTTTAAAGAGGAGGCTGAGTTGAGCCAGACCTTAGTTCCATCAGGAAGGTTTAACTGATATTGTCCACCTTTGGGTGTTTCAATACGATTATAATAATCGTTTTTTCCTATTGCTTTTTGATTAGCAATCGTATAAACAAGTTGTCCACTCGATGTTTTGGTAATTTGTATACCGGCCTGTGTAGCTATTGTACCGCTAGATGCATCGGTTAAACTAATCTTTTTGCCATTTGCCAAAGTTAAATAAGCCTTATTTCCTCCAGCAGAAATATCCTGAAATAATACTTGTGCAATTTTATTACCATCTGATGTACCATCGTGATAAAAATACAGTACAGTACAGAAAGCTAAAATCAAACAGGCAGCCGCAGCAACTGCTGGCCATAAAAAGTGTCTTCCTGGGCTTTCTTCTTTTCTTTTCTTCTGAATTTCGTGCCACATTTCAGAGCTAAGCGCATCCAGGTCCGTTTCAGAAAACTCGGAATCATCATCCTGGTGAAGTTGGTGCAACCAGTATTTGGCAATCTGCTGTTCTTCAGCCGTTCCATTTCCTGAACTCACTTTATCTAATATGGCTTGTATGTCTTTTTGCATGGTCTTTTATTCCCGGTTTAACCCTTATTAAAGACTAAGACGATTCAAAAGAAGCCATTAGGTACAACGATAAAAAAAAGATTTAAAATAAATCAAAAACCGACAGTTACGAATAAAACTATAATACCAAGTTTAACTTTAAGGTGTTTAAGTGCACGCTTCATTTGGGTTGAAACGGTATGTTCTGAAAGGCTGAGTTCCGTAGCGATCTCTTTAGTACTTAGAAAGTATTTCTTCTTCAAGGTATAGATCTCACGCATTTTGGGAGGCATCGCTAATATTTCCTTTTCTATTAGCAGTGCAATATCTTTTTCACGGATTAAATAATCTGTGTCCTCATTACTTATCTCAATATAATGTTTTCCGCTATCCACATATTTTCTAATGATACCCTTATGCTTAACTACATCGAAGATTCGATTAAGTACAGATTTATAAAGATAACCCGACAGGGTTGTGTTTAAAGAGAAATCTTTGCGGCTATTCCACAACCAGGTAAATACATCCTGAACAAGGTCTTTTGCTTCTTCCCTATTGCGCAATTTCTTATAAGCATAGATCAAAAGAAGTTTATCATAGCGTAGATAGATCTCCTTAAAAGCAGCATCATCGTCATCTTTTAATAAGAGGACAAGCTCCTGGTCAAAGCATGTGCTGTAATTGATCATAAATCCTTATCTCCCCTTTCGAATCCG